>Ga0105048_10005128_pt1 | contig 21260 bp, 20 predicted proteins | sample MAT05_FD_78382 | JGI IMG/M metagenome (GOLD analysis project Ga0105048, IMG submission 78382) | Freshwater microbial communities from Lake Fryxell liftoff mats and glacier meltwater in Antarctica - MAT-05 | ecosystem: Environmental > Aquatic > Freshwater > Ice > Liftoff microbial mat | place...
ACGGATGACGGATGACGGATGACGGATGACGGATGACGGATGGCGGATGGCGGATGGCGGATGGCGGATGACGGATGACGGATGACGGATGGCGGATGACGGATGACGGATGACGGATGACGGATGGCGGATGGCGGATGGCGGATGGCGGATGACGGATGACGAATGACGGATGACGGATGACGGATGACGGATGACGGATGACGGATGACGGAGGACGAATGACGGATGGCGGATGACGGATGACGGATGACGGATGACGGATGGCGGATGACCGGCGATTTTGTCATTCGTCATTCGTCATCCGTCATTCCGCATTCACCCACCCACCGGCAGCCGCTCGCGATACTTCCACATGATCCCGACCAGCTTCCGCGCCTTCCAGTAGCGCGGGAAAAATTTCCGCGGCGCGGACAGCGAGCGGAACAGCCAGCCGAGGAAAAAGAAATCCGCCCACATGGGAATGCGGACTTGTTCGCCGCTTAGAAATCCGATCGCCGCGCCGATGCAGTGGATGCCAGGCACGTAATCGAGCGTTCGTCTCAAATGAAGCCCGAGCTTTTCCTGCACGCCGCCGCCGAGACCGACGATGATGTGCTTCGGACGCTTGCGCTGGAGGATCTCGATCAGCGCGGGATCGCTCAGTTCGCCCTTCGGGTATAGCGGCGCGAGGTAGCAATCCTCGTCGGTCGTCGGGAAGCCTTGCGATTTCAACCACGCCACGTTGCGGTCGCGCGCCGCGGGCGTCGGCATGATCCACAGCACCGCGCCGGGCTCGCGGACGGACGGTTCATTGAGCATCAGCTTGAGATATTCGAGACCCGAGACGCGGGTGACGCGTTCGCCGGTGAACAGCCGCCAGAGCAGCACCATCAGCCCGCTGTCGGTAATGGCGAGATCCGCGCTCACCAGCGCGTCGCGGTACGGCGCATCGGTCTCGAGATCCACCAGCGCCGGGGCCGCCGGGACCACGACGAGGCCGCCGCGCATTCCGATCTGCAACGCTTCGCGCGGCGTGCCGGTGAAGAAGCGGACGCCGAGAATCTGCCGGTACGGGGAACCCGTTCGTGACTGGCTCGCGTCCGACATGCCGGCGGACTACTGCTTGGTATTGCCCGCGAGGATCTGCTCGTGGATCCAGGCGTAAGTCTTCGCCAGCCCGTCCTTGAGCCGGGTGGAGGGTTCCCAGCCGAAGACTTTTTTGATCAGCGTGTTGTCACTGTTGCGGCCATTCACGCCCTTCGGCGCGCTCAGGTTGTAGTTCCGCTTCAGCTTCACCCCGGCGATGCCTTCGACGATATCGACGAGTTCGTTGATCGACACCATCTCGCTGCTGCCGATGTTGATCGGCTCGACGAAATCGCTGTGCGTGAGCATCTGCGTCCCTTTCACGCAGTCGTCGATGTACATGAAGCTGCGCGTCTGCTTGCCGTCGCCCCAGATCTCGATCTCGTGCTTCCCGCTCAGCTTCGCCTGGAGCACCTTGCGGCAGACCGCCGCCGGGGCCTTCTCGCGGCCGCCGTCCCACGTGCCGTGCGGGCCGTACACATTGTGGTAGCGGGCCACGCGCGTGAGCACGCCGTAGTCCTCGCGGAAATGCCGGCACATGCGCTCGCTGAAAAGCTTCTCCCAGCCGTAGCCATCCTCGGGCATTCCGGGGTAGGCATCCTCCTCCTTCAGCGCGGTCACATTCGGATCACGCTGCTTGTCGGCGTTGTACACGCACGCGCTCGATGCGTAGAAAAACCGCTCCACACCGATGTCCTTCGCCGCCTCCAGCATGTGCGTATTGATGAGCACGCTGAGCATGCACAGCGCCTTGTTGTTCTCGATGAACCCCATCCCGCCCATGTCTGCCGCGAGATTGTAAACCGTCACCGCCCCTTGCAGCGCATCGTAGCACGCCGGCTTCTGCTGCAAGTCGAGCACCCGGTTGTCCACGTCGGGGAAAAATTGATACCATTCCTTGATCGGCTTGCGATCCACGGACCGGATGCGGGTGAAACCTTGGCGGCGAAGATCGGCGACCAGATGGCCACCGATGAATCCACCACCACCACAGACGACTACGAGTTTGTCATTCATACGAGATTTTGGGAAAAGCGAGCGCCTAGTTATTCTACGAGACGCGGGCCTTCAAAGGAAAATCTGTGCCACCTGCGCGATGATCTCGTGACGGGCAGTGGAAAGCGTTTCGAGGTTCCCGTTTTCTCCAGGCCGCGGAGTCCGGCACCGGCTTCAAGGCGGTGCCGGAGTGCTGTCTGCCTGGAGGATTCGCGCTTCGATGGTTCCCACGTCGCGACACGCGAGGCAATTTCGCCCGGTCGTGGGCACCCAAGCCTTCCCGTGTCAGTCATGCCGTGTATGTTTTGAAAACAATGAAAACGCTTGCCTTGGAGATCCCTGACTCGCTCCTGCTCCAGCCTGCGATCTCGATCGAAGAACTCAGCCGGGAAGCCCAGGTCGAACTGGCATTCCACTACTTCCGCACGGGGCGCCTGAGTTCCGGCCAATCTGCCAGCATGGCCGGGATGAATCGGGTGGATTTTCTGTCTGTCGCGGGCTTGCGGAAAATCCCCCTGCTTGACCTCGATCCCGAGGAACTGAAAAGCGAAATCGCGGCGGCGGCTTCCTCATAGGCGGCATGTTGATCTCGAATACCGGCCCGCTCATCGCCCTCCACTTTTTGGGACAGCCGGAATTCTCCTGCGTGCCAAGAACCAAGGCCTGATCCCCGCCGTGCGACCCTTGCTCCTCGAACTGCAAGCCAAAGGCTACCATCTGCAATCGCGCCTCATCGACCAGATCTCCACTGCGGCTGGAGAATGACACGAACTCCCTCCTCGTTCCGCGGTCCGCCATCCTTCGCAGTTCTGGAGAACTACGCTACGCCCTCCCGGTTTCCTTGCGCCTTTCCGCGCTCGCCAGTTTATGCCGCCAGTCACCAGTCACCAGTCACGCGCTCCGCTTTCCCGTTCCATCGTCGTCGTGCTCTTGGTCTCAGCACCTCTCTGCCAAACAACGACACGTTTTCGACGTTCTTGGGGGGCGCCCAAGGAGGGGCGCTTTGATAGCGCCCTCTCGATGCGGTCGCTCCGCGCCGCATCGAGCCGGAGGCGTGGCCGATGCGGAGGGCGTGCGGATTTCGAGAGTCCTTTTGCGTTGGCGCGCCGGGGCTGGCAGCGGCGCGGAGCGACCGCTGCCAGAGGGCGGTATCATACCGCCCCTCCTTGGTTCCATCGCCTCCTGTCCCGAAGGGACAACGGCTAAAGTCGGGCACCCTACCGGGCAGACGGCTGCGGCCCTTCAACGGCGACGCTGGGAGCCAGCCGGCGGCTGAATTCCGCCGCTCCTGTCTTGGTGAGGTGAATGTGGAAAAAGAAGTCGTCGCAGGCGCGAGTGAAATTTCCCGGCCTCAATCTCCTGCGGATTTCCGCAAGTCGAACGGCGTTTGAGTTGAGTTTTTCGGGAGACCCCGGCAGTCTCCGCAAATGAGCAGGACCGTTGAACCAGTCAAAGCAGCCGCCGTTTCCCTTCCGGGTGATGCGGCTTTTGCCCGGTGCAGTCGTGCAGACACACTCTGATGATGGACTGGTCTCCCCCTTCAGACACTTTGCAGTTCCGCGACGGCCTGTGGCAGCCGGCGGCGGTCTCCGCCGTGTCCTATCCGGAAGAGGGAAACGACGTCTGCTTTCAGGTCGAGGACGACAGCTACTGGTTCGCCCATCGCAATGAGTGCATCCGGGCCGTCATGCAGGCGTTCCCTCCGTCCGGGACTTTCTACGACATCGGCGGCGGCAACGGCTTCGTGGCAATGGGCCTGCAGCAAGCCGCGCTGGATGTGGTCCTGGTCGAGCCGGGCAGCGGCGCGAGGAATGCCGTGAAACGAGGGGTGAAAAATGTCATCCACGCCGCTCTGGACGATGCCGGTTTGAATCCGCAATCTCTGCCTGCCGCCGGTGCCTTCGATGTGGTCGAGCACATCGAGGACGATTTGGCATTCCTGACTGGCGTGCGGCGTCTCCTTCGTCCGGGTGGTCGATTCTTCTGCACGGTCCCTGCCATGCAGGCGCTGTGGTCGGACGAGGATATCCGCGCCGGCCATTACCGCCGTTACTCCCGGCGCTCGCTTTCCGAGGTGATGCAAAAGGCGGGATTGGAAGTGGAGTTTTTGAGCGGTCTCTTTGCCTGGCTCACGCTGCCGGTGCTGGCATTGCGCGCCCTGCCCTATCGCATCCGCGGAAAGCGGACGCGGCCCCGGGGCAGTGTGGAGTCGGTTCAAGCTGATCACCGCCTGCCGGGTGCCGTCTCAGGAATCATTGGCAAGCTGCATGCGTGGGAGTTGTCCCGTCTTCGGCGGAAGCGGCCCATCGCGTTTGGCACCAGCCTGCTCTGCATTGCCCGCGCGCCTTTGCCATGAGTGACAAATCGAACGTTGAATTGGCGCCGGGTCTTTCCGTCGTCGTGCCGGTGTATAACAGCGCCGCGATCCTTCCGGAACTCGTGCGCCGCCTGGAGCCGGTGCTGAAGTCCGGCGGCAAGGCGTTTGAGGTGATCTTCGTCAACGACAGCAGTCGTGATGAAAGCTGGTCTGTGATTCAAGGTCTCGCCGCCGGCCACAACTGGGTGAGGGGTCTCTGCATGATGCGCAATTACGGGCAGCACAATGCCGTGCTCGCAGGCATCCGCGCCGCGCGTTTTGACATCACGGTGACACTGGACGATGACCTCCAGCATCCGCCGGAAGAACTGCCAAAGCTGCTGGGAAAGTTCGCGGAAGGCTGCGATGTCGTCTATGCGCCGCCACTCCGTGAACAGCACGGGATGCTGCGCGACCTCGCCTCGATCATTACCAAACTTGCCTTGCAGAGCGCCATGGGCGCGGAGACGGGGCGGATGGTTTCCGCATGGCGCATCTTCCGCACCCAGTTGCGCGACGCCTTCGCGGCCTTCAACAGTCCGTTCGTCAGCATCGACGTCCTGCTCACCTGGGCGACCACGAATTTCGGTGCCATTCGCCTCCGGCACGAGCCGCGGACGATCGGGAAATCGAATTACACCATCGGCAAGCTGCTCCGCCATGCGGTGAACATGATGACCGGCTTCTCCGTGCTGCCGCTTCAGTTCGCCAGCGTGGTCGGCTTCGCCTTCACCCTCTTCGGCATCGGCGTTCTGGTCTATGTCCTCGGTTCCTACTTCGCCACTGGCAAGAGCGTGGCCGGGTTCCCCTTCCTCGCCTCGATCATCGCCATCTTCTCCGGTGCGCAGCTTTTCGCGCTCGGAATCATCGGCGAATATCTCGCCCGGATGCACTTTCGCACGATGGACAAGCCGTCCTATTCGGTACGGGAAACCGCAGGGGGCGGGCAATGAGGTACGCGACGGCCACCTATCATCGCACCCAGCAGCTCGACGAATCGCAGTTGCTGGCCGAGACGAGGCTCTGCCCGTGGTGCGGATCGCAGGAACTCCGCCGGCTCGTTTGCCTGCAACGCGACCCGGAGGTCCACCTTCAGGAATGCCCGCAATGCCATGCGAGCAGCGCCTCCCGGATGCCGACCGCGGCGGCGCTCGCGAGCTACTACGGCGGATACTATTCCGGCGAACAGTATGAGAAAAGCGGGCACAAGGTCACCTTGGGAAATCCCCGGCGAATGGGACGCCACCTCGCGCAGTTCGCAGCAAAAGCGGGCATCCGGGGGCGCGTTCGGATTCTCGATTTCGGCGGCGGCGATGGAACGGCTGCCGCCGAGACTGCGGTGGAAATGTTGAAGTCCGGCGGCACGGATGACGTTGAGATTACCGTCGTGGACTACAGCCGGGATCAGGTCGCTGCGCCGGACAGGCGGATCACTTTGCAGGCAGTCCAGACCCTCGACGACCTCCCGGATGGAGAGCACGATCTGGTGATCGCCAGCGCCGTCATCGAGCATATTCCCGATGCGCCCAGCGTCTTGGAGCGGGTGCTCTCCCGTGTCCGCCCCGGCGGCGTGCTCTACATCCGCACCCCGCAGGTGAAGTCCTTCGTGCTTCTCGCGAAGGCCCTGCGTTTCGGCTGGGACTTCACTTTTCCCGCGCATGTCTATGATCTTGGGCAGGCATTCTGGGAGCAGCATTTCGGGTCGGCTGCGTTGCGGGAGCGCTTTGCCGTGCTGTCTTCGAAGCCGTCCCTCGTGGAGGCGTCCTTCACGGAGTCCCCACTGCGCGCCGGGCTGTCGTTGCTGTTCAAGATGCCCTGGTATCTGCTCGGCGGAATCTGGGGGTTTGTCGGCGGCTGGGAGATCGTGCTAAGGAGAAAAAACGCCAAGTGAACATGACCTGCCCATGCCGATGAATCCATTGACCGTCCTCGTGCTCGGCGTCGGCGGCAACGTCAGCCAGGGTATCCTGAAGGCGCTGGCATGCAGTGCCCTCGACTGCCGCGTGATCGGCGCCTGCATCAGCGCCACCGCCGCCGGGCTCTACACCGCGGATGCCGCGTATGTGTCGCCGGGCGCGCGTTCGCCGGATTTCCTGCCGTGGCTGCTGGACGTGTGTGCGAAAGAACACGTCCACGCCGTGCTCTCAGGTGTCGAGGTCGTGCTCGATGTGCTCGTCGAGAATCAATCGGAAATCCGGGCGAAGACCGGTGCCATCTGCGTGGTCGATACGGCGGAGTCCATGGCGATTGGCGCAGACAAACTCCGCACCTGCGAGTGGTTGCGCGACCAAGGCTTCGGCTACCCGATGTTTGCCGCCGCGGAGGATTCCTCCGCGTTGGCCGCGCTGCTTCAGGCGAAGGGTTTTCCATTGATAGCGAAGCCCCGTATCGGGAAAGGGTCGCTCGGCATTGTCCTGCTTCACGACCACGCGGCGCTCGAACGCGCCAGCCGGCTGCCCGGCTACGTCGTGCAGGAAGTCCTCGGTGACGACCGGACAGAGTACACCGCGTCCTGTTTTTCCGACCGCGACGATGCGGTGCGCGGCGTCATCGTCCTCCACCGGCTGCTGGAGCACGGCACCACCGTTTGCGCCACCGCCGGGCTGTTCCCGGCAGTGCGCGAAGAAGCCCGCCGGATCGCCGCCGCGCTCCGCCCGCGCGGCCCGTGCAACATCCAGATGCGGCTGCACGAAGGCCGCCCGGTCTGCTTCGAGATCAATGTCCGTTTCTCCGGCACCACGCCGATGCGCGCCCGCCTCGGCTTCAACGACGTCGAGGCCGCGCTGCGCCACTACGTGCGCGGCGAACCGGCGGTGGATCTGCCGGTCGTCACCAGCGGACAGGCGCTGCGTTACTGGAACGAAATCTACGTCGCGCCCGCGGCAGTTGCGGGGCTGGCAAAGGATTCGCATCTGGCGAACCCGGGCAAGTTTCCGGTCCAGTTGGAAGACTACGGACGCCGCCCATGAAAATCGTGATCACAGGCGGTGCCGGGCATGTGGGCGGGGCCATCGCAGCACCTTGGTTCCCTCGGCTGCGAGACCGTGGATGTCAGCCGCTCCGGCACCGTGCGCGCCGACCTGGCTTCGCCCGACTTCGCCGAGCGCGTGGCCGCTGCGGTGGAAAAGTGCGACGCCATCGTGCATTGCGCCGCCAGCATGGCCAAGGGGCTCACCGACCTCGCGCTCTCCCATGCCAACTGCGCCGGCACGCAGCAAGTCATCCGCCTCGCCTCGCTGCTCGGCGCGCAGCGGCTCGTCTATATTTCCTCCGTCCCCGTCATCGGCCGCCCCGGGCAACTGCCAGTCACCGAGAAGCACCCGACCTCGCCGCCGACCGCCTATCACGCCTCGAAGCTCTTCGGCGAGCACATCGTCCGGCTCGCGGGCGGCGCGGGCATCACCACCGCCAGCCTGCGACTCACCTCGCCGGTCGGCCCCGGCACGCCGCCCGGCCGCATCTTCAGCGAATTCGCCGCGCGCGCCCGCCGTGGCGAAACACTGCTCCTAGCGGGCCGTGGCGGACGCCGTCAGAACTACGTGGACATCCGCGACATCGCGCGCGCCGTGGGGCAATGCGTGAATTCGGAGGCGTCCGGCGTGTTCAATATCGCCGGCGAGAATAGCTGCTCCAACCTCGAACTGGCCGAGCGGTGCATTCAGGCGCTCGCCTCCTCCTCCCTCATCACCTTCTCCGGCGCCGCCGATCCGGATGAGAGCCTCGCCTGGGAAGTCTCCATCGAGAAAGCCCGCGAGTCGTTCGGCTACCGGCCCGCGTGTTCCATCGAGGATTCCATCCACGCCTTCGACTCCGCGCATGAAAGTCGCCCTCATCAGTGACCTGCATGCCAGCTACGAGGCGGTGCAGGCGATCGCGGGCGATCTCGCGCAAGCGGACGCCGTCCTGTGTCTCGGCGACCTGCTCGGCTACTACTGCCAGGTGAACGAGACGATGGCCTGGGTGCGCGCTCATGTGACGCACTGCGTCCTCGGCAACCACGACCACTTCATCCTCCACGGCTGCCCGGAAGCCATGCCCGCCGCGGTGCGTTTCGGCGTCGAGTTTGCAGCCAGGACCCTCGACGCGAGCCATGCCGACTGGTTGCGGCAACTCCCGCTGAAATGGGAGGGCCGGCTCGACGGGCGCTCATTCCTGCTCGTCCACGGCAGCCCCTGGGATCCGCTCGGCGGCTATCTCTACGAAGACAGCCCCAAGCTCGCCGATCTCGCCGCGCTGGATTTCGATGTGATCGCATTCGGCCAGACCCACCGCTTCGTCGAGCGCCGGGTCGGGAACCGCCTCCACATCAATCCCGGCTCCGTCGGCCAATCCCGCGACCGCGAGACCCTCGCCTGCGCCTGCGCCGTGATCCTCGACACCCGCACCATGGAGATCCAGCGGCTGGCGCGGAAATATGACGCCGAAGACGTGTTGCGGCTTGCGCGAACCAACGGTGCCGGAGCATGGATCGATAAACACCTTGTCGCCTGAAATGTCGCCCGCCCCGTCCTACGTCATCCCGTTCAACCGTTCCTCCCTCCGCGGACGCGAATTGGAATACATCTTCCAGACCATCTCGGATGGCCAGATCGCCGGCGATCAGACCTTTTCCCAGAAATGCCACACGCTGCTGGAGCAGGCGCTCGGGGTGAAGCGGGCGCTGGTCACCACCTCCTGCACGCACGCGCTGGAGATGTCGGCCATGCTGCTGGACATCCAGCCTGGCGACGAGGTGATCGTGCCGTCGTTCACCTTCGTCTCCACGCCGAACGCCTTCGTCACGCGCGGGGCGAAGCCGGTCTTCTGCGATGTGCGGCCGGATACGCTGAACTTGGATGAAACCAAATTGGAGGCGCTCATCACGCCGAAAACCAAGGCCATCGTGCCGGTCCATTATGCGGGAGTCGGCTGCGAGATGGATGCCATTCTCGACATCGCGAACCGGCACGGCGTCGCCGTGGTGGAGGACAATGCACATGGGCTGTTTGGCAAATACAAGGGGCGCTGGCTCGGAACCTTCGGCGGCATGGCGACGCAGAGCTTCCATGAGACCAAGAACATCACCTGCGGCGAAGGCGGCGCGCTGCTCATCAATGACGAACGCTTCATGGAGCGTGCGGAAATCATCCGTGAGAAGGGCACGAACCGCGCGCGGTTTTTCCGCGGGCAGGTGGACAAGTATTCGTGGGTCGATGTGGGCAGCAGCTATGTGATGAGCGACGTGCTCGCGGCCTTCCTCTTCGCACAACTCGAAGTGTGGGAGGCGATCCAGGCGAAACGGCGCGCGCTCTGGCAGCGCTACGACGCGGAGTTGAAAGCGTGGGCCGCGGAGACGGGAACGCGCCAGCCCAGCGTCCCCGCCCACTGCGAGCAGGCGTGGCACATGTATTACCTGCTGCTGCCCTCGCTGGAAATGCGGCAGGCGCTCATCGCGCATCTCAAGGCACAGGGCATCCTCGCCGTGTTCCATTACCTCCCGCTGCATCTCTCCGAATACGCGCAACGCTGGGGCGGCAAAGCGGGGGACTGTCCGGTGACCGAGGATGTGAGCGACCGCCTGCTGCGCCTGCCATTTTTCAACAGCATGACGGTCGAGCAGCAGGGGCGGGTGATCGAGGCAGTGACCACATTCGCCTTCGATGCGTAATGCCATGGATTTTGCTGCGGTCCCTTTTTATCGCACGCCGTCGGCGCATGAGGACCGCAACCCGGCAATTCTAAAGTTGATCCGCCCGAAGCTTTCCTAATCTGCATGTCAAAACCCATCCCATCTTCTCGCACCGGCTTATGGGCAATCATTGCGCTCATCCTCGCGGCAGGTCTGTTCCATTTTCTCCATGCGAGTGCGGATTATCCGATTTGGGATGGAGATGCGGTGGGCTTCTGGCCTCATGTCGTCTCATGCGCCAAAGAGCACAGGTTCAGCAATCCGCTGTATGAGGGTTACCTCGAGTCTGTGTTCGGAATTCCGCCCTCTGAGAACACGTATGCACATGGTTTCCTGACTCCACTCCTTCTCGCACGGCTCTCGCGCGGCGATTACCATTCACTTCGAATGGTGATGACGGTTGCGCATCTGGTCTCCCTGGGATTGCTGCTGGCGGCAGTGGGGCGGGTCTTGCCGGCGGGTGCAAAAGCCGCGCACCGTGCTGTGGTCTTCGTTTTGGTCACAGCGATATTTACGTGGTCATGCTCGGATCTGGGGAGACCGGAATCCTTTACGTGCCTGCCGGTCTGCGTGGGGTTGTATCTCATGGCTGGCCGGGATTTTTCGCGAATGCGGTGCGTGGCCTTGGCTATCGGCACCGGCATCGTTTTCTGGTTCAATCCAGTCCCGGGTGTGTTGCTCCTGGCAGTGATCGGGACCCTGATCCTGACAGAGCGTGGTTCCCAGCGGGAGAAGTTCACCCAGGCGGCGATCTTCACCATCGGCGCGGCAGTCGTCGTCACCGCGATATTCGTGCTGCTTTACCCCGGCAGCGGCGGCCAGTTCTTCGCCGCGTTTTCCTCGGCAGGTAAAGCAAACCTTGTCCGCGCCGATTCGAGCGAATTCTCCCGCTATTTCCTGATGCATCCCGTCCGCCCGCTGTTGCTAGGCACGGTGTTGGCCGGTGTCGTGGCTCTGGCTCGCCGCGTCGGTGTGAATGCCCAAGCCTCCTCGGATCGCTGGCTGTCCTGGGCGGTCGTTGGTATTCTGCTGCTAGTAGCGTGGAGGTTCGGATTCCATGCGCCTGCGCGAAATTACGGTTTTCTGCCACTGCTCCCGGTCATCCTCTTTCTATGCGTGCCCCTGGTCTGCCGGTGGCTGGCAAGTCCGCGGCAGGCGGGTCTCGCCGCCCACCTGGTCATGGGCCTGCTGGCGCTGAGCGCCGCGGCCAATCTCGCCGCGATTGCCGGTGACCTGGTTCGTTTTCAATCTTACCTGAAGCATGGTGTGCGGATGCAGGGCACGACGGATGTTTTTCGCCAACTGCGCGCCACGCATCCGGGCGCGCGCGTGGGCGTCAGTTCCGCACTTTTCCCCTGCGTGGTCGGCGATCCGCTCACCGTATTGGACGATCCCGCCATCCCGCGCACGGCGGATTTCCTCCTCATCCAGCAAGTCAATCGCGGCAGCGCTGCCCCGGTGCAAATCCCCGGCTATACCTTGGTCAGCCACTCCTTTGTGACGCACGCGCCCCGCCTGATTGTGTCCGTCGGGAGGCTCACTCCGAGCTACGCGGCCGCGCTCTATGAAAAAGCCAAGGGTTCGCCCTGATGCCGCGACTCCAAGTTGTGACGGAGGAGATCCTTGTCGGCGGCCAGTCGCGGGACGTAGGTTCACGCCGCCTTTTCGCCAGCCCATGAGCACACCCTGCATCGTTTCATGAAGATCCTCATCACCGGCAGCAGGGGATTTGTGGGAGCCAGCTTCGGCGCTTTCGCGGCGGCGGCGGGGCATGAGGTGCTCGGGATCAGCCGTTCGAGCCAGCCTGAGCCGGGGTGGCCGGGGCGGCATGTCCAGGGCGATGCCGCGCAGGCGGACCTCGCGCCGATCATCCGGGATTTTGCTCCGGACCTGTTGTTGCAAGCGGCGGGATCGGCGTCGGTCGGCGCTTCGATTGCGGACCCGGTGGGTGATTTCCGCGCGACAGCGGTGACTCTCGTGAACGTCCTCGACGGGGTGCGCCGCTCGGGCCGCGAACCGCTGGTCATCTTTCCGTCGAGCGCCGCCGTGTATGGGAATCCCGCGGCGCTCCCGGTCGCGGAGGACGCGCCCATCTCGCCCATCTCGCCGTATGGATTCCACAAGGCCGCGAGCGAGACCATCGCCCGTGAATACGCCCAGTGCTTCGGCATCAGCACCGTGGTGTGCCGGGTCTTCTCCCTGTTCGGGAGCAGGCAGCGGCGGCTGCTTGCCTGGGAAATGTATGCGCAACTCGCCGGCGACGCCGACTCCTTGCAGCTCCAGGGCACCGGCACGGAGACCCGCGACTTCCTGCACAGCGATGATCTGGCGCGCGCCATCCTCATGCTCACCCCGGTGGTTCCGCGCGGCGCCTGCACCATCCTGAATGCCGCCAGCGGACACGAGACCCCGATCCTCGAATTGGCCGAGACCATGCGCTCGATGGTCGCCCCGGCGAAGAAGATTGCCTGCAAGGGAATCGCGCGCCCCGGCGATCCGCATCGCTGGTGTGCGGATGTCCGCGCGCTGCGGTCGCTCATCCCGGGATGGGCACCGCAGGAACTCCGGGCCGGGCTGGAGAGCACCATCCGCCAATGGAAGACCTTCGAGACGTAGCGGTGCGCGGCACCTCGTCATTCGTCATTCGTCATTCGCCATTCCCCTGCGGCGCAGCCCGATGAGCGACCCTCTCTCCCAGCGCCACCAGAAATGGCTCGGCTGGTTCCGCCTGCTCGCCCGGTTCGCATCCGTGCAGTTGGTGATTCAGTTCCTGGGCTTCCTCAGCGGCATCCTCATCGTCCGGCATCTGTCGAAGCCCGAATACGCGTGGTTCACCATTGCGAATGCGCTCGTGTCCACGATGGGCATGCTCGCCGACAGCGGCATCAGCGGCGGACTTTCCTCCATCGGCGGAACAATCTGGCAGGACAATTCCAAGTTTGGCTCGCTCATCCGCACGGCGCTCACGCTGCGCAGGAAACTCGCGCTCGTTGCCGTGATCGTGGTGTCCCCCATTTTTGTCTGGCTCCTCATCGTCAAGAACCAGGCACCCGTGGCGACCACCGCGGTCCTGGTGGCATTGGCGATTGCCGGGTTCCTCCTGCAGTTGACCGCCGGCGTCCTGGGAGTCGTCATTTCGTTGCGGCAGGAGATCCGGCGGATGCAGCTCCTGGGTCTGGCAGCGGCGGTGTTGCGACTTGGTCTGCTGGCACCGGCATGTCTTATCTTTATCGACGCCCGCATCGCAATCGCCGTTGGCACGGTGGCGGTGGCGCTGCAGGTTTGGATCCTGCGCCGGTGGGCGAGGACATCCATCGAATGGAACGCGCCGGAAAGTGCCGACTATCGCAGCCGGATCATTGCCATCGTGAAGAAGCAGGCGCCGCTCACGTGCTTCTATTGCATTCAAAGTCAGATCAGCGTGCTGCTCATCAGCACCTTTGGCAGTGAGCAACAGGTCGCGGAGATCGGGGCGCTCGGGAGGTTCGCCATCTTCTTCGCGCTCATCGGGTCGATGATGAGCAGCATCGTCGTGCCCAGGTTTGCGCGCTGCCAGGATCGTGGCATCCTCAAGCGCCGTTACTGGCAGGTGGCTGCCGGGTTCGCACTGCTTGCGGGTTCCCTTGTGGTGTTGTCCGCCATCTTCCCGAAGCCGCTCCTTTGGATCATCGGCGGCCGATATGCCAATCTGGAGCATGATGTGTGGCTCATGATGCTCAGCGCCGCACTCGGCAGCATGTTCGTGGCCCTCGTTTCGCTGACCTACTGCAAGGGCTGGATTGTCCCCGCGTTCATCAGCATTCCGATGGAGGTGGCGGTCCAGACGACCCTGATCCTCACCTTCGACATTTCCACGGTCAGGGGAGTCCTGCTGGTTGGTGCGCTGGGGCAATTGCCCGCGATCCTGCTGAACATGATCGTGGCCACCCGTCACATGCGGCGGCTTGCCGGGTCCGTGTAAATCTCACGCTCAGCGGTCGCGTTTCTTGCTGACTTTATGGAGGGGTTTCCGAATGAATGTCGCATGAAGAAACCCAAGTTCGACCCGACGTGGCCGGAGAGTTGGAAGCTGTCGTACACATACGATCTCGAGGAGGTCTTCGATGAGCCGACAAATCTCGGCTACTGCTATGCGTATGCCAGCCGGATGGCCGAGACGCTGAATTTGGTCCGCGATGTCGCGACGCCACCGGCGGCGATCCTGGATGTCGCGGCCGGCGCGGGAAACTTTTCCCTGCGCCTCGCCGAGTCGGGCTATTCCGTGACATGGAACGACCTTCGCGCGGACCTTGTCGAATACGTGCGCCTCAAGCACGAGAATGGCGACATCCGGTTTGCGCCGGGCAACGTCTTTGAACTGGGATTCGAGAACTGCTTCGACGTGGTGCTAATCACGGAGATCATCGAGCACGTGGCGCATCCGGATGACTTCCTGCGGAAAATCGGAGCCATGGTGAAACCCGGCGGCCATGTGGTGATGACGACGCCGAACGGCGGCTACTTCCGCAACCCTCTCCCGAAGTTTTCCGAGTGTCCCGATCCCAGCCAGTTCGAGGCAGTCCAGTTCAAGCCCAACAGCGACGGGCATATTTTCCTGCTGCACGAGGATGAGATTCCCATCCTCGCATCAAAGGCGGGCCTCACTGTTGAGAAGCTACGGCTGAGCACCAATTCGCTGACGCATGGCCATGTGAAGACGGCAATGCTGCTCAAGATTCTTCCCAAGCCGATCGTGGATGGCACTGAGTGGGCCACGCAACGCCTCCCCGGTTTTCTGAAGCGGCGCCTGCATACCTCGATGGCTGTGCTTCTCCGCAAGCCGTAGCCATCCGGGATCGCCGGCGCGAATTCTCTTGGAAGTGGATGGCGGGCCTATCCGTCGCCCTGCTTTGCAGCGTCGCCAGCACCTGGGCGAACGCCCAGTTTTCTCGCCGGGACGCCGGCCCAGATTTCGTATTCCGGGATCGACTTGGTCACGACTGCACCCGCGCCCACGATGGCTCCGCGCCCGATGGTGACGCCTTTGAGGACGAGGACGTTGGCACCGAGCCAGACGTCGTCAGCAATCTTGATGGCGCCTTTCGTGGTCGGCTGTTGGATCATCGGCAGCGTCCGATCCGAGAACCCGTGGTCGGTGTCAACAAACCGGCAACCCGCGGCGATCATGCACTGGTTGCCGATCGCGATCCCGAGGTGACAGTTGAACTCGCAGCCGGTCCCGAGAAAGACCTCATCTCCCACGACGATCGCGTGGCCCGGTCGCCGTGCGCCGTCGTATTTGAAATGGATGTCGTGTTCGAGAATGCACCGCGCGCCCAGCGACACCTGGTGCGGCCAGGTGACGTGAATGCGGGGCAGGCGAGTTCCTGAACCCACGCGCATGCCGAGCAGTTTCCAGTAGCGCGTCCTCATCCACGACACCGCAATCCAGGGTATTGCCGAAGGCGGAAGGCGATGGTGTCGAATGTTCGGCGCATGGAATGTGAGGTTCGTATTCCTGCCCTCCGCCGCCGGTTTCGCCAAGTGTGTTCTCGTTGGCGCCAATGTGCGGTGGATGGAGTCGCGCGGTCATCCATCTCCTTGCATCCCGTTTGAAAAACCGAAACTGTCAGCCCGATGCTCCGCACACTTTCCGAACTCCGATGGCTGCTGGGATGCGTGTTGAACCACCCCGCGAACCGCCGTCACCGCATCCGTGCGGTGGTCCGTTTTGCCTGGTGGCAGTTCCGCAAGCGCGTGAGCAAGGAGCCGGCGGTCATCAGCGTCGGCGCGAACCGGAAATTCAAGGTGCTCTGCGATTCGCCGTTCTCGAGCATGGTCGTGTACGACGGTCTGCCGGAGTGGGACGAGATGCGATTTTTGCTGCGCATCCTGGGGGAATCGGATGGCTTCATCGACATCGGCGCAAATGTCGGCTTCTACACCGTGCTCGCATCCACGATCGTCACGGGCGGACCGCTGTTCGCATTCGAGGCCAATCCGCGGAATCTGGAAGTGCTCCGCGATCAGGTGCAGCTCAATGGACTGGCCAATGCCAGGGTCTTCGGCAATGCGCTGGGCAACAGCACAGGGGAACTGAGCTTCTTCGATTCTGGCCGGGAGACGGGATCGCTGGCTACGGCCGGGGATTCCGGTGCAAAGGTGATCACCGTTCCGTGTGCGCGGCTGGACGATTGTCTCGCCAGGCACTCGCTGCCGGATTACGTCGTGGCGAAAATGGACGTCGAGGGATGCGAGGCGTTGGTGCTCGAAGGAGCGACGGCACTGATGCAGAGCGGGCGGATCTCCGTGTGGCTTTTTGAGCTGAATGAAACCGCGTTGTGCAAACACGGCTCTTCCGGCGAGAAATTGATCGAGGCTTTCACCAGGCATGGATATGCGATCGTCTATTGGGACGAGGAGCATCGGCGGCTCGGCGTGAAGGGAGATGGGCAGGACGAGAACCGGGAGAACTACGTGGCGTGTCGCGATGTGGAGGCCCTGAAGGCTCGCTTGAAGAGCGGGCCCGAACCCATCGAGCGGTGAATGTGTCGCGTGATTGAAAGCGGGTCCAAAAACCGAGGGCCAACGGCCCGAAACCATACCAGCCTGGGGCAACGCCCCAGGGAAACGAGGGAATGAAATCATGAGGGCTGAAAGCCCGTTCCATGCTCGGATACCGGGGATGGATCGGGCTTTCAGCCCTCGTTCGTTTTTCGTTCGCACCCTGGGGCGATGCCCCAGGCTGGGATGAAACCGGGCCTTCGGTCCTCACTTTATGAACCGAAAATCAGATCGCACCCGTGAGTGTGGAGGAGTGGGATTGAAGTTGACACGTTTGACCCGCTGGCTGAGGTAGCGCGCCGCCAAAACCCAACCCTCACGATGTCTCTCCTCAGCACCATCAAGCACACCGTCTGGCGGGTCCTCACGGAACGGATGCATCTCGATTTCACCCTGCGGTCGGGCATCAACGTCATCATCCGCAACTACGCGGACTGGTGTACTTACAACGACCTCTTTGTGAACGGGGAATACAAGGAGGCCATCGACGATGCTATCGCGGAATGGAATCCCGTCGCGAGCAACGGGCCGCTGTGCGTGCTCGATCTCGGGGCGAACACGGGCTACTTCACTTTGCAGATGGCGGACACCTTCCTTGGGAAATGTCCGGCGGGCAGTCTCTCGATTCGCCCCGTGGAAGCTTCGCCGAAAGTGGGTGAGGAACTCGCGCGCCGGCTGGTGATTCCCGGTCAGCGGGTGGATGCGAAGATTCTCAACGGCCTGGTCGGGAAGAAAACCGGGAAGGCGCGGCTGAACTTCGGCAAGGAGGATACGGTCAACTTTGTCGGCGAGACCGGGGATGGCGGACAGTGGGTGGATGCGAGGGGTGCGGAGACAGTGAGCTATGTGGATCTGGACGCCGCCACTTCGGCGATGCCGGCAGTCCATCTGATCAAATGCGACATCGAGGGCTCCGAGTATGATTTCCTCGGCAACTACGCAGACCTGCTGCGGAAGACGCGGCGGATCGTCATCGAGTTTCACGCGCCGTTCGGGGACATCGCGAAGGCCACCGCTGCGCTGAAGGGCATGGGCTTCTCGAAGACGATGACGCTGCGGGAATCGAAGGTCACGCCGACGATCTACTTTTCCCGCGCATGAACCGGCAGGGAGCCGGGCGTCCTTTTCAAAGCAGGCAGCAATTTTCACGATGAAGATCGCCTTCGTCACAAGTTCCGCGGAACCGGGCAGGGACGGCATGGGTGATTACACGCTTTCGCTGGCGGCGGCGCTCAGCGGTCTCGGGCACAGCGTCCTGGTCATAGGGCTGGCAGACCGCTGGATTTCTGAAGTGGTGAAGTCCACAGGGGAGGGCGGGGTTGCGGTCGAGCGGCTGCCGGTCGGGTTTTCGATGTCGGATCGGATCGATCATGCGGCGGCGCGCTTGCGGGAGTTCGGGCCGGAGTGGGCGAGCTTTCAGATGTCCTGCTACGCCTACAATCCGAAGGGGCTGTTGTTTGAAATGAATCGCCATCTGGGACGGCTCGCGGCGGCTTGTGAGAATTGGCAGGTGATGTTTCAGGAACTCTGGATCGCTTTTCAAACAGGCTCGTCGTTGAAGAACCGGCTGGTCGGCGCGTTGCAGCGGCATTCGATTAGGCGCGCCGTCCGCACATTGCGACCGAAGCTGCTGCAGACCAGCACGCCGCTGTTTCAGGCGCTGTTGCGGACGGTCGGACTGGAAGCCTCCGTGCTGCCTCTCGCCGGGAGCATCCCCGTGGATCCGGACCCGGGAATGGAGTGGTTTCTCCAAGTCCTCGGAGAACCGGGCATCCCGATCTCCGTGGAGAAGCGCCGCGAGCATCTGGTGGGCGGTTTTTTCGGAGCGATCTATCCGGGCTGGGAGCCGGAGCCGCTCTTCTCCTCGTTGCGAAAGGTCGTGGCGAAGACCGGGCAGAAGGTGACCGTGCTCGCCGCAGGTCGGATGGGCGGGGGAGGTGAGGCGATTTGGAATCGGCTGCCAGCGGCGTATCCGGATATTCGCTTTCATAAGCTGGGGGAATTGTCCGTCAGCCGGGTCTCGCACTATTTGCGGAATCTCGATTTTGCCATTGCAGCGACGCCGTGGGTGGCCATCGGCAAAAGCAGCGCCACCGCCGCGACGCTGGACCACGGCACGCCCGTGATGGTGACGCGGAATGACTCCCAGCCGCGCCATCCCCTGAAACTCGAAGCACCTGCGAATCCCCTGTTGATTCTTGCGGACCGGGACGTTTCCGAGCGTCTCCTCGCCGGTCTGCCCCGCGGGGTGCCGCGGCATTCGGCCCGCGATCTTGCCGCCGAATTTGTGAGGCGGATGGAAGCCGGAAAGTCAGCGCCGAGGCTGGGCACTTATTGAGTCTTGCGCAAAGGGTGCAGGCGGGTTGCAGCCCGGAGGGCTGATGGACATTACACGGTGGTCGAGCGCAGCCGCGTATTACGCGGCGAAGCGAATACCACCGGATCACCGGGGGAAAGATCATGCGCCCCGGCAGGGGCGCGGGAATGGTGCGCCGCCCGTCCTCGCCGGCCACGAAAAGAAAACGCGAAGCGGCAAACCCGACGATGGCGCATGAATCCACTGCGGCGTGGAAAAGGAAGTGACGCCTGGCGTGGAGCGACGGGGCCACCGGGACGGATGGCGCTCCATGGTCGCGCCGCCCCTGCCGGTGCGGGCGGAAGCAGGAAAATTAGCGTTGGATTTTCAAACACACCTGCCGATTCTCCTGAACATGGTTCCCCGAAATTTCATCGCTGATGCCGCGGTGCGGCGCTGCGAAAAATCCGCATGAGTCAGGCGGTCACTCCACCCACAGCGCCGGTGCGCGAGTCGCGGATGAAGGTCGCGATTGTCTCGCCGTGCTTCGGTGTCCTCGGCGGAATCGAGACATTCATCTGTGCGCTGGCGAGGGAACTGCATGCGACGCCGGGCGTCGAGGTGACGCTGTGCCTGAAGAAGGTGAAGACATTCAAAGCCGATTGCCTGTTGGAAAAGGCAGCACGGGACACCGGAGCGAACGTGGTCTTCGTCGAGCGGGCATCACGCGAACTGGCCGCCGTGATCCGCAATGCCGACATCGTCCACTGTCAGAACCCGTGCTCCGACGTGGTGGCGCTCGCAAAATTCTTCGGCAAGAAATTGGTGCTGACGATGCACAGCCAGCGAGTGCGCAAGTTCCGTCCACGGGAGATCCTTCGGTTGATCGCCTGGCATGTGGCGGACCGGCGCTGGTACAATTCGGAATTTTGCTGGAACACCTGGGATCCCCGCCGGGCGAAACACTCCAGTGCGCGGTTGCCCGTCATCTCCAATCTGCCCACCGGTGTCGTGCCGATGGCGGAGCGCCGCGGCTTCGTCTTCGTGGCGCGATGGATTGCGAACAAGGGGATCGACATCCTCGTGGATGCCTACGCGCTGGCGAAGCTCGACCGCAGGCGATGGCCGCTGATCCTCATGGGCGACGGTCCGCTGCGTCCCGGGATCGAAGCAAAGATCCGCGACGAGAAGATCGAAGGCATCGAGATCCTCGGCTACGTCGCGGAGGAAAAGCGCAACGACACCATTCGCCACGCCATGTGGATGGTGACGCCGCCGAATACGAAGGAAGACCTCGGGCTGACGCCGATGGAGGCGCGGAATGTGGCAGTGCCGGTCATCATCACCCGCGACGGTGGACTCCCCGAGGCCGGCGGGCGGCACGCCCTGATGTGTGAGCCGGGGAATGTCGGGGAACTGAAGTCGCTGCTCGAAAAAGCTGCGGGGATGGACATCGGGGAATACGAGCGACTCTGCGAGGCGACGCACAAGGAATTGCTGGAGTATCTCCAGCCGCTCTCGGTTTACTGTGAACAGTATCGCGATGTCATCAAAGCTGAGTAGCCCGCGGCCCACGCCGGAAGTGAGTGGCACAGTCCGTCCCGGCTGTGGGGACGGCGGGCATCCTGCCCGCAGGTCTGGGCTTGCAGGAGATTGCGCGGCGCGGGCCAGCAGCGGGCGGGACGCCCGCTGTCCCCACAGCCGGGACGGACTGTGCCACCTTCCCGCTCCGCTCTCTCTGGACCTGCTTTCAATCACGCCCAAATGGACCGCAAGAATCAAATTGAAATGGCCCGGCCAGTGGTCACTTTGCGGCGTGCGAGTTGCCCTGTGTCCATTGCCGATCCTGTTGCGTTCCTGCCGCGTAAACCGCCACGCCTTGCGGATATCCTGCCCGCCAGAGAGGCCGGTGGGAAATGTGGCGCCGACGAGTCGTCGGCTCGGGCGAACGGCGGACACGGGAAGTGGGAAGCGTCGTCTGAGCACGTCCGGGCCATCCCGCCGCCTCCGCCCATCCCGCCATGCCGACGAGTCGTCGGCGCCACATTTGGTCGCCGCCACTTCTCCTCGCCGCATCTGTCGCAATTTTCTGGGTCGTTTGAGGCTCTTGCAAAACCTACACGGTCACCGACGCGCGGCGTCATCGCGCAGAGGAGTGAAGGCATCTAGCCCTCTTACGGCTGAGGTTTTGCAAGAGCCTCGTTTGCAGGTCGGATTTCCGGAGCGCATTGGCGTAAACCGAGATATCACGCTGGCAGCGCCATCCGTTATTGTGGTCTCCATTCGCTGACTTAATTTCCCTGTGCATACCGGACTTTCCGTGGCGATGACCG
>Ga0105048_10005131_pt1 | contig 21251 bp, 11 predicted proteins | sample MAT05_FD_78382 | JGI IMG/M metagenome (GOLD analysis project Ga0105048, IMG submission 78382) | Freshwater microbial communities from Lake Fryxell liftoff mats and glacier meltwater in Antarctica - MAT-05 | ecosystem: Environmental > Aquatic > Freshwater > Ice > Liftoff microbial mat | place...
CGTATTGATAAAAGAAACTTATAAATTTGATAAGGCTACTGTAGCAGGTTGTATGGTACTGGAGGGTAAAATTGCCAGAAACAACCGGGTAAGAATTGTACGAGATGGCATTGTAATTTACACAGGTGAATTAGGAAGCCTTAAACGATATAAAGATGATGCAAAAGAAGTAACAACCAATATGGAGTGTGGCTTAACCATCAGAAACTATGCAAACATAGAAGTGGGCGATATAGTAGAAGCATTTGAAGAAGTAGAAGTAAAACGTACATTATAACCCAAAGCTTTCTTTGCAAATTCCGTTTACAAACATTTGTTAATAAAACAGGCAGGTGAACACATGAAAGTTCATCTGCCTTATTTTTACAAACAACCTTTTACAATGAAGTATTTTCTTTTCTTTCTGTTTTTAAATAGCTGTTTTATTACATCTTATGCGCAACCAAAAAAGGTAGTTGCAGATAGAATTATTGCCGTAGTGGGTGATAAAATTGTATTAAAAAGTGATATTGAAAATACCATTTTAGATATGCAGCGTCAGGGTATTGAAGTGCCGGATAATGCCAAATGTTTATCACTTGAGCAGGCAATGGGAATTAAAGCCCTTGTTTTACAAGCTGAAAAGGACTCATTGCCAATTACCGACGAAGAAATTGCATCAGAAATAGATAACCAGATAAGAGGCTTTATAAACCAATATGGCTCTAAAGAAAAACTGGAAGAAATATCCGGCAGAACGTTATACCAACTTAAAGAAGATTTTAAAGACGGCTTCAGGGAGCGTAAACTCGCTGGCGCCATGCGCAATAAAATAATTGAGCCTGTACGCATTACTCCCAACGAGGTAAAAGCGCATTTTGATAAATTTCCTACAGATAGTTTACCTTTTTACGAAAGTGAACTTGAGATTGGGCAAATAGTGGTATATCCCAAAGCTGGCAGAGAAGCAGAAGAATACTCAATAGATCAATTGAAAGAATTTAGACAGCAGATTGAAGCAGGAAAAAAAGATTTTTGCACATTGGCAGGAGCCTATTCAGACGATCCGGGAAGTAAGGATAAGTGTGGCAGATATGAATTAAACCGAAATGAAAAGCAATGGGATCCTACTTTTTTGGCTAAAGCATTCTCATTAAAAGAAGGGCAAATTTCTATACCCTTTAAAAGCAAGTTTGGATACCACATTATACAAATGATAAACAGAGCAGGCGATGATGCGGTAGTAAGGCATATCTTAAAAATAGCCCCCATTACTAAAACAGAAATTACAGCTTCTAAAGCCAGGTTAGATACTGTAAGATCTAAATTAATTGCCGGTGTATTACAGTTTGGAGAGGCTGTTTCTAAATACAGTGATGATGAAGGCAGTAAGTTTACGGGTGGCAGAAAATCTAATGCTGAAGGAAATACTTACATTACTATTGACCAATTAGACAAAGATATGGTGGTAATGATGAAAGATCTTACCGTAGGACAATACTCTCAACCAACAGAATTTACGGACGAAAGAGGAAAAAAAGGTGTTAGGATAGTTTATTTATTAAGTAGAACCGAACCGCACAGAGAAAACTTAAAAGATGATTATAACAAAGTATCTCAAAGAGCTCTTGAAGAAAAAAAGAATAGTATGCTCGAAAAATGGTTCACTGAAAGAATACCAACGTATTATATTAAAGTAGATGATGAATATAAGACTTGTGAAGAAATGAAAAAATGGGTTACCAGCGAAAAAGAAACAGTAATAAAATAATAATCTTCCATAAAGCATGGTAGAGTTAAAGGTTCCGGCAATACCGGAACCTTTTTAATTGTTGGTAAATACTGCTTTTGCAGGTGAAATCTGTTACTCCTGCCTCCATAAGCAACTGTAGAACTAAACATTTTTAGCGTATTTTCACTCTTAAAATTGTTTACTATTTATAAAGCCAAAAGCTACCTCTAAACACTTCCCTGTTTTGTATTTAAATCCTTAACAGCGATTTAAAAATGCAAAAGGCAGGTTGAATAAAACTGACTATACCAATTACAAATTTAAATACAACCATAATATTGCTTTAAAGCATTTATTTTTGCAGTAGATTTTTTTAAAAATACGAAGCCGTTGGCTTTTAAAACAATATAAGTTGATTGATAAGAAACAATTAAAACAAGAGTCGCACACAGTATTAGTAGGTGTAGTTACTGGCGGGCAAAATGAGCAGCAGTTAAATGAATATTTAGATGAGTTAGCCTTTCTGGCAGAAACGGCAGGTGTAATTGCTGTAAAAAGATTTATTCAGAAGTTACCACATCCTGATAGCAGAACCTTTGTAGGTAAAGGTAAATTGCAGGAGATAAAGCAATATTTATCAATGCACGGCGAGGTTGAATTGGTTGTATTTGATGATGAACTAACCGGATCTCAAATTCAAAACATAGAAAAAGAATTAGGCGTAAAAACCATTGACCGCAGTGATTTAATACTGGATATTTTTGCAAGCCGTGCCCAAACAGCGCAAGCAAAAACACAAGTAGAATTAGCACAATACCAATATATTTTACCAAGGTTAAAAGGTATGTGGAAACACTTAGAAAGGCAAGGCGGTGGCGTTGGTACACGTGGCCCCGGTGAAACAGAAATTGAAACAGACAGACGTATTGTAAAAGATAAAATTACTTTACTTCGTAAGCGCTTGCTGGAGATTGATAAACAATCTTTTACACAGCGGAAAGAGAGAGGCGAATTTATAAGAGTATCGTTGGTAGGCTATACCAATGTTGGCAAATCAACCATCATGAATTTGTTGAGTAAAAGCGATGTTTTTGCAGAAAATAAACTATTTGCAACACTCGATACTACCACCAGAAAAGTAGTATTTGAGCAAACACCTTTTTTGTTAAGCGATACAGTAGGCTTTATTCGCAAATTGCCTCATCATTTAGTAGAGAGTTTTAAAAGCACATTAGACGAAGTTAGGGAAGCTGATATTTTGCTACATGTAGTTGATATTTCACATGCACAATATGAAGAGCAACTTACAGTTGTAAACAAAACCCTTGCAGAGTTAGGAGCTAAGGAAAAATCAACTGTTACCATTTTTAATAAGATGGATAAGTACGAAGTGCAGGCTTTTGATCAATGGCTTGATCCTGCTATTAAAGCAGAAATAATGGACGATTTAAAACAACGCTGGCAAAATGAAACTAAAGATAGTTGTGTATTTATAGCAGCTATTGATAAAACGAACATAGATGAATTAAGACAAACAATGCTCAATAAAGTTAGGGAAATGTACCAGATCAGATATCCTTACAGAGCGGAGTATTTTTATTGATACTTTTAATTCAATATCATCTCAATTACAAAATCCTGATTAAACTAAAAACTATAAATAAAAGTAGCTTTTAGCTACTACAATAATAGTGTAGGGTTTAAATACTGTTTGTGGATACCCTTGCTTATTGGGAACGGCGGCCTTGCCGATATTGACTCAATCAGGCAGCATGTGTACATAATATAAACAACCACTTATTTTTACAAAATTTTTTTAACTTCCCTAAATTTTGACCATTTAAATAAACTCAATCATTTTTACTTTAGAATATATTGTAAAAAAAATTATGATTATTCAATAAAAGCATTATTTTTACAGCGTATTAGTTCCTGCACTATCTGTCTCGGTAAAACTTACACTAATTATCCAATTTTCTTTAAAGTAACCAATTATCATCAATATTTAATATTGTATTACTAAATATATACGCAAATTTTTCTTGTGGTTTCAGAGGTAAGCAAGGCCGGAGATTTTTATCTCTGGCCATTTTTTTTACTATTGTACCTCTCAATTAAAAATTATCTAACCGCCACACTAGCCCACTCATTTTTACGCTTTAATACCTGGGCGTATATTAATTACTCTATAGCCCTGTTTAAAAAGTTAATCATGGGTTTCATTGCAACAAAGGATTCAGCAATTTTTTTCACAAGGCTTTTATCTGTTAGTACACTGTCTGGTATTGGTTCACTTACCGTAAATCCTTTCATTTTTAGAAAATTAATAGCTGGATTATTTTCATCATACCCCTTTGGTGGCCTAACTAATACATTATCGCTATCAATACCATTTGAAAAATGTGTTAAAAATTTTTTAGCTGTAACTATTTTTAGCCACTCTGCTAAATTATAATCAATCTCTTGTCTTATTTTGGTGAGTTCCGGAGCGGGGGGCATATAAAAACCGCCGGCTGCAAAACTTTGTCCGGGCTCGCAATGAAAATAGTAACCCGCTACAATTGCTTTTTTACCTCCATAACTTAAAGATGCACCCATATTGTTTTTATAAGGACTTTTATCTTTACTAAACCGTACATCTCTATTAATACGGAACATGCAATCTTTTGCTTTTAATATCCCGATTGTTTCATCAAATTTTGCGGTAGCTGTAATGATGTTTTCTACAAGTGTTGTAAAATCAGCCTTTGCAGATTCATACAATTTTCTGTTGGCATCAAACCATGCTTTATTATTATTTTTTTTTAGATCAGATAAAAATTTGGTGGTAGAAGATTGTAACATAGTTTATTTTTTGAAAATACAAATGTTATTAATAAAAAAAGGAATCTATAGTAGAAGATTCCTTTTTAGTGAAAATGTAATTTTTGGATATAAGAATTAAGTTGCCAAACTCAACCTCGTTTTACATAGTAAATAAGCATTAAATCCAATTTTTTCTAACGCTTTTTTCCGTTTCTATTTTATATGCCCCCAGTTTTCGCCACTTTTAATTCTGTAAATTGTCATTTCGCTCACATCGTATTTGGCAGCCAACTGCTTTACAGTTAGTTTTCTTTTTGGGTTGTCCAGTATATCTTTTATGGTTTTAACTTTTTTTGCATTTAATTTAAGCCCTACTTTTCTATTGGCTTGTCTTATTTTATAAGCTATTTTTTCAGGACTATTTTGCTGGTGGTCGCTCATTTCCATTAGGGTAGACCATTGTAAGTTACTAACAGCATTGTCTTCTTTAATATGGTTGAGGTGTATAACGTACTTACATTTAGAAGAGGATTTTTTACAAAATAACTTGGCAATTTCCCGGTGTATGTACAAAGTGCCATTACCAGATTCAAAATGCAGATTAAGTGTTTTGTAGCCAGATGTTACCGATCCGTTTAGAATTTTGCCATCTTCGTACAGATTTTTTACATAGCTGGCAGCTCTGCCTGCAGATGAAAGTGCATACTTTCTTCTAATGCTTGTTTGTCCTTTAAGCTTTAGTGGTTTCCATATTTCGTCAGTTACTTTGGTGAGCATAAAAATTGTTTTTGTGGTTGTTTGTAAAGTAAATGCCATTGAAACGTACAATGAACAGCAAATCGTATAATAGGTTTGAGTATAAATGTAAAATTATTTTACCTATGTCGGCAACATTTTTATAAAATCTTCTTCACTGATTATTTTTATAGCTTGTATTTTCTTTGCTTTTTCTAATTTACTGCCAGCATCGTCACCAACCACAAGGTAATTCAATTTACTACTTACACCGCTAACATTTTTACCGCCATTTTTTTCAACCATTGCTTCTGCCTCGCTTCTTTTAAGTTGAGTTAATGTACCGGTAAATAAAAATGTTTGTCCGGCAAGGCTATCATTATCTACTACCTGTTTTTTTTGGTTTATTAATGATACTCCCGCCTGCTCTAATCTTTTCAATAGTGTCAGATTTTCTTCATCATGAAAAAATTTATAAATACTGCCAGCCACTTTTACCCCCACATCTTCCATTTGTTGTAGTTCTTCTTCGGCATAGTTTTTAAAATCAAAAATATGGTTTACGGCATTGGCCAAAGTTTTAGCAGTATTTTCACCAACATACCTTATTCCGAGACCGTAAATGAGGCGGTGGAGGGGCTGGCTTTTAGATGCTTCTAGAGCTGTAAGTAAGTTGTCGATTGATTTTTTTCCAAACCCCTCCATTTTTCCAATCAAATTAAAGTTGAGTGCATAAATGCCAGGTATATCTTTTATTAATCCTTCAGTATAAAATTTTCTAACATTTGCTTCGCCAAAGCTTTTTATATCCATCGCATCTTTACTTACAAAGTGTATAATTCGCTCCACCACCTGTGCCTCGCAATTAATATTGACACACCGCCAAACTGCCTCTCCTGCCGGTTTGTACAATACATGGCTGCAAACAGGGCAAGCTGTTGGAAAGCATATCGGCTGCTCATTACCTTGCCTTAGTTCCGGAAAAGATTTTACAATTTGGGGTATTACATCGCCACTTCTTTCAATCAAAATTACATCGCCAATTAACAAGTTTTTTTCTTTGATATACTCCTCATTGTGAATAGATATACTACCAACAGTTACGCCACCTACCTGAACAGGTTCTATTTTAGCTACTGGCGTTACGGCGCCTGTTCTGCCTACCTGAAACTCTACCCCTGTTAATTTACTGGTGGCTTGCCTTGCTTTAAATTTATAGGCAATGGCCCACCTCGGGTGGTGACTTGTCATGCCCAAGCGCTCCTGCAAATGGAGATCATTTACCTTTATCACCATGCCATCTATTTCATAAGGTAAATCATCCCGCTGTGCTTCATACGCCGCTATATGATCAATAATTTGCTGTATACCGTGTACAACTTTCAACTCTTTTTTGGGGCTTCTAAAACCCAGTTGCCAAAGCATTGCCAGCATATCACTATGCGTAGCAGGTTGTTTAAGTTTGAGTGTTTGCTCAGGGTTTGTTGCTGGTAGTTCTTCTGCTATAGTTATAAAACTCACATGGTATAAAAACGCTTCCAGGTTTCTTCTGCCAACTTCCGCAGTATCTTTTATGCGCAACGAGCCTGCGGCCGCATTTCTTGGGTTGGCCAATGGTGGTACGCCTTCTTCCATCAACTTTGTATTGTAGGCCTTAAAGTTTTTTTTATTTATCAGTACTTCGCCTCTTATTTCAATTTGCTCAATACCGTACTGGCTAAATTTTGCTGAGAGTGGTACAGATTTAATTTGTTTTGTATTAATCGTTATTTCATCTCCTGTAATTCCATCCCCTCTTGTAGCAGCCCTTTCCAGCATATCATCTTCATAAATTAAGGAGATACTGGCACCATCAAACTTTGGCTCAATGCAATACTCAATGGTGGCAAGTCCGGATAGCTCTTTTGCTTTTCTGTCCCAATCAAAAAGATCGGCTGCATTGTAACTATTTTCCAGCGAAAGCATGGGCACAAGATGGTTTACCTTGGGAAAATCTTTTATCAAACCCATGCCCACCCTTTGTGTAGGTGAATCTGTTTTTACCAGCAGTGGATTTTCTTGTTCAACTTTTTCAAGAGCCTTGAATAAAATATCATACTCATAATCGCTGATAAGCGGATCGTTTTTTACATAATACCGGTTTTCATGAAAGCGTAAAACCTCCCTTAACGCTTCAATATTTAAAGCAGCAGTTTCACTAAAATTTGCCATCTTACTATTAGATAGCCATTCAATGGTTTTAGATTGTAACGACTGAGTATAGGAAGCCTCGTTGTACATATATTTTTAATTAAATCAAAGGTAAAATTTATCAACGCAGCAATTATACTAATTTTATACTAATTAAATAACCATGGATTTTAGTAAACACATTAATTGTTTTTATTGCTCAATGTTTAAAATGATTAGTTCAGCAAAGCCTTCGCTTATTTTTATACGGGTAAACTATAGCGTATTAAAAGCGCCTTTTCAAAAGTCAACTGCGCTGTTTCAGGTAGTAGCTATTTTGGCCATTGTTTCGCTCTCTGCTTGTAAATTCAGGCAAAAAGTAAACCTTATTGTACACCACGCCACTATTTATACCGTTGATGAAAAATTTTCTACACAACAGGCCATGGCTATTAATGATGGAAAAATTGTTGCCATTGGTACCAATGATGATATATTAAAAACGTATGATGCAGCGGAAATGCTGGATGCAAAGCATAAACCAATTTACCCTGGTTTTATTGATGCACACTGTCATTTTACCGGCTATGCCACTGATATGTGGAAGCTTAATGTAACCGCTACTTCATCATTTGAAGATATTATTGACGCAGTAAAAATATATGCTGCTACCGCTAAAACAACCTGGTTATACGGCCATGGATGGGATCAAAACGATTGGGCCATAAAAGAGTTTCCTGCTAAAGATAAATTAGATTCTTTATTTCCCGACAGGCCGGTTTTTTTAAAACGAATTGACGGGCACGCAGCTTTGGCAAACCAAAAAGCACTTGATATAGCCGGCATTACGGCAAGTACCATCATAGCAGGCGGTAATATTGAACTAGCAAATGGTAAGCTTACAGGCATTTTGGTAGATAAAGCCATGGATATGGTAGAAAATAAAATCCCCCTGATTAGTGATGCCCTTACCCGGCAATATTATTTGCAGGCGCAAGACTCTTGTTTTACTTATGGACTTACAGGAGTGCATGATTGCGGAATAAGTGAGCACACGATTGATTTGGTGGATGCTGCTCAAAAAGCAGGAAACCTTAAAATGAAGATTTTTGCCCTGCTTACAGATAGTGCTCAATATTATGAAAGGTGGATTAAAAAAGGTGTTTACCAAACTAAACTACTGCATGTTGGTGGGTTTAAATTATATGCCGATGGTGCATTGGGCTCACGAGGTGCCTGTTTACTGCAACATTATACAGATAAACCAACAGCAACCGGCTTTTTATTGAGTAGTGCCAATCATTTTACTTTAATTGCCCGGCAGTTGGCAGATACAAAATTTCAACTGTGTACACATGCTATTGGCGATAGTGGCAACAGGGTGATTTTACAAGCCTATGCCGATGTGCTAAAAGGTAAAAATGACAAACGCTGGCGTATTGAACATGCACAGGTAGTAAATGAGGCAGATTTTACCTTTTTTGGCCAATACAATATTATACCAAGTGTACAGCCTACCCATGCTACAAGCGATATGTATTGGGCAGGTACAAGATTGGGTGAGCAAAGATTACAAACAGCTTATGCTTACAAGCAGTTACTTAACCAAAATGGCTGGATGCCACTCGGTACAGATTTTCCGGTAGAATATATCAATCCATTAAAAACTTTTTTGGCGGCTGTAGTAAGGAAAGATGCTGCCGGGTATCCTGCTGCTGGTTTTCAGGTTACCAATGCTTTAACCCGTAAAGAAACTTTATTAGGAATGACTATCTGGGCTGCAAAGGCTGCCTTTGAAGAAAAAGAGAAGGGGAGCCTAGAAATTGGTAAAGCTGCCGATTTTATTATGTTGGCAAAAGATATCATGCAATGCAATGAAAATGAGATACTTACTGCAAATGTTTTGTTCACTTTTATTGATGGCAAAAAAGTATTTTCAAAATAAGTTGGTATAAAATTTTGCCGTTAACATTAATGTGTTTATTTTACACATTAAATTATTGCCAAATGAAGAAATTATTACTCTCTGCCAGTATTATATTGCTGGTTTTAAATGTAAATGCACAATTACTTACCTGGTCACCACAGTTTCCCAACGATAACTCTACTATAGTAGTAACGATGGACGCCACCAAAGGCAACCAGGCCTTACAAGGTTTTGTAGGTTCAGTGTACCTGCACCTTGGTGTAATAACAAGCGCAAGTACCACTAATTCCGACTGGAAATATGTACCTACCACCTGGGCTACAACTACTGCTCCTGCCGCCACTTCATTGGGCAGCAATAGATGGAGCTATACCATTACAAATCCCCGTGCATTTTTTAATGCAGCACTCGGTGGCGTACCACCCGGTGAAACAATCCTTAAAGTTGCCATACTTTTTAGAGATGGGGCTGGTACCAAGGTACAGAAGAATACAGATAACAGTGATATGTTTATCCCCATTTACCAGGTAGGTAGCAATAACATAATTTTTACACAGCCTTCTATTACGCCCAACTTTAATCTTTCAAATGAAGCAACAAATGTTGAAATTAACCAATCGGTTCCAGTTACAGCTTTTGCATCAACCGCAGCAGGAATTTTAAATTTATACTATAATGGCACTAGAATTACAGGCCCACTTACAGGCACCAACACTATTACCGGGGCGGGCACTGTAACTACTGCCGGTACCCAAATCTTTGTGTCAGAATTAATAGTAGGTGCAATAAGTTATTATGATACTATTCAATTTTATGTGCCTCCCGTAAACATTATTGCAGATTTGCCAGCCAATGTAGAGGAAGGCATCAACTTTTGGCCTGGTTGCGATTCTGTAACCCTTGTATTGTTTGCACCCGGTAAGCAAAACGTAGTTGTAATTGGCGATTTTGCCCCCAATGCATGGCAGCCAAATGCTCAATACCAAATGTTTAAAACGGCCAATGAGAATTACTACTGGATAACGTTGCGGGGGCTTACTCCACAGTTTGAGTACACTTTTCAATATTTGGTAGATAATACCATATTTATTGCCGATCCTTATTCAGAAAAAATATTAGATCCATGGAATGACAAATTTATTCCGGTAGCTACTTTCCCTAATTTAAAACCATATCCAACTAATTCTGCGGTTTCTTCTGCAAATGGTTATATGAGTGTATTTAAAACTTGCGAAACGCCTTACCAATGGAAAACGAATAATTTTAAAAGACCTGATAAGCGCAATCTTGTTACTTATGAATTATTGGTACGTGATTTTGGTGCTGCCCAAAACTACCAAATGCTTATTGATACCATCGCTTATTTTAAAAGATTGGGCGTAAATTCTATTGAACTGATGCCGGTGAATGAATTTAGTGGAAACGAAAGTTGGGGCTACAATCCTAATTTTTACCTGGCTTTGGATAAAGCTTATGGCACCAAGGACAAATTAAAAGAATTTATTGATTTATGTCATGAAAATGGTATGGCTGTAATATTGGATGTTGTGTACAATCAGCTAGATGCTTTTAATGCCCCACAAGGTAAGTTATATTGGGATGCAGCCGCAGGAAGGCCGGCTGCCAATAACCCATGGCTTAACCAGAGTGCACCACACCCTTTTAATGTTTTTGATGATCTTAATCATACCAGAGCAGCTACCAAATACCTGGTAAACAGGGCTTTAGAATACTGGATAAAAGAATACAGGGTAGATGGATACCGTGTTGATTTGGGTAAAGGATTTACGCAAAGAGTTTCTACAGAAGCTACAGTAGATAATATCGATTTTGGCAGAATTGGTATTTTAAATGGTTATTACAATCATGTTATGACTGTAAACCCGGAAACGTACATGATTTTAGAATTTTTGGGTACTCAACGGCCAGAAGAACAAGAGTATGCAAAAAAAGGTTTTTTACTTTGGTCAAAATGTACTGATCCATACAACCAGGCTACCATGGGGTATGCTGCAAATTCAGATTTTTCAAAAGTAATGTATAATAGCAGCCAAACAGCCTTTACCACCCCGGCTGCAATGGGGTACATGGAAAGCCATGATGAAGAAAGGTTGATGTTTAAAAATCTGCAATCCGGAAATTCTTCCGGAGGCTACAATGTTAGAACATTGGCCACAGCGCTTGACAGGCAAGGCGCTGCTGCTGCAGTATTTTTTACCACTCCAGGGCCTAAAATGATTTGGCAATTTGGTGAAAGAGGTTATGATGTTTCAATCTTTTTTGGTGGATCAAATGTTACCCCTAAGCCTCCACTTTGGGAGCAAATGCAAGACCCTAACCGCTTAAAATTATTTGATGTATATAGTAAACTAATTAATCTTAGAACATCTAACCCGGATTTGTTTAATAGTACCAATTTTAGTTATGATTTTTTTGATAATGCTGGTTTGTTTAAACGGAATCAAATTACAGATAACGCTGCCAATGGCATAAAATTAAATGTAGTGGCCAATTTTGATGTTGTACCGCAAACACGTGGCAATGTTGGTTTTCAGGCAACCGGCCAATGGTATAATTATGTAAGTAATGGAACAGGTGCGGGGCTTAATGGTGCTACCAACAGTACTTTTAATTTAGCTGCCAATAACCAAAGTATTACCCTGCAACCAGGGGAGTATCATGTATATATTTACCATCCTGCCAATGTTTACATATTTAATGGTACTGGTAATTGGAATGATGCCGCCAACTGGACCTACGGAAATATACCTCCAACACCATTACCATCAGGCTCTGAAATATTTGTGAATCCCAAATCTGGCGGCGAGTGCATGCTCAATATCAACCAGGTAATATCTGCTGGTGGAAAAATTTCAATACAGTCTGGTAAAAAAATTACTATACCATTAAACCTAACTATTCAATAAAAACGTTTGTAAATAAATAGCCGTATTGAACTTTGCTAATGACCTTTACCTAACGTCAACTGCAACAAAAATGTAAGGAAAACAGTTTTAGTAAAGAAGATAGTCGTTCTTTTTAACCCGGATTGTAGACTGTAAAATCTGGGTTAAAATCAACTTTAAATCATTACCAGTATCTAAAATGTAATACAGATGATTGTTTCAGACTATTTTGGCTAAAATAATATATCTTTTTGGGGTAACAAATGTGCTGAAATACTAACTGTACTGTTGCAAATGCTTACGAAATAACCCATAATAGATTTCCAGTTGAAGAACCTGTTTTTAAGAGAAGGGCGTAGTTGAAAACGGGTGTATTTAAAATTGACGTAGCCCCTGTTGGTTGATGAGGTCAGCAACCAACAGGCTTGGCGTTGATCCATGAACTCACCTACCGAAATCCGGCGCAACAATTTGATAAGCATCCATTAAAACTCAATTATTTCAATTGGTGGCGGTAATGGGTATATTTAGCGGGGAGGAAAAGCTATACTAATGGTAGTTACTGTATATCTTCACTTTAACTTTTTTTACTTAGTTTTTTGAAATGGCATTTTCCTATTTCAATACCATTGATTTTTTAACCCATTATTACAGCAACTAAAAACAACGCAATGCCATCAGATGACCAGGCTAAACATGCAGTAGAAGTAAAATCCCTACAAAAAATTCAATCGGAGGTTGAGCATATAAATAAAATAGCTTTATCTGTAGATTGTGTAATTTTTGGTTTTGATGAAAGTAAACTTAAAGTGCTATTAATACGAAGCGATTTAAAAGACTTTTCAGATAAATGGTCACTATTGGGCGATCTGGTTTTTCCTAATGAAGATCTGGAAGCAGCCGCTTACAGTATATTAAAAAAAAGAACAGGGCTAAGTGATGTTTACCTCGAGCAAGTTTATACATTTGGAGGCGTAACAAGGCATCCTGCCGGAAGGGTGGTAACAGTGGCGTATTATTCACTCATCAATGTTCAGCATCACAAGTTAAATATACTGGACAATGAGCTGCATTGGCACGATGTAAAAACCGTTACAGACCTGGCTTTTGATCACCAGCAGATTTTTGAAACAAGCTTGCAGCAACTTCAAAAAAGAGTACAGGAGCATCCGCTTGGATTTAATTTATTGCCTAAAAAGTTTTCGTTAAGAGACTTACAGAATTTGTATGAAGCCATTTTGGATTTAAAAATGGACAGGCGAAATTTTCGAAAAAAGTTTTTTTCCATGGATTTTTTGGTTGATTTAAAAGAGATGGAAACAGATGTAACACACCGCCCGGGCAAATTATATAAATTCAACTTTGATAAATACGATAAGAAAAAGAAAAAGATGATTGGTATTGATTTTTAAATAACCAATAGCGAATTATACTAATGGTTGCTTTTTTTATAAAAATAAAATCATCGTAAAAAATCACATTTTCTATTAAACTTTGAGGGCTGTTGGCTTATTATTAACAAATAGTTTCTAATAATAGATGGCATATATCTCCTTCGTTATCAACTTAATATCGTTGAAATTAGCTCCATTTAAATAAAGATAATTACTATTTAATCCACTTAAAATCTGGCTAAATAGTTTAAAAAAAAACTTAATCAATTGTTAATAATATTTTCCAGTTTCAAAATTAATGATTACTATTGTGTATAATTTACACATTTATAATAACCAATTTTATCAAAACTAAAATGGTTTAAGAAATGCCAACGATCTGATTTGCGAATGAACAGTAATATTTTGCTACTGCAAAGTATCCCAATAACATCCACACTTCGTTACTTGCTTGCATCTCAAATGGCCATTTAAAAATCATGCAAATGAAAAAGAACCTTCAAAAGTTGTTGAAACTAATGTCGGAAACGATTGCGCTAACGATTGTTTTCAGCTTTTTAGCCACTGTAGCAGTGGCACAAACCGTTGTTACGGGTCAAGTAACAGAATCTAAAAATAGCACTTCACTAGGCGGCATCACTGTAAATGTTAAAGGCACCAAACTTGGTACACAAACCACTGCTGATGGTTCTTTTACAATAACAGTACCTGCAAATGCCAATACGTTGGTATTTAGTTCGGTAGGGTTTATAACAAAAGAGGCAGCAGTTGTTGGTGGTGCTATGCTGGTTCGTATGGACGAAGTAAGCCAGCAAATGAATGAAGTAGTAGTGGTATCTTATGGTACCAGAAAAAAGTCTGATCTTACAGGTGCAGTAACTGCCATTACAGCTAAAGATTTCCAGAAAGGTAATATCAACTCTTCTGAGCAATTGCTACAAGGTAAAGTTGCCGGTTTGCAAATTACTTCAGGTGGTGGTAGTGCAGGCGGTGGAAGCCGGATTCGTATTCGAGGAGGAGCTTCATTAAATGCCAGTAATGATCCTTTACTGGTTATTGACGGTATTCCGGTAGAAAGTAACGGCATTCAGGGCAGTGGAAATTTGCTTAATTCCATTAACCCAAATGACATTGAATCTATGAGTGTATTGAAAGATGCATCTGCAACTGCTCTATATGGTTCAAGAGCAAGTAATGGTGTAATTATCATTACTACCAAAAAGGGTTCAAAGGGAAAAATTAAATTCAATTATAACACGCAAGCCAATTTATCTAAAGTAGGTAAAATGGTAGATGTACTTACAGGAGATGAGTTAAGGGCAATACTTACAGATGATGCTGTCAAATCTGGTAACAATGATTATTTTAATTTGCTTGGAAAAGCAAATACCAACTGGCAAAAAGAGATATTCCAGCAAGCCCTTGGCCTCGATAATAATATTAGTGCAAGTGGTATGTTGGGTAATGTAATACCATTCCGGTTATCAGCAGGTTATCTTAACCAGGAAGGTATTTTAAAAACAGATAAATTTAACAGGCTTACTACTGCTTTAAATTTAAGTCCTAAATTTTTTAATGATCATTTAAGTGTAAATGTTAATTTAAAAGGTAGCCAAACTAAAAACCGCTTTGCAGATGGTGGTGCTGTGGGTGCTGCTGCTTCTTTTGACCCTACACAGGCTATCAATGCCAGCAATCCATATGGAGGTAATTTTGAATGGTTACGGGCAGGCGGTGGAGCAGATCTAATACCTATTGGAACAGGTGGTGGATCATCGCAGCCAAACCCACTTTCCTTACTTCAGTTTCGCGACAACAGGGCAACTGTAAACAGGTTTATTGGTAATGTACAAGTGGATTATAAATTTCATTTTTTCCCCGATTTACACGTATTGGTAAACGCAGGTGTTGATAATACTTTTGGTAAAGGTGACGATATACGCAGTCCTTTATTGGTAACTGAAGTTCAAGCTTCCTCAAGAGGAAGGTTTGGCCATTTTGCCCAATATAAAAACAATAAAATATTGGAAACTTCCTTATTTTATACCAAAGATATTAAGGCAATTAACACTAAGGTAGATGTATTGGCGGGCCATACCTACCAGGCATTTGCAACCAATGTTTACAATTATGAATCTTATTCATCTAATGGTGTAGTAATACCTAATACAACACCAGTTTTTGCGACAGATAAACCTGAAAACAGGTTAGAATCGTATTTAGGCAGAACAAATATTACCATCAACAACAAATACCTGATAACAGCTTCTATTCGTAGAGATGCCAGCTCTAAATTTGCACCGCAAAACAGGGTAGGTTATTTTCCATCAGTAGCAGTAGCCTGGAAGTTGAGAGAAGAATTTTTTCAATCCTCCAACGTGGTAAGTGATTTTAAAATAAGATTTGGCTGGGGTATTACAGGTAACCAGGATGGTATTGGAAATTATAATTACCTGCCGGTGTATTCACTCAGTAATGCAGGCGCTCAATACATGTTTGGTAATACTTTTTATAGTTTCTCAAGGCCAGGTGCCTACGATCCGGATTTAAGATGGGAAAGAAGTACTACCAGCAATATTGGTTTAGACTTCGGATTCCTGAATAACAGAATAACAGGTTCGGTAGAAGTTTATCAAAAAAAGACCAAAGATTTATTAAGTACGGTGCCAGTGGCAGCAGGTGGTAATTTTAATATAGAATTACTAACCAACGTAGGTAATATCGAAAATAGAGGTGTAGAGTTTACCATCAATACTACCCCTATCAGGAAAAAAGATTTCTCATGGGATTTTGGTTTCAACGTTACTTACAACAATAGTAAAATTACCAATTTGCTTAAGCAGGTAGATGCCAATTTTAAAGGAATACCTACTAGCGGAATTGCGGGTGGAACTGGTAATAATATCGGAAGGCATTTAGTAGGATTTGCTCCATCTACTTTCTTTGTTTATAAACAAGTATATGATCCATCTACATTAAAGCCAATTGAAGGTTTGTATGAAGATCTTAACAGGGATGGTATTATTAACGAGAACGACCGTTATTTTTATAAAAAACCTGCTGCTGACATGCTATTTGGTATAAATACTCAATTCACTTACAAAAAAATCTCCTTAGGGTTTGCTGCACATGGCACCATTGGAAATTACATGTACAACAACTATTTCTCTAATGCTGGTGTTTTAAGAGCAATCAAAAACCCATTAAACTTTGTAAGTAATGTTTCCCGCAACTATTTGGATACAAGATTTGTTAATAACCAGTTTATCTCTGATTATTATATTGAAAATGCCTCTTTTTTCAGGCTGGATAATATCAACTTCGGTTACAGTGTTGGAAAAATATGGAGTGGCAAAGCCAACCTTCGTATAGCGGCAAGTGCACAAAATGTTTTGGTAATTACCAATTATAAGGGATTAGATCCGGAAAATGCCGGAGATAGCCAGGTTGATAATACTATTTATCCACGTCCAAGAGTGTATTCATTGGGCTTTAATTTAGATTTTTAATTATAAATATTTCATTATTATGAAACATACAATTATCAAGTTCACTTTGGTCACATTAGTTGTGACGATATTGGCAAGTTCATGTGCAAAAAAGCTCGACTTGTTTCCACAAAACGATTTTACACCAGAAAAGGCTTACTCTACACCGGCTGGTTATAAAGCTGTTTTGGCAAAAATTTACGGTACCATGGCTACATCTGGCAATACCGGGCCGGCAGGTTCGGCTGATATTAGCGGAGGCCTTGATGAAGGTTCGCAGATAGCATTTATCCGTATGTTTTTTAATTGCCAGGAGTTACCAACAGATGAGGCGGTGGTAGCCTGGAATGATCAGACCATAAAAGATTTTCATAATTTTAAATGGAATGATGCAGATCCGTTTTTAAAAGGTATTTATGCAAGACCTATCTATAATGTAACTTTAATTAATGAGTATTTAAGAGAGTGTACAGATGCAAAAATTGCAGAACGTGGCATTACTGGTAACGATGCCAGCGAAATTAGAAAGTCAGTTGCAGAGGTTCGATTTTTAAGAGCGTTTAACTATTGGGTAATGATGGATTTATTTGGTAAATCAACCTTTATTACAGAAGAAGATAAAATTGGTGCTGCATTGCCAAAACAAATACTTAGGGCAGATTTATTTACTTATATAGAAACTGAACTAAAAGCAATTGATGGGGCGCTTGCTCCCGTAAAAACCATTGAATATGGCAGGGTAGATCAGGGAGCTGCATGGGCATTATTGGCAAGAATTTATTTAAATGCTGCTATTTATACTGGTACGGCAAGACACACAGATGCAATTACATATGCCAGTAAAGTTATTGCTGGTGGTTACAGTTTGCACCCAAGCTACCCGCAAGCTTTTATGGCAGACAATGAAAAAGCAAAGAATGAATTTATGTATGCTATTAATTGTGATGGTTTAAAAACAACCGGATTTGGCAACACAACTTTTTTTGTACACTGTGCATCTGGTGATGATTTTGCAGATTTTGGTGTAAATGGTGGTTGGTATGGATACCGGTCCACTTCAGCATTTATAAATTTATTTGAAGATAAAACTGGCGCTACAGATAAAAGAGCATTGTTTACTACTTCTAAATATGGCACCGATGCTGCCCAATTAGTTATCACCGATATTTCGAATTTTAACCAGGGGCCACGGGTAAAGAAATATGTTAATATACGTTCAGATGGAGCTCCGGTTTCTGATATCAACCTTAATTTTTCTGATGTTGATTTCCCGGTTTTTCGTTTATCAGAAATGTATTTAATTTATGCAGAAGCTGTATTGCGTGGGGGTTCAGGTGGAGATGCTGCTACCGCATTATCTCACATAAATAAAATAAGAGCCCGTGCCTATGGTACTACCAATATTGGACAGATAAACAACAGTACTTTAACCCTTCAATTTATTTTAGATGAAAGGGCAAGGGAATTATATTGGGAAGGACATCGCAGAACAGATTTAATACGGTATGGTTTGTTAACTACCGGTACTTACCTATGGCCATGGAAAGGTGGTGTAGCTTCAGGTACTGCTGTAGATGCCAAATACAACCTGTTTGCAATTCCATCATCTAATATTATTGCAAACTCTAACTTAACCCAAAACACAGGGTTTTAATAACTTAAAAAATTATTTGACATGAAAAATATTTTTAAATTTTTATTTTCCGCTTTCCTCCTCACAGCCTTGTTTACATCCTGCAAAAAGGAAGAGAACAAGATATTTTTCGAAGGTGGTACAAATCCGGTTTTAAAAGCATCGCTTAGCAGTAGTATGATATTGCTGAAAGCAAACGAAAACATCGAGGCAATGGTACTTTCGTGGACTAATCCGGATTACAAATTTACAACAGGTGTAAGTTCGCATGATGTGATTTATACCCTGCAGTTTGACACTACGGGTTCTAATTTTACCAATCCAGCCATTGGAGAAAAAGTAATTTCAAAAGAATTGTCTGTTAAGCTTACTGTAGGAGAACTCAATGCAGTTTTACTGGCAATGGGTTTAGCAGAAAACATGACACATAACATGGAGATAAGGCTAAAATCTAATTTAGAAAATTCATCAGCTACATTATTCTCCAATGTAATTAAAATGGTAATCACTCCTTACCTTGATGTAGTGTTTCCAGTTCCGGCGAGTTTATTTATAACTGGTTCCGCAACACCATTAAGCTGGCAATGTGGCTGTGCAAATGATGGCAACGGGTCAACCCAAAAATTTACAAAAGTAAATTCTTCCAAATTTGAGCTTGTAATTAATTTATCGGCTAACAATTCTTATTTGTTATTACCTGTATATGGTAGCTGGGCAGCTAAATATGGCGGTACCGGGGCTAACAATTCAAACAGTGTAACAGGCGATAATTTTAAACCAGAGGGAGGAGATTTAATAGCTCCCGCTACAAGTGGCTCTTATAAAATTGTGGTTGATTTTAAAACTGGAAAATTTACTGTAATAAAACAATAGTACGTGAATACACTTATTGCAGAAATGGTACTAATTATTGCCACTTCATTTAAAAAGATAAAAATTTAACAAATGAAAAATATTTCAAAAATATTCCTCGCTGCCTTATCACTCATTGTAGTGCTTACGGCATGTAATAAAATAGATAATTTATATAAATTGGATGCGTTGCCTATGTATGAAAAAGGTATGTCACCGGTTTTGGCTGTTTCATCGGCTTCCGTAGCTGCAACATTGGCCGACTCCAGTAAATCTATAGTTACCTTTTCATGGACAAATCCTAAATACTCCAACGATTCTGCTACCACTAAGTACATAATAGAAATAGATACTACGGGAAGCAATTTCACAAAAGCACTTCAGATTATTACCATTGGTTCTTTAAGTTCATCACCTACCGGAAGAGAACTGAATGCAATTTTATTAAATCTTGGTTTTAAGGTAGGTGTTGCTCAAACGATGGATGTAAGGGTACTTTCCTCTTATGGCAATAATAACGAAAGGTATGCATCCAACACAGTAAAAGTTACCGTTACTCCTTTTGCTGAGGGTGCAGGTTTAAAAGCATCGGCTTCATCAATAACTACTGCACTGTTAACAGCAGGTACTAAAGCAATAGATTTTTCATGGACACGCCCTTTTCCAGGTTATACAGGTGGCGTAACGTATGTAGCACAATATGATTCTGCAGGAAAAAGCTTTGCAGTTCCTTTAGAAATTGCATTGAATCCATTAACGCCTACTGCTGTTTCTTATACGCAGGGAGAAATGAATACTACGGCTTTAAACGTTGGAATTGTTGGTGGAACTATTGGTAGAGTTGCTTATCGTATTAAAGCGACTACAGCTACCGGAGTGGTTACCTTCTCTAATATTGTTTTGGTAACTATCCAAACGTATTTCCCTATCAGGCGTTTTTACCTGCCGGGTGGCTACCAATCGGTAACAAATAATGGTGACGATTGGACACCTGACAATGCTCCGGAATTTATTCGTGATTTACGTACAGGTTTATTAAACGATATGTACTACATGTACATTTTTATACCTGCGGGTTCTGAATTTAAAATTACCCAGGGTCGTTCATGGGATATTAATTATGGTGGTTCCGGTGGTATGACGGGTAATTTATCTGCTACGGGTGCTAATCTTTCAGTTGCTACAGATGGATATTACCGTATCAGTATTAATGCAGCCACTTTAAAATATGAAATTCGTGAAGGCAGAATGGGATTTGTAGGTGGCGCTACCGGTGCAGGCTGGAATCCTCCTAATGTTTTTCCTACCTACGCTATGGGAGCAGTAGCCACCAATTTATTTGTTGGAATTGCTACCTTAAATAATGGTGGGTGGAAATTGATTGACAATAACTCATGGAACAATGGCAGTAGCAGTCCTGACCCAACAGACACGAGAAGTTACGGTACACCCACTGGAGATGGTAGCACGCTGGAAATAAATGGACCTAATTTTGCCGATGTTACCGGTGCACCTGCTCTTGGATTACCAACAAGGGTTATTTGGGATGGCAGGGATGTAAACAATGTTAAATATTTTAGAAGTCCTGCAAGTGAAATGAGGGTTGTGGGTAATGGTATGTCAGGCGTAGC
>Ga0105048_10005132_pt1 | contig 21244 bp, 21 predicted proteins | sample MAT05_FD_78382 | JGI IMG/M metagenome (GOLD analysis project Ga0105048, IMG submission 78382) | Freshwater microbial communities from Lake Fryxell liftoff mats and glacier meltwater in Antarctica - MAT-05 | ecosystem: Environmental > Aquatic > Freshwater > Ice > Liftoff microbial mat | place...
ATAGCTGCGGGCGGTGGCGTCGAACCGGGCGTGGAATTCGGGCGGGGCGTCGAAGGCTTCGAGCACGGCGATGGGATGCGGGCGCAGGTGGGCGTTGATGGCGTCGCGGACCTTGCCCGCGCGGATCGGCTTCACGAGATCGATGTGGGCGACCTGCCCCGTTGCGTGCACGCCTGCATCGGTTCGACCGGCGCCGATGACGAGCACGGGCGCTTGGTCGAGCGCAGTCGCGGCTTCCTCGATCGCGTTCTGGATCGACGGGCCGTTATCCTGCCGCTGCCAGCCGGAATAGGCGGCGCCGTCGTATTCTATGACAAGCTTGTAGCGTGGCACTAAGCGACCCCGAATGCGTCGGGGAAGATCAGCTCACCGGACATGGGCGGGCCGTGGCGCATGCGCACGGCCATGAAGTGCGGGCCCTTCAGTGACGTTTCGAATTCGGAGGTCGCGGCGACCGAGAACCCGAAGCGCGGATAGTAGTTTTCGTGGCCGAGCACGAAGACGAGCGGCGCGCCGGAATCCTGCATCGTCTTGAGGCCAATACGTACAAGCTGCGAGCCGATGCCGGAGCGTTGCACCCACGGGTCGACGGCCATGGGGCCGAGGCCGATAGCCCCAAGCTTCCCGCGCACGCCGATCGGATAGAAGAGGATGTGGCCGACGATGCGCTCGTCCATCTCGGCGATGAACTGGATGAGGACGTCGCCTGCTTCTTCCAGTTGCGTGACGATGCGGGCTTCATCCGGGCGGCCGAAGGCGCGGGTGTTGAGGTCCGCGATGGCGGGCTTATCGGCTTGGATCGCTATCCGGTATTTCACGCCATCCATCAGGTGGCTCCCTGCGAAAGCTTCTGGCCGCGCGCGATCGGCTTGCCGCGCTGGAACTCACCTGCCGTCATCTGCCCCTTGCCGGCGCGCTGCAAGCGGAGAAGCCGCACGGCGCCGGAGCCGCAGGCAATTTTCAGCATGTCGTTGAGAGCAAGACCCGCCTCGCCTACCCCGTCATCGGCGCGGGCGTGCAGCACCTTGATGCGCTGGCCTTCGTGTTCGAACCAGGCGCCGGGGAAAGGCGACATGCCGCGAATGCGGGAGGCGACTTCAGGCGCGGGCAGGCGCCAGTCGATACGGGCTTCGTCGGCCGAGACTTTCGAGGCATATGTGACGCCCTCTTCTACTTGTTGCGTCAGCAAGGCCTTGCCAGATTCGAGCAGGGCGAGGCCTTCCACCATCAGCGGTGCGCCGAGGGCCGAGAGGCGATCATGGACGTCGCCCGTGGTTTCTTCTTCACTGATGGGTGTTGTGGCCGTCAGCATGACGGGTCCGGTGTCGAGGCCGACATCCATCTTCATCACCTGCACGCCCGTGATGGAGTCGCCCGCCATGACGGCGCGGTGGATGGGGGCTGCGCCGCGCCAGCGTGGGAGGATGGAGCCGTGAAGATTGAAGCAGCCGAGGCGCGGGGCATCGAGGATGGCGCGGGGCAGCAGCAGGCCGTAGGCGACGACGACCGCGACATCGAGATTGAGAGCCGCGAAGGCGTCGCGATCTTCCTGCGCCTTGAAGTTGAGGGGGGTGCGGACGGTGAGCCCGTGACGCTCGGCGGCGGCGTGGATGGCGGTGGGGCGAAGCTCCTTGCCGCGGCCGGCCGGGCGCGGCGGCTGGGAGTAGACGCAGGCGACCACGTGACCGGCGGCAAGGATCGCCTCCAGCGTCGGGACGGCAAAATCGGGCGAACCCATGAAGGCAATGCGCAAAGACATGGCGCCCTTCTAGTGCGACTTCGTCCGGAACGGAAATCGGGCTGATGGCTCTGGATATGGAGCGTGAAATGGCTAAGCGTGCGGCCCAAGGATCGGGAGTCCATCATGAAGCGTCTTACTCTGCTGTTCGTGTCGACACTGGTGCTGGCGGCGTGTGGCGGGGAGCCTGCGGCGCCGGTGGTGGAGGCGGCCAAGACGGGCGGGTATGGCGGGGCGAAGGGGGCGGACCTTTCGATCGAGGCGATCGAGCCCAAGAGCGAGCCGGTGACGGTGGGCATGGCGGGCGATGATCCAGCCGATATCGCGCGCTTTATCCTGGCCGGCGGAGCGGCCGGCGCGCAGCTGGCGCCGGATGGGAAGAACATCGCGTTCTCGTGGCGCATCACGGGGGCGCCGCAATTGTGGATCGTGGCGGCGAGCGGCGGGCAGCCGCGGCAGCTGACGTTCGGCAATGGCATCACATCGTTTGAATGGGCACCGGATTCGAAGGCGATCCTCTATGAGGCGGACAATAACGGCAACGAGCAGCCGAGCTTCAACCTGATCACCCTGGAAAGTTTGTTCGGGCAGGATGGCGGCCAAGGAAGGTGCTTTCCGTATCTTTGGCGGCTTCCTGCCTGATGGGCAGTCGATGCTGTTTGCATCGCCTGAGCGCAATGGCGATGATTTCGACGTCTATCTTGCGACACCCGAGGAACCGCCCGCGCTTATCGCTGAAGGCAAGCTGGGCACATATGTGCGTTCGGTGTCGCCCGATGGATCGAGCGCCATCGACGGAAGGGCTCGGTGAGGATTCCGACAAGCTGATGCTGCTGGATGTAGGTGGGCGGAAGCTGACGACGCTGGCGGCGCCTGAGGTGCGCGCGAACCACAGCGATGGCGGGTTTGCGTGGATGCCGGATTCGAAGGGCTTCTACTTCGCGAGCAATGAGGGCCGGGAGTTTGCAGCCCTTTCCTTCCACGACGTTGCGACGGGCGTGACAAGCATTGTGGAAGAGGCGCCGTTCGATATCCAGAATGTCAGCCTGTGCGGCGCGGGCGGCAAATGGCTGGCGTGGACGACGAATGAGGACGGGTTCTTCAAGCTTCACCTGCAGGAGCGTGTGAGCAAGAAGATGTGGGCGGCGCCTGCCTTGCCTGAGGGTACGCTGCGACTGAGCTGCAGCGCGGGATCGGCGAACCTTGCGATCGTGGCCGATGGCTGGCGCACGGCGGGCGATATCAGCGTGATCGATCTTGCGACGGGCAAGGCGACGCAGGTGTTCTCCGGCAATCTTGCGGGGCTTGATCCAGATCTGCTGGTGAAGCCCGTCTCGATCCGGATGAAGGCGCGCGACGGCGTCGAGCTGCAGGGTCTGCTCTATGTGCCGGATGCAAGCTCGATCAGAGGCGGCGGCAAGCCGCCTGTGCTGTTCGATGTGCATGGCGGGCCGACCGGGCAATCGATGGGGAATTTCGACGGCGTCGCGCAGTATTATGCCGATCGCGGCATTGCGGTGTTCCAGCCGAATGTGCGCGGATCGACCGGGTTCGGGCGGACCTACACGACGCTGGACGATCAGAAGAAGCGGCTCGACAGCGTGCGTGACCTTGTCGACATGCTGGCCTTCCTGAAGACGGATGGGCGTGTGGATGCGGACCGTGCGGCCGTGATGGGCGGGTCGTATGGCGGGTACATGGTGAACGCTGTGGCGGGCGCCTATCCCGACGCGTTCGATGCGGGTGTGCCTCTGTTTGGCGTCGGCAACTGGGTGAGCGCGCTCGAGATCGCCTCGCCCAGCCTGCGGGCGTCGGACAAGATCGAGTATGGCGATATCGCGCTGGAGGAATGGAAGACGTTCTATTCGGAGAATTCCCCCGTCAACACTGCGGACAAGATCAAGATTCCGATGCTGTATTCGCATGGCGTGATGGACCCGCGCATCGACATCAGCGAGACGGAAGTGATGGTCAGCGCGCTGCGCAAGGCGGGGATCGAGGCGGTGTTCGTGCGTATTCCCGACGAGGGGCATGGCTGGCGGAAGCTGAGCAATCGGCTGTTCTATTACCGGCAGGAAGCAGTGTTCCTCGAGAAGCATCTGGGGGCCGCGAAGTAGCGGCCAACTGGTCACGGGGTTGCGCCAGCCGGGGCGCCCCGTGTTATGTTTCGGCATGGAAAAGTATCGCGACATCGCGCTGATCGTCATCGCCATTGCGGTGCCGGTGGTGTTCTTCGCCCTCGCCTTCACGCCGGGCGGATTTGATTTCGTGCCCTACCTGCTGTCGCATCCGACGTGGCAGCCGGTGATCCTTTATGGCGGGGCGCTGATTGCCATTGGCGTGCTGGCCTGGCGGATCTATCGGCGGATACGGCCGGCGCCGCGAAAGACGACCAGCACCACTTATGTGAGCCCGACGAAGATGCCGAAAGTGGATGGCTCCGAGGCTGTGCGGCGGGCGCGCGAGGGGAAGGACTGAGGCGAGGTTCTGGCAGTTACCTTTCGCGCAGCCCCTGGGTTCCGGCGCGCGCTTCGCGCGTCCGGAATGACAGTGTTGTTTGGGTTGGCCGGAAGAGTGTTCGCTTCCCGACTATCCGGGATTTGGCGGCGGCAGGGCCGGCGTGTCGCGGCGGCGTTTGAGTTGCTGGAAGAACCAGTAGCGCGCGACGCCTATGGCGCGGGCCAGGGTGATTTCCTTTGCGCCGAGACCGAAGGTGTAGCGCAAGGACGTCCATGGGGTTGGCACATCCATCGGCGGCATGTCGCGGCGCGCGAGATGGCGCGCGAGGATGCGCACCATTGGCATCGGGTTGGCGATGATGAGGCGCAACGCCTCGACGCGGCGGGCGAAGCGGAGGCCGGCGTCGGGGCGCATGCCTGTGTCGCGCACGGGCGGATCGCGGCTCGTTACAGGCGTAGCATGCACCGTGCGTTCGGGGTCGGTGAGACGGAAGCGCAGATTCTTCGGGTCGAGCGCGCGGGCGATTTCTGCGTCGATGTCTTGTGTGGTGTCGGTCGCCGTGGCGGGCTGGACGTGCGGCTCGGTCGTTTGCGATGCAGGCTGTTCGGCGCGGATTACTGGGGCGGGCACGCTGGCGGATGTGGGTTTCGCGACGGCGGGCTTTTCGCGGCGGTTGGCTTCCTCGCGCATGATGTCTGCGCCTTCGTCCGTGGTGGTGATCCAGGCGATCGTATCGGACAGCAGCAGCGAACGGACGAGGCGTTCGAGCGGTTCGATCATGGCGTGAAGATAAGTGCGCTGGTCTCGCTGCAGCGTTGCGGTGCGTGCGAGACGATCGGCTGAGGTGAGCCTGTCGAGCAGATTCTCCATGAGGTCGCACGCGCGGCGCCAGAGATCAGGCACGCTGGGCAGCGGGTTCTGGAGAAGGCGTTCGGGGAGATAGCGGATATCCATGCGCGCATCATACGGCCACGCGGAGGGGGGTCCGGATTGATTGCGCGTTTCCTACAGCGGGATTTTGCTACGCGGTTGAGACTGTTGGGAAGTTCTTCGCTGGGGCGCGCGCTGTTCGTACGAATCTGCGGGGGGAGAGTTGTGAGCACGGCCTCGTCCTTCGACGGACGTTCGCTTTGCTCACTGCTCAGGATGAGGCCTTGTCGACGTCGGCTCGGACGCCCGCCGTATCGGCGCCGCGCCTAAGCCACCAGTCCCGCGTAGCGCCACGCCATCAGGGAGGCGAGAATGAAGACGCCGGCGAGGAAGATGGGCGTGAAGAAGTGTTTCACGTACTGGAAGGTAAGCGCCTGACAGATCGCGACGGCGATGAGGATGGGCCATGCGCTGAGGATGCCGAGGAGCGTCGGCGGGCCGAGGCTGGTGGGAAGATCTGCGGCAGGCGCGGCGGGCGGGTTGATCAGCGAGGGCAGGACGCCGGCGAACCACACGAGCGCGATCGCGGCGATGAAGACAGCCACGTGCTTGATCCAGAAAGCGTAGCGGATATCGGCGCGGGCCATACGTGGATGACGATCAGAACGGAAGCTTGAAGCCGGGGAGCATGCCGCCGAGGCCGCCGGTGGCTTGTTTCATGGCGTCGGCCATGGCGTCGTCGAGCTTGCGGCGGGCGTCGGAGTGCGCGGCCTTGATGAGGTCTTCGACCATTTCCTTGTCGCCCGGCGTCATCAGCGAGGGATCGATGGTGAGGCCGGCGAGTTCGCCCTTGCCCTTGAGCGTGACCTTGACCATGCCGCCGCCCGAGACGCCATCGGCGGTGAGCTGGTCCATGCGCTCCTGCGCTTCCTGGAGACGCTGCTGCATCTGTTGCGCCTGGCGCATGATGTCGGAGAGGTCTTTCATCAGTCGTCCTCGTCGTCTGGATCGTATTCCACGGGATCGGGGATGGATTCCTCGGCACGCTCGCGGAGGCCGAAATCGACATGGATGACATTGGGCGCGGAGAGCGCTTCATCAAGGTCGTCGGGCTGTTCGGCGTTGTCGACGCGCAGCACGCGGGAACCGGGGAAGACGCGTAGCGCTTCGGCGATCTTCGGCAGGGCGGCGGCGGCGGCGAGTTTTTCATCGCCCATCCGCTTGCGGCGTTCCTGCACGCTTTCGGGGCCGCCATCGCTCGACTGCAGCACTTCCCATTCGACGCCGGAGACATCCTCCAGCCAGTCCTTGATGCGCTGCGACAGGTTGAACGGGGCGCCGGGGGCGGCCGTGTAGTTGAAATGGCCCCACGAGATTTCGGCGGGGCGGACGAAACGCTCGATCTCGTATTTCAGCGCGATCTCGCGGCGGGCGTCGAGTTCGGCCACGATCTCGCGCAGGGAGGACAGCTTGACGCCATGGTGCGGCGTGTCGTCGGGGATGGGCGCGGAGGCGATGGGGAGCGAGCGCGCAGCGGCGGGGCCGGAGCCAAATGAAGGCTGACGCGCCTGGGGCGATGGCTCTGGCGCGGAATCGGCGCGCGCGTCCGCACGTTGTTCAGGCCGGGTCTTCGCGCTGTCCTTTGGGCCATCCTTTGGGGGGGGGGCCACGCCCGCAAGCATGCGCGCCGCATCTTCGGGCGACGGGAGGCTGGCGGCGGCGGCGAGGCGCAGCACCACCATCTCGGCGGCGGCGGGCGGATCGGGCGCGCGGGCGCAATCCTCGAAGCCCTGCAGCAGCATGCGCCACATGCGGGCTGACAGCGCGGGCGACATCTTCGCGCCCATCTCCTGCGTGCGCTTCGCCCAGTCGGGCGGGCCGGCGAAGGCGTAGGCTTCCTTGAGCGCCTGGGCGCGGGAGATTTCCACGACGACGTCCATCAGGTCCTTGATGAGCACGGGGGCGTCGGCCCCCTGCTCCAGCAGGCTGGTGGATTCCTGCAGCGCGGCCTTGTGGTCGCCTTCGATGATGCGATCCATCAGGTCGAGCACGCGGGAGCGATCGGCGAGGCCGAGCATGTCGCGGACCTGCTCGCCGGAGACGTCTCCGCCCTGCCCGCCACCCTGCACGATGGCCTGGTCGAGAATTGAGAGACCATCGCGCGCCGAGCCTTCGGCGGCGCGGGCGATGAGGGCGAGCGCTTCGGCCGAGACCTTGGCGCCTTCGAGCCTGCAGATGTTGGCGAGGTGCTGGGCGAGTTGTTCGGTGGAGAAGCGCTGCAGGTTGAAACGCTGGCAGCGCGAGAGGACGGTGACGGGGACCTTGCGGATCTCTGTCGTGGCGAAGATGAACTTCACATGCGGCGGCGGCTCTTCCAGCGTCTTCAGCAGCGCGTTGAATGCGGCGGTGGAGAGCATGTGGACTTCGTCGATGATGTAGACCTTGTAGCGCGCGTTCACGGGCGCGTAGCGCGAGCCCGAGAGCAGGTCTCGCATGTTGTCGATGCCGGTGTTGGAGGCGGCGTCGAGTTCCAGCACGTCGGGGTGTTGGGACGCCATGATGGCGGCGCAGTGGACGCCCGGCGGATCGAGCAGCATGGAGGGGCCGTGCACATCCTTGCTCTCATAATTGAGGGCGCGGGCGAGCAGGCGCGCGGTGGTGGTCTTGCCGACGCCGCGGACGCCGGTGAGCATGAAGGCGTGGGCGATGCGGCCGGTCTTGAAGGCGTTGGTGAGCGTGCGGACCATCGCCTCCTGCCCGACGAGATCCTCGAAGCGGGTGGGACGGTATTTGCGGGCGAGAACCTGGTAGGCGGCGGGACCTGTGACGCCCGGAGGTTCATCGCCAAACATGGACGCGGTCAGCGTGTCGCGCGGCTCTGCGACATCGGCGTCTGGGCCCTCTTCAGGCGGTATGGGAGGCTTCTTTCCGGCCATGGAGACTATATGGCCCATGGGGCGGGCATAAGCCAACCCGAGGAGGCGGCTTATCCACCCAGCGATGGCGGCATGCGAGGGACGACCGGTCGCGCGCGACGCCGGCATGCCCGTGAACTGAATTAACCAGATTGAGGTGCAGGCTGGCCACGACCCGAGCTAAACTCGTTACGGCTGCTTCCTTCCGGACCTGACCGAGTTGGCGAACCGCCCGTCCGCAGCCAGCCTGCGAGGGGGTTATAAGAATGCCGGCCGGGTTGTGCAATGATCCGGTCGCACTAGGTCAACCGGGTGGCCTCTGGTGGCTTTGATCGGGGAATCATGTCGAGAATCGGCTCGAACACGGTTGGGGGACCGCGATGAGCGACGCTCCGTTTGACGTGCACATCTATTTTAGCCGGGGGGATCGGGAGATCGCCGCCTCGCTGGCGCGGCGGCTGGAGCTGCGCGGCGTCACCTGCCAGTACGATGCGGGCATTGGCGGCGCGCAGTTGATCGCGCCGGAGGAAGGCCCGAGCCGGGCCAACATGCTGGTGGTGATCGTCTCCTCCGAGGCGCCGGATGCGCGCGAGCTTCGCCGCGAACTGGCGACGGCGGACCGATTGCAGCGGCCGGTGGCGGCGTTGCTGGTCGAAGACATGGAGCCGCGCGGGGTCGCACTCCAGGCGCTGGCCGACCGTATCTGGATCCGGCTGTACCCCGATCCGATTGCGCAGCTGGAACATGTGGTGGAGCTGCTGGCCACGCTTTCCGGAAAGGCGGCGCCGATCGAGCGCAGCCTTGAGCCGGCAACGCTGGAGGAAAAGCAGAAGAGCCTCGATGCGGCCATCGGCGAGATGCTGAGCGGCGTGGTGGATCCGGCGGGACGTGCGCCGGCGCATCGGCTGGCCTATGTCGGGCTGGCGAATTCGGGCGGTAAGCCGGCGCCGACGCGCGGCGGCGCGATGGCGGGCATCGCCAACGTGCTGACGCTGGGCATCTATGGCGCAATGGCGCGGCGCCGTGCGATACGCAGCTTCCGGTCGAACATCAGGAAGCCCTAGTGCCCCTCTCAAAAGCTGCCGCCGATATCCCGCTGGTGCCATCGGGACTGGATCGCGCGGCCCATCACCGCCGCGATGATGCGTGGCTGGAGACAGCGTTCGCCTCTGACGCAGCGCAGGTTCTGGTGATGCGCGAGGGCATGGTGCTGGTTGAGGGGTCTGGGCCGGCGAGCAGCCCGGTGCAGATCGGCGCAAGGCTGGCGCCTGCGCGGCCGATCCTGTGGCTGGGACCGCAGGCGGGGATGCTGAGCCCAAAAGCCACGCGGGTGTTTCTCGGCGAGACGGTGAAGGGATCGCCGGTGTTTGCACTTGAGATGCCCTCCTCTTTCAGTCTCGAGTCATCGCCGATTGCGGGGCTGGGCGTGTTCGACGATTTCCGCGCGGCAGCGCAGGGGTTCACGCCGTTTGAAGGCGGCGCGGCCGCGACGGCGCGGGCGATTTTCGAGTGGCATCGCCGCCATGGCTTCTGCGCCAACTGTGGCGATCGCACCAGGATCGTGGACGCCGGATGGAAGCGCGTGTGCGGCGACTGCAAGGCGGAGCATTTTCCGCGCGTCGATCCGGTCGCGATCATGCTGGCGGTCAAGGGCGACAAGTGCCTGCTGGGACGCCAGGCGGCGTGGCGGCCGGGTTTCTGGTCTTGCCTCGCGGGCTTTGTTGAGCCGGGCGAGACGATCGAACAGGCCGCAGCGCGCGAGCTGTTCGAGGAGGCGGGCATTCGGTGTTCGACGACGGCGGATTACCTGTTCTGCCAGCCATGGCCGTTCTCACACTCGCTGATGATCGGGTTGATCCTTGAGGCCGATGGCGAGGAGATCACGGTGGACACGGGCGAGCTTGAGACGGCGCGCTGGTTCACGCGCGAGGAGACCGCCGCGATGATGGCGGGCACGCACCCCGAGGTATTTGCACCGCCGCACTTTGCGGTGGCGCATCATGTGATCAAGGCTTGGCTGGAGCGGGGTTAGGGGTTGGTGGGCCATGGCGGATGAGTGCTCGCTCAAACTGCCACCAACCCCACTTCATCCGGCAGTGGGTCGATCATCCTTGCGAGGCGGGGATCGTCCAGGGGTTTGCTGTAGGCGACTGCGTAGATTTGGCGGAGCCAGGTTTCGGCGGTGTGGACGGAGATGGTGGGCTGGTCGGCTTCGGGTGTGAGGGCGAGTAGCCACATGGGGGGCGGGGGGCCGAAGGCGTCGAGGGGCAGGATGTAGTCGAGGCCGGCGATCCTTCGGCAGCCGAGGCGGCGATAGAAGGCGAGGCGTCTGGCCTGGATGTCTTCACCGGTGAAGGCGTCGACTTCGACGAGGCCGGTGCGGCCCTGCCCGGCCAGATGGCGTGAGGCGAGGAAGAGGTTTGCGCCGATCTTGTTGCCGCGCAGGCGTGGGGCGACGGCGGCGTATTCGAACAGCCAGAAGTCGCCATCATCGGGGACCCAAGAGACAGCGATGCCGATGAGTTCGTCATCGAGGTGGGCGGCGAGAAAGCGGTAGCCGGGGCGCAGGATTAGCGCGCGGAATTCCTGTTCGGGGCGTTGTTCGGTCCGCTCGATCTCGGCGGCGTAGAGCGCGTAGGCGAGGTCGAGCGTTGCAGGATCGTCGGGCGCGATCAGCTGGATGCGAATCTCTGGCATGCGGGGCTCCTGCGCACGGTTTAGGCGCGTGCGGAGCAAACGAAAACACCCCGCAGGGCGACTGCGGGGTGTCTCGTATCAGACCTGTGCTCTTTGAGAGAGCGCGAGGTTAGAAGTTGCGAACGTAGGACAGCGAGTAGGCGTCCACTTCACCAACGTCATAGTCGTGGCGGGTCCAGTCGAGGCGGATGCCGTCGGCCGGGGTCACGTTGTAGGTGCCGCCCACGCCGTACGCGAGGCCATCTTCATCGCCACCCGGCGATGTTTCGATGCGGGAGACGCCAACGCGGCCGAAGATGTCGAAGGACGGGCTGATCGGCATCTTGCCGACGACGAACGCGCCGATTTCGCTGTCGAGTTCGGTGCCGGAATCATCCGTCACGCCGATCGTGCCTTCGCCTTCGATGGCGAAGTTCGGGGTGAGGTTGACGCCGACGCGGCCGGTGATGCCGCCGAGGGAGGCGCCGCCGTCGCCTTCGAATTGCGAATAGCCGCCGGAGACGTACACGCCGGAGGTCTGGGCTTGGGCAGTCATGAGGGCCGGAGCGACGAGCATCGAAGCGGCGGCCAGGGCAAGTTTCAGTTTCATGGGGAAAACTCCAGTTGTGTCTGGAGCAGGGTTCCGGCGGCATTGCGTGATGCCGACGTGAAGGACCCGCTCGGGTTGTAGTCCTGAGACCCGCTAGCGCCCTCTATTGTGGGGACCACCTGCGCTTCTCATATGCACCCAGCAGCGGGTGGTATGCCGACTAAATAGGCATCCCTCAAACCAGTTCCTCTGAAGATCCCGATTAAAAAACGTTAGGTGGCCGCAGAGCAACACCCACTGTTCAGAAAGTCATTCACACTTCATTCGCGCGAAATACTTGTGGCCAAACGGTGTCGATACACCGGGTGGGCGAACGATTACTTTGTGAATGCTGTTGCGGGGCCAAGGGGCGGATTCGATACGGATTCCTGCGGGCCGACGACAAGCGACTTAACGTTCGCGGCCAAATACCGCTCCGGAAATATGGCCTCTCAATGGCAGATACGGACCGCAAAAAGGCGGCGTCATTTCGGGTGGGAGTTGTTCCGTAGGCGGACCATAAGGTCGCGCATGGCCGGCGCGGCTCGTTCAGGCCGGCAGCCCTGCCCGCTGGCGGTACGGGTGGGCCTCGAAGACGCCGAGGTGGCGGACCTGGGTGGAGAAAAAGCCGAGCTCTTCGAGCGCACGCTGGACCGGCGCCTCGTCGGGGTGGCCCTCGACTTCGGCGTAGAACTGCGTCGCGTTGAAGGAGCCGCCGATCTGGTAGCTTTCCAGCTTGGTCATGTTGACGCCGTTGGTGGCAAAGCCGCCCATCGTCTTGAACAGCGCCGCCGGCACGTTGCGGACGCGGAAGACGAAGGCCGTGACCCAGACCTTGCCCGGCACGTATTCGGGCTGCGTGGCTTCGCGGCTCATGACGACGAAACGCGTTGTATTGTGGGCTGCATCCTCGATGTTCTCGGCGAGGATATCGAGGCCGTAGACTTCGGCGGCGAGGCGCGGGGCGATGGCGGCCTGGGTGGGATCGCCAAGGTCGCGCACCTCGCGGGCGGCGCCGGCGGTATCGGAGCTGGTCTTTGCGACGATACCGCGCGAGCGCAGGAAGTTGCGGCACTGGCCGAGGCCCATGATGTGGCTGTGGGCGGCCTTGATGTTCTCCAGCTTCACGCCGGGCAGGCCCATCAGCTGGAAGCGGATCGGCATGAAGTGCTCGCCGGTGATCAGCAGGGGCGAGGTGGGCAGCAGGTGGTGGATATCGGCGACGCGGCCAGCGATGGAGTTTTCCACAGGGATCATGGCGAGTTCCGCCTCGCCCGAGGCCGCGGCCTGGAAGACATCCTCGAAGGTTGCGCAGGGCAGCGGCTCGAAGTCCGGATGGACGTCGCGGCAGGCAATGTGGGAGTTGGCGCCCAGCTCTCCCTGGAAGGCGATCTTGCTCATGGGCGCTTCTATGCCCGTGTCGAAGGGAACATGGCAACGGAAATAGGGGTTTAGGGCGCGCAGGGCGGCCCATCCGTGCGTCATTTCGCCGGACTTTCTTCGATTGCCGCATACCAGCTAAAATGCCAGAAAGCCCCGCGCGTGCGGGCACGAATCGTATCTTTCGGGCTGCTCTTTCAGGCGCCCGGCAGACAGGGGCATCAGGCCATGAGTGATCTAGGCTTCAACAAGATCGCGTTCTGCGTCCTCGGGACTGCGCTCGCGGTGATCGGCCTCAACGAGGCCTCGCATGCCATGTTCCACCACGAGGAACACGAATTCGCGGGCTATCACATTCCGATCGAGGAAGCGGTTGCTGGTCCGGCCGTGGTCGAAGGTCCGCGCGACTATGGCACGCTGCTGGCTGCCGCCGACGTCGCCAAGGGTGCCGAGCAGGCCAAGAAGTGCGTGCAGTGCCACAACTTCGACCAAGGCGGCGCCGACATGCAGGGCCCGCACCTTTATGGCGTTCTGGGCCGCGACGTCGCATCGGTCGCCAGCTTCAAGTATTCGACCGGCGGCGGCTCGCTGTCGGAAATCGAAGGCGCGTGGGACTATGAGAAGCTCGACCATTTCATCGAGCGTCCGAAGGGCTTTGCCTCGGGCACGCTGATGAACTTCGCGGGCATCAACAGCCGCATCACGGGCCTCACGGATCGCATGAACCTGATTGCCTACATTCGCACGCTGGGCGGCGAAGGCATTCCGCTGCCGGCGCCGCTGCCGCCGCAGGCCGACGCGCCGGTCGATCCGGCTGCTGTCCCCGCTGACGGCGCTGTGGCTCCGGTGGACGGCGCAACGCCGCCCGCCGATGGCGCAGCTCCCGCTGGTCCGGGCGCAACGCCAGCTCCGGCAGCGCCGGCGCCTGCTGCTCCGGCCCCTGCCCCGCACTGATCGGGCGACACATTCGAACACGTGGAGCGCCGCTGCCTGTCCTTCAGGCGGCGGCGTTCTCTTTTCTGGTTCACGCCTGAAATAATTGCGCTGTATGCGCATAAATATAGCGATAGGTGCAGCACCTTCCAGGTGCAGCGTAATTTCGAGAATTCGCCGGATTTCGTACCGCAGGCCCAAGCGTGGCCCGGCTGGACAGGCGCCGCCAACAGGCAATCATGCAGCAATCGCCGGCGCAGGTTCGCTTGACCGCGCCAGCCACGCGATGCGGTCGGAGGGTCCTGCCATGACGAGCTTCACACTCAACGGAAAGAAGATGGAGGTGACGGCCGAGCCCGACACCCCTCTGCTGTGGGTCATCCGCGATGAGGCCGGGCTGACCGGCACAAAGTTCGGATGCGGCATCGGCATGTGCGGAGCGTGCACCATCCATGTGGGCGGCAAGGCGCAGCGCAGCTGTGTGATGCCGTTGAGCGCGGCGGAGGGGCTGGAGATCGTGACGATCGAGGGGCTCGATCCGAACGGGGCGCATCCGGTGCAGAAAGCCTGGCAGGACTTGCAGGCGCCGCAATGCGGCTACTGCCAGTCTGGCCAGATCATGCAGGCAGCGGCGGTGCTGAAGGACAATCCGGATATCACCGACGCGCAGATCGACGAGCAGATGACGGGCAACCTGTGCCGCTGCATGACCTACACGCGCATCCGCGCTGCTGTTCGGCAGGCCGCCACCGCGATGAAGGGGGCCTGATCACATGACACGTCTCAACAAACCTTCTGAAGTTGTCACCGCCCTCTCACGCCGCGGCTTTCTTGTCGCCGCGGGCGCCACGGGCGTCGCTTTCTCCTTCCTCACTGCGTGCGAGACGGGGGACACGAAATCGGACGCGCCGGCCTATGAGCCGACGCAATGGTTCTCGATCGACAATAACGGCATCGTCACGGTGAACGTGATCCGCGCGGAGATGGGCCAGCATGTCGGCACGGCGCTCGCGCGCATTCTGGCCGATGAGCTTGAGGCGCCGTGGGAGAATGTGCGCATCAACCACGTCGATTCGGATCCCAAGTGGGGACTGATGGTGACGGGCGGATCATGGTCCGTCTGGCAATCCTATCCGCTGTATTCCAAGGCGGGCGCGGCGGGCCGGGCGGCGATGATCGAGGCGGGCGCTGCGGCATTGGGTGTTGAGGCTTCAACCTGCACGGTCGCCAATGGCGAGGTGATCTCGGGCGGGAAGAAAGTCTCGTTCAAGGACATCGTGCGCAAGGGCGGGCTAACCAAGACATTCACGCAGGAAGAGATCGACGCGCTCAGCATCAAGCCGGTGGACCAGCGCAAGCTGATCGGCAAGCCGGTGACATCGCTGGACATCGTCGCCAAGACGACAGGCGCCGCCAAGTACGGCATCGACGCGAAGGTCGAGGGGATGGTCTACGGCTATCCCATCATTCCGCCGACGCGGAATGGCGGCCAAGTGAACTACAAGATGGATCCCGCCGCCAAGGAGATCAAAGGCTATATCGACACGATCATTCTGAAAGACCCATCGAACACCGTTCCCGGCTGGGCCGTTGTGATCGGCGAGACGTGGTGGGCGGCGAAGAAAGCGGCCGAGGCCGTCGTATTGGAATACCAGCCGACCGACACGATGAATGTATCCGAGAAGGATATCCAAGATCACGGTCGCAAACTGATCAACGACGCGAGCAAGGGCGTTGTGCTGGCGACCGGCGCCACGGATACGGCGGCGTCTTTCCGGTCTGCGAAGACGACGATCGAGGCGGAGTACACGACGGCGACCGCGCTTCACTTTGCCATGGAACCGCTCAACGCGCTGGCCTTCGAGAAGGACGGCAAGTGGGAGATCCACACCGGCAACCAGTGGCAGAGCCTTGTGCTGCCATGGCTGGCGACGGCGCTGGAAGTGCCCGAGACCGACATCGTGATGAAGACCTACCTGTTGGGCGGCGGCTTTGGCCGCAGGCTCAACGGCGATTATGCCGTGGGCGCGGCGCTCGCCTCGAAAGCCATCGGCAAACCGGTGAAGATGGTGATGTCGCGCGAGGCGGACTCGAAGTTCGACTCGGTGCGCTCGCCCTCGGTGCAGAAGATGCGGATGGCGTTCGACAAGGACAACAATGTCGTCGGCATGGAACAGCATGTGGCGTGCGGCTGGCCCACGCAGGTGATGATCCCCGTGTTCATGCCGCCGGGCGAAGACGGCAAGCCCTATGACCCGTTCGCGATCAGCGGGGCTGACCACTGGTATTCGGTGGGCAAACACAAGGTCCGGGCGGTCTCGAACGATCTTGCCAATGCGACGTTCAGGCCGGGCTGGCTGCGGTCTGTCGGACCGGGCTTCACCAACTGGGCGCTTGAGAGCTTCATGGATGAGGCAGCGCACAAGGTGAAGGCTGATCCGGTGCAGTTCAGGCTGAACCTGCTGAAGGCGGAGGGCGCGAATGCGGGAACGGCACCGAACTCTGTCGGCGGCGCGTCGCGGCAGGCCAATGTCGTGAAGCTGGCGGCCGAGAAGGCCGGCTGGGGCGGGACGCTGCCCGAGGGCACGGGGCTGGGCCTTGCGACCACGTTCGGACAGGAACGCACCATGCCGACATGGGTGGCGTGCGTGGCGCGCGTCAATGTCGACAAGGCCACGGGCAAGGTGAAGGTCGAGAAGCTGACGCTGGTTGCTGATGCGGGAACGATTGTGGACCCCGATGGCGCGATGGCGCAGATGCAGGGGGCGGCTCTGTGGGGCCTCTCGCTGGCGCTGCATGAGGGGACAGAGTTCGAGAACGGCAATGTGAAGGCGCTGAACCTTGGCGCCTACACGCCGCTGCGCCTCGCGGATGTGCCGGAGCTGGATATCAGTTTCGTTGAAAGCGGCGAAGTTCCGGTGGGACTTGGCGAGCCTGCGACGACGGTGGTTGGCCCGGCGATCGGCAACGCTATCTTCAACGCTGTTGGCGCGCGCCTGCGCCATATTCCGATCACGGCAGCTGCCGTGAAGGCGGCGATGACCTGATCTGCGCCTCCCTCCGAGCGCCTGATCAATCGCTGTCCGATACGGCCCTGGTGGGGATCTCAGTCTCCACCAGGGCCGCATTGTTTCATGCGCCCTTCCACCTGTGACGCGACCGCACTACCCTGCCCGCTTCACACGGGAGCACGCATGACCGTCGGGCTGATGCAGACGCCGCCGCTGCAGATAATCGATATCCTGAAGTTCGCGGCCAAGGCGCATGCGCGGCGGGAGATTGTGTCTCGCCTCGTGGATGAGCCGGTGTTTCGCTACTGCTATGCTGACGCGCTGAAACGGGCGGCGCAGGCGGCGCACGCGTTGAGGCGGCTGGGCGTGCAGGCGGGGGATCGGGTATCCAGCCTTGCCTGGAATACGCATCGGCATTTCGAGCTGTTCTATGCCGTGCCGGGGATTGGCGCGGTGCTGCATACGGCAAACCCCCGGCTGTTCGACGAGCAGATTGTCTACACGATCAATCATGCCGAGAGTGGCGTGTTGCTGTTTGATCGGAATTTCCTTTCCGTAGTGGAGCGGATCGCGCCGCAACTGACGACAGTGAAGACGTTCGTGATGCTGTCGGATGAGGCGCGACTGTTGCCTGGAACGGCGGGCGCGGTTGGCTATGACTGCCTGCTCGACAAGGAGAGCACGGAGATTGCGTGGCCGGTGGTGGACGAGAATGCGGGGGCGTTTCTCTGTTACACGTCGGGCACGACGGGGGACCCCAAGGGCGTGCTCTATTCGCATCGCGCAGTGGTGCTGCATGCGATGGCCTCTGGGCTGGCGAGTGCGTTCGGGTTTGATGCGTTCGACGTGGTGATGCCCTGCTCTTCGCTTTATCACGCGACGGCGTGGGGCTTGCCGTTTGCAGCGCCGATCAATGGCTGCAAGCTGGTGTTCCCGTGTGACAAGATGGATGGGGCGAGCTTGCAGGAGCTGATCGAGCGCGAGGCCGTCACGTTCTCGGGCGGGGTGCCGACGATCTGGACGATGTATCTGTCGTATCTGGAGAAGACCGGGCTGACGCCGGGCAAGCTGCAGCGCGTGGTGATCGGGGGATCGGCCGTGCCGCGTGCGATGGCGGAGACATTCAAGAAGAAGTACGGCGTTAGCGTGCTGCAGATCTGGGGCATGACGGAGACGTGCCCGCTGGGCGTGATCGCGACGCCGACTCCGGAGCTGGCGGAGGCCGGCGAAGAGGCGATGGATGAAGCGATCTGGACGCGGCAGGGGCGGCTGCAGTTCGGCATCGAACTAAAGATCGTGGACGAGGATGGCGCGGACCTGCCGTGGGATGGCGAGGCTTCGGGCGCGCTGCTGGTGCGGGGGCCGTGGACGATCCAGCGCTATTTCCGGAAGGATGAGGACGCAGCAGACGCCGATGGGTGGTTCGACACCGGCGATATCGCGACGATCGACGCGGCGGGCTTCATGCGCATCACGGATCGCAAGAAGGACGTGATCAAGTCGGGCGGAGAATGGATTTCATCCATTGATCTCGAGAACATCGCGGTGGGATGTCCGGGCGTGAAGATAGCAGCCGTGATCGGCGTGCCGCATCCCAAATGGGAGGAGCGGCCCGTGCTGGTGGTGGAATGCCATGACGGGGTCGAGCTGACCGAGGACGCAGTGCATGCCTATCTCGAGCCGCACATCGTGAAGTGGTGGAAGCCGGACAAGGTGATCTTCGCGAGCGTGCCGCTGACTGCGACGGGGAAGATCGACAAGAAGGTTCTGCGCGGGCGGTATTCGACTGTTCTTGGCGTCTGAGCCGCGCAGCTACCGGATCGGCGGGCGCGTCCAGGGCGGCAGCGAGACGATGACGGCGCCCGGTTGTGCGGGTGGATGGCGGCGCGTGGGATCTGGCGTTGCGGGGGCATCGGGCGCCGGGGCGACCACGGGTTGTCCGGCGCCGGCGTTTGTGCCGGGTTCTGCCTTCAGCGTGACGATCAACTTGTTGCCGGCCCACACCTCCACGACATCGCTGCGCGCAAGGCATTCGCGGCCGAAGGCGATGGCGGCGTCGTTGTCGATGAGCTTGCAGTAGTCGGAGGCCTGCGTGCGGCCGTGCGCGTCGAGATAGCGGAAGCTGTAATCTCTCATGGCGGGCTCACTGACAGGGACCCACAAGATGTGGCGCGGCACACAGGCGGAGACAATCAGCGCGACGCATTTGTTTATTGGGGCGCAGCCTTGGTTCGACCTCATTCGAAGCGAGGGACAGGAACCATTTTAAGGCGGTCGCAGCATCTGTACGCTACCGTACATAGGCGCATTAGGCCCTCGCAAAAATCCATGTTACCGGAATTGGCGTAGGCCTCATCCGAGCGCGCTTTCCAGCCGCTGGCCAGGTCCGATCCCGGGGAAACCAGATGCCGCAAGAGCTGCAGACGGCCGTCGAGCTGCGCAAGCTGCCGAAACCCGAGCACTATCTTGAGCCGGTCCTTGCGATCAACCTGGAAGCCGACAACATTCTGTTGCGCGCGGCACTGGCCAGTTCGGCGAGTGCGGATGTGCGGCGCGACCTGATCACGCAGGAACTGAAGCATCGCATCGGCAATCTGCTGGCGGTCGTGCAGGCGATTGCGCGCCATACATTCCGCAATGCGGACGCAGCAAGCGTGGACGATTTCAATGCACGGCTTCTGGCGCTTGCGGCTGCGCAGAAGCTGCTGATTGATTCCGAAACGCGCGCGGCCTCGATGGTTGAGGTGGTGACGAGCACGCTGGCGCCGCATTGCGCGAACGGCGATCGCGCCAAGATTTCAGGGCCCGAGGTTGCGCTTGATGGGCACCGTGCGCATGCGCTGACGCTGGCGCTGCATGAGCTTGCCACCAACGCCGCGAAGCATGGCGCGCTGTCGACCGATAATGGCTGGATCGAGATCGTGTGGACGCTGGAGCATGGCTCGCTGAGCCTGGTGTGGCGCGAGCATGACGGGCCGCCGGTCTCGACGCCGAAGCGCGGCGGTTTCGGGACGACACTGATCACGCGCAATCTTGGACTGGCGTTCGGCGGCAAGGCCGACCTTGAGTTTCACAAGGATGGTCTCGTATGCCGCCTTGTCGCGCCGGCGATCTAGCCAGCTTTCGCACCTAACGCCTCGCTACGCCCAATCCGAGCGCCACGGCCTTGCGGCCGACCGTGGGCAGTGCGGCGAGCGCGTCTTCATGCTTGAGCCACTCGCCCTGCATTTTCGCGCGGGATCCGATGTCGGCGCGGTAGACATCCAGCTTCAGCGCGAAGTGCGTGAAGACGTGGCGGACTTGGCCGGTGTGCGTCCATGCGAAATTGCCGGGGGCTTCGGCAAGCGGATCAGCGGCTTGTCGTTCTGACCATGCGCTGGAGGGCGGCATCATCATGCCGCCAAGTAGGCCCGAGGGCGGGCGCCGGATGAGCAGCACTTGGTCGCCGCGCACCAGCACGAAGGCCGAGCCGTAGCGGGTGGGCGGTGCCTTCTTCTCGGCTTTCACGGGGTAGCGCTGGGGATCGCCTTCCGCGCGGGCCGCGCAGAATTCGCTGAGGGGGCAGATCAGGCAGTTGGGACTGCGCGGTGTGCAGACGGTGGCGCCGAGATCCATCAGGGCCTGAGCGAGATCGCCGGCGCGGTGGTTCTGGGGAAGGGCGTTGGCGATCTCCTGTGCTTGGGCGGTGATGACCTGCTTGGCGGCGCGCCAACCGGCTTCGGTTCCGTCTGAGCCGATTGCGTAGAGGCGCGAGACGACGCGCTCGATATTGCCGTCGACCGGGGCGATGCGTTCGTCGAACGTGATCGAAGCGATGGCGGCGGAGGTGTAGGGGCCGATGCCGGGAAGCTGACGCAAGCCGGCGGCGTCCTGTGGAAATCCGCCCTGCTCCGCCACGGCTTTTGCACAGGCGTGGAGGTTGCGCGCGCGGCTGTAGTATCCGAGCCCGGCCCACGCGGCGGAGACATCTTCCCAGCTTGCCTTGGCCAGTTGTCGAACGGTGGGCCAGCGTTTTCGGAAGGCTTCAAAATACGGCGTTGCGTGTGGAATTGTGGTCTGCTGGAGCATGACCTCCGACAGCCAGACGAGGTAGGGATCAGGCGTTTCACCTGCGTCGCGCTCGGCCGGGCCGATGCGCCAGGGAAGCTTCCGCCCGTGGCGCCGGTACCAGCGATCCACAGCGGTGAGCAACTTCTTGAGGCTGTGAGTGGCCATGAATTCCGGGACAGGTGTGCCGATGGGCATTCCGACGAAACGGGTTCGGTGGCAATAAGAGATATGACCACCAACACACTCGCCGCGCCTTCTTGATTTCATGCGCGGGTCTCGCGGTATCGCTTGGCGCTTTGATGTGGAATGTCTGGGACAAGGGTTAGCGAGTGAGCCTTCTCAAATCCGAAGACGGTCTGCCGACACTCGCGAAGAGAAGCTTCGACCGCATCACCAAGCACCTGAGCCCATCGGTCGGGGGCATATACACGACACAGGACGAAAAGATTATCGAGCACTTGGCGTCGTGCGTTTTCGTTCGCTTTCGGAATGTGGAATACTGATGTTCCCCCGGTTTCGTGGACACCCGAACATTTGTGTTCCAGGAGTCCGCAATGGCCAGAAAGTCCAAACCGTTCACGCCGGAGTTCCGGCGTCAGATGATCGAGCTGGTTCGATCCGG
>Ga0105048_10005133_pt1 | contig 21242 bp, 18 predicted proteins | sample MAT05_FD_78382 | JGI IMG/M metagenome (GOLD analysis project Ga0105048, IMG submission 78382) | Freshwater microbial communities from Lake Fryxell liftoff mats and glacier meltwater in Antarctica - MAT-05 | ecosystem: Environmental > Aquatic > Freshwater > Ice > Liftoff microbial mat | place...
CGGTATCAAGTCAAGGTCTCGTCACAGCAGCTCGACGCTGACGCCCGCAAGACGTGGCTCGAGAAATTCAACCTGAGCGGCCTCTCCAGCCTTTGAGGATCACGACATGAGCAACGAGCCGATGCACAAGATCCTCGAGGATCTCCCCTCTTCGAGCCTCACCACCCGCCTCCTCGGCGCCCTCGACTACATCGTCCCCGGCACCTGGGAGAACGTCACCAGCTGGGAGACGATGGTCAAGCGCGTCACCGGCGAAGAGGACCAGGACCTGATCCAGCGCGTCGGCGACCGCGCCATTCAGCTCTACAACGATCCGGAGCAGGGCTATCAGCGCGCCGTCCAGATCTTCCACCTCGTCGACGACACCCAGGGCATGGCCGGCATGGCCGGCATGGCCAACAAGCTGAGCGAGTCTTATGACTTCCTCTCCTTCCTCGGCAAGATCACCCCCAAGGCCGACACCACCCAAGGGATCGACGCCGCGGTGAAGTTCGTCGCCGAGATGGCCACGTTCTGTTACTGCAACGGCCTCCCGGGCGACAGCGTCGGCGACTTCGCCTCGGCCCTCGTCGCCTACGAGAAAGAAGACTCCATGCGCTTCGCCGCGTGGGTGACCTTCGACCTCGTCCTCCCCCTCGGCCCCGACTTCCTCTCCAAGACGCTCGACGTCCTCTCCAGCGCCACCTCCTCGGAGCTCGGCGAGAACAGCCGCTTTGGCAAGATCGCCAAGTACCTCCCCGGCGGCGATTTCGCCGAGAAGCAGCAGCTCCTGACCTCGAACCTCGCCCTCTCCAGCGCCCACATCTCGGGCTTCGTCGCCGAGAAGGGGATTGATCAGCAGGACATCTTCCAGCGCATCAAGAGCTACGTCGAGGTCGGCGACAACGCGCTCGATTACGTCTCCGCCGCGATCGATCTCGGCACCAACTACTTCGAGCACACCGGCATCCAGAGCGTCTCTCGCCGGCTGATCTCGCGCGCCTACGGCGAGATCTGAGGGGCACAATGCCTCACGTGGCAAATTCGCCGCGCCCAGTCGCGCCCACGTGAGGCAGTTCTCCGCCTGATCCCGCGTGGCGCACGCCTTGCCATTCCGCGTCATCACCCGATGACGCTCTCTCCCCTTCCCTCCTCTCTCCTGGGGCTCACGCTGCTCTCGGCGGGGTGCGCCCTCCCTCCCCGGACTGTCCTCCCGGGCGGCCTCCAGAGCCCCTTCACCGGCTACTCCAGCGCGACCTACCGCGCGGACGACATGTGGCTCTGTCGCCCCGATCTCCCCTTTGACGTCTGTCGCGGAGACGCCACGGCGACCGAGATGAAGGGCGATCACTCGCGCTCGGTCGTCAAGGCCGCCCCCGCGGCCCACCCGAGCATCGACTGCTTCTATGTTTACCCGACCGTGGATCACGACCTCATCCCGGGAAACCACGCCGCTGACGATGACAAGGTCCCTGCGGCGCGCGCGACCCTCAGCCAGATCACGCCGTTCAACAGCGTCTGCTCGCTCTACGTGCCGGTCTATCGCCAGGTCACGATTGGCGCTTACCTCTTCGGCAAGGGAGAAGAGAAGGGCGACGGGCCGCGATCGGAGGTGGCCTTCTCGGACGTGGAGGACGCGTTCCTCCACTACATGGGGCGGTACAACCACGGTCGCAAGGTGGTGCTGATCGGCCACTCGCAGGGCGCGGACATGATCGTACGCCTGCTCCAGAGCCGGTTCGAGCACGATCCGATCATGATGAGCCGGCTCCTACTCGCCATGCCCATCGGAGGCCCGGTCGAGGTCCCTCGAGGCGCCGCGGTCGGAGCCACCTTCGACTCCATCCCTCTCTGCACCAAGCCTGACGAGACCAGCTGCGTGATCGCCTATCAATCCCGCACCGCCGGCGGCAAGGTCGGCAAGCCCGCGTTCGCGCCGAAGCCGGGGAACGAGATCGCCTGCGTCAACCCGGCGGCCGTCGGCGGCGAAGGCGTCCACCGCTTCGCGCGCAGCCTCTTCCCTCTCACGAAGGACTCGCGCCCCTGGCTCCATGGCATCGAGGGCGTCGAGACGCCGTTCGTGATGCTGCGCGGCTTCTACACGGGCGAGTGCATCGCCGGGCCGGACGGGTACACCTACCTGAGCGTGGCGACCGCGCCGGCCACGGGAGACCAGCGGACCAGCGCTGTGGACCTCACCGAGGATCGCTTCAACGGCGTCCTCGGGCTCCACGTGGTCGACTTCCAGTTTGCGATGGGGGACCTGGTTGATCTGGTGGCGAGCCGGGCAAAGAAGCTGCGTTGAGCTGCACCCCGGACACGGCGAGATAAAATCCCGCGGCCTTCTGCGACCCCTGATACACTTGGTCGGGTGATCTCCGCGACTGAAGGCTTCGCCCGATCGAGCTCCCTTTTCCCGGCGTTCTGGCGGGAAATCCAGGACGCGCCGCCAGGCGCCTCCCCGCTCCTGGAGCGCCCCGAGCTCCTCGCCGCCCTCGATGCCTGGCTTGACGGCGACGGCCCGCCCTTCGCGCTGGTGTTTGGGCCTCCCGGCTCCGGCAAGACCTCGCTGCTGGCCCGCTGGGCGCTCTCCGTCGCCGCGCGCGGCGCGACCGAGGTCCTCTTTCTGCCCATTGACCGCCGCTTCGGGACAGCCCAGGAGCGCGACGCCCTCCGGCACCTCTTTGGAATGCTCCCCGAGGCCGCGCAAACCTACCATCGTGGGGCCTACACCCTCGACCGCCTGCGCTACTCGCTGCGGTGCGAGACCGCGTGGAAGCGGCCCCCCGGAGAGCTGCCGCGGCTCATTGTCCTCGACGGCTTCGATCAAGCCGTGGGGTGGTCGACCGCCAACGCCGCTCGCGTCTTCTCCGCAGCCGGAGAGCGCGTACGGGTCCTCGTGTCGGTGAGCGCGCCCGACAACACCGCTGGCAGCGCGGTCATCGCCTCCACCTGCGCGCGGCTCGGCTGGAACCCCGAGGCCAAAGCGACGATCCTCGTGCCTCCTCTCCTTCCCCCGGAGGCCTCCTTCCTCCGTCGCATGCACGCCGAGACCGCGCCGGAGAGGATCGAAGAGCAGATCCAGGACCTGCGCCGCCGGCTCGCGACCCACAGCAGCCCGCGGCCCGAGCTCGCCTCGCGCGGCCTCACCCTCCTCGCCGCCGCGCTCTGCCCGATGAGCCTCCGGGATCTCAGCGCGATCCTCGATCAGCCGGAGAGCGCTCTCTTGACCTCGCTCGACGAGACCGGAGAGATCACCTCTGCCCTCCTCGACCGCGACGACACGATCAGCGGCTATCGCTTCCGCCATGAATCGTTACGGCGAGGGTGGCAATCCACCGACGAGGCGGGCGTCGCGGCGGCCGAGCAGCGCCTCGTCGCCATGGGCCTGGAGGCGATCGACGCGCTCGAGAAAGGCACGCTCGCCCCCGGGGACCTGGCCCCGTACCTGGTCGACAACCTCGGAGCCCACCTCACGCATATCAGCGCTCCCTGGAGCGAGCTTTTGCGGCTGGTCAACCCCGCCTGGTGGAAGGCGCGGCGCGCCCGCCCCGACGGCGTCACTGGCTTCCTCGCCGATGTTCGGAGAGCCAATGACAGCGCCGAAGCGTCCCTCGTCACCCCCGCCGCCGAACCGAGCGAGGAGCGCGCGGCGCCCGCAGCACAGATTGCCGCGCTCCTCCGCTGCGCCCTCGTCGAAGGCGCCGTGCTCAGCCTGGCCATCGCAAGCTTCCCCGACGCGCCGCGCACCGGCCCTCACCGGGAGCCCAGCATCGATGAGCGCCTCACCACCGGCATGGACATCTACCGCGCCGAGGCGCTGGTACGCCTCGCCGGGCTGCTCGACGCCTCGGCGCGCGAAAGCGTCCTCGAGATGGCCTGTACCCTGCTTGCGCGCGGGCCGGATCTCCTCCCCAACTTTGGCCTCCTCGTCGAGCTCGCCACCGGCCTCTCCGGCGCGCGAGGCCAGGAGATCGCCCGCGCGGCGGTCGCGGCGTACCTGCGGCCGCACACCCCCCATGTCTCGATCGGCCCCGCCCTGATGCGCCTCGCGGCGTTGCTCCCAGCGGACGAAGGGATACCGCTCGTGGCCGAGGCGGTCCGGCAGGTCAGCGTGGCCAATCCCTCTCCTCGTGATCTCGGCCTGCTCGCGGAGGCGGCCTCGATCTCATCGGAGGCGCTGTTCCTCGAGCTCGTCCGGGAGAGCTCGCTCCGCGAGGATCCCTTTCGACTGAGCTTGCTTTGCCGGATCGCTCATCGCCTGCCCGAAGAGATGCAGTCCGGGGTGGTCGCCTCCGCCGCGAGCTTCTATCTCGGCTACCTGGAGGAGCTCGAGCCGACCGAGTGGCCGGAGCACGTGGTCACCGACATCAGCGCGCTCGCCCCGCTCCTCCCGGAGTCCCTCGCGCGCGAGCTCCTCCCGCGGCTGATCACCCGGCTCGCGAGCATGCCAGACGATCTGGACCTCTTCGCGGCCCACGAGCTCACGCGCCTGGGAAAGCACCTCGAAGGGGCTTCGAGCGCGCGGGTCCGCGGCGAGGTCGTCACTCGACTGGCCCGCTTGAACATCCGCCTGCGCGTTCGCATCGTCACCCGCTGCCCGGCGCAGCTCTGCGCGCTCCTCGGCCCCGAGGCCGCCGTCGAGCTGCTCCGCGACGCGGAGGAGGACCGGGATCTGGTCCTCGCCCTGGCGCTGCTCGCTCCCACGCTGCCACCCGAGCTCCGCGCGCCCGTGGTCGCGCGCGTGGTCGCGCTCCACTGCGCGCTGGGCGACCTCGTCTATACCCTCTGGGCGGTCCTCGAGTGCGCTCCGTACATGACGCCGGGCGACGCCACCGGCGTCTTCTGGCAGGCTCACCGGAGCGAGCTGGGCGTGCCCTTGAAGAACATGCTGCTGAGCTACGGATGGTCGCCCCCCGCGGTGGGCTCGTTGATTCATCGCCTCGACGGCGAGGCCGCGGTGCTCGCCGTAGCGCGGGAGATCGTCGACACGGCGAGCTGGCTGCCTTGAAACCGCTTGCCGTCGTCAACCGCTACTGCGTCTCGCAGTAGCCGTAGTTGCACTTCGGCGCCGCGTCCCCGCACTCCACGTCGGACGTGCAGGCTTTGCAGGTCGTCTTTCCGGTGGCGGCCTCTTCGAAGTAGCAGCCACAAGCGCGCTCGGGAGCAAACGACGTGAGCGGGCCGAGCTCGCTCATCCGCCGCACCTGCATCGCGCAGGCGGGGACGATGTTCGCGGCGGCGAGGAGCGCGATCAGATCGAAGCCGCCGGGAGCGAGCTTGGTCCCGGTCAAATAAGAGACCACGTCGCCTGCGCTCTTGTTGATCGGGTAGCCCATGCCATCGAGCTTCGTCAGCAGGTGAAGCGGGCCCCACACGGCGTAGTGGCCATCGCGCACGTTGCGCTTGTCGAAGCCCGAAGGCGTCGAGTCGGGCCAGTACCCACAGGTCTGATCGGTGTCCTGGTACGCGAGCGTGCTCAGCGTCGCCCGGCTCTCCCCGGCCACCTCGGCCGTGAGGATACCAATCGTCACCTCGGGCTTGGTGGAGGCCGTCAGCTTCGTCACCAGATCGCCGCTCGAGGTCGCGACGTTACCGACCCACTTGTCCGGGGGCACGCCGAGGGCCACGCCGAGCATCTGCTGCGTACCCGAGCTTGGATCGCGGATGAAGACGAAGCTCTCGTCAGTCCACGGCTCCACGCCCGAGTCCTTGCCGAAGCCGAAGACGAAGTACCCTGCGGCCTTGCTGATCACCTTCTGCGTCGAGGTCTTCGGGACGACGAAGGTGTAGGCCTCCACCGGGCCGAAGAAGTCCCCCACGTTGCTGGGCAGGCCGCCTGGCAGCGTCTGGCACGTGGAGGGGAACACGTCCGACAGCCCGAGATCCGCCACCTGCCCCTTAGGATCGAGATCGCATTTCAGCTCGGTTGACGAGTCCCAGTAGCTCGCCGTCACGTCGGTCGCGCTGCCGACCGGGGTCCCGTTGAGGATCGCGTCCACCGCGAGGCACGAGCCCTGGAGCTTGTAAACAAGGCTGATTTTGCTCGCGCTCAGCGCCCTGGCAAGATCGGCGATCGCCACCTTGCCGCCGCCGGTGATGTAGACCGGGTTGACGAGCGTGCTGCAGAGCGCGGCCTCGGCCGAGGGCGCCGCGGCGAAGACGGAGAGCGCCGCGAGGGCGCCGAGCACCACGGCGCCTCGAGGGCGCCACGTTCGAGGATCAAGGCGAATCAACGCGCGGGCCTCCTTCACGGCAGGGGCGGCAAGCCGCCGTCGGGGGTGAGCTTCGTGAGGCGCTTGTCGTCGAAGGGCGAGCACGTCGCGTCGCTGCACGCGTTGAGAAAATCCCCCGCCGTCTTCGGCGCGCAGCCGAAGCAGGCTCGCCCGTCAGCGCCCGTCTTCTGGCAGCCCGGGCTCGTCGCCGGGGAGCAGAAGCCTTGATCGCAGCGGCTCCCCGCGCCGAAGGCCGCGCTGCACTGAGCGTCGCCCGTGCAGTCGTCGTGCGACACGTTGCCGAGAGAGCACGCGGCCGCGGCGATCGCCAGGGCCGCCGCGAGCCCGAGCAAGGCGCGCCCTCGCCGCACCTCGCCCCACCACCGCGCTGCCCCGAGTGTCGTCATTGGCCTGACAGGAGCGCAGGACCCCGCGCATCTGTCAAGAGCCTACCTCGTCCGCGCCTGTGCTAAAGCGCGGACCGGCTGCATGAGCGAAGGCGCCCCTCCCACCCCCTCGGCGCCGAAGCGGCGCGCTGCGCGAAGCGTCCCCGCGAACAAACCGCGCGCGCCGAAGAGCGGCCCGCCGAGCCAGAAGCCGCGCCTCCGCTCCGAGCGCGGCCGCGCCGCCTTCTTCGCGCGCCGTAAGGCCCTGCTCTGGATCTCCGCCGCGCTCGCGGGCACCCTCGCGATCGGCGCGGCCATGCTCTACCTCGGCTATGGACGCGGCCACACCCCGCCCAAGGTGCCGGGCGGCGCCGTCGAAGTCGAGTGGCCCGCGGGCCTCACCAGCGAGCAAGCCGCCGCGCGCCTCGTCGAGCTCGGCCTCGCCGAGAGCCACGACACCCTCGCCATCTTCCTCACCGCGACCGGAGGCACGAGCGACTTCGTCCCCGGCTTCCACTTGCTCCCGTACGGCGCCTCCCCGTGGGACCTCCGCCGCATGCTCGGCCGCTCGTTCTTCCGCCCCGGCGTCAAGTGCACCATCCCCGAGGGCTACAACCGCTTCGACATCGCCGCGCGCCTGGAGAAGCTCCACATCGCCGGCAAGCGCGGCTTCCTCGCCGCCAGCGCCGATCCCGCCGTGCTCACCGAAGCCGGCGTCGATCCCCTCGCCGGCATCGCCCCCGAGAGCGCCGAAGGCTACCTCTTCCCCGCCACCTACGAGCTCGGCCTCGACTCCGACCCTCGCGAAATCGTCAAGCGCCTCGTGCAAGAGTCGAACAAGCGCTGGGACATCCTGCTCGCCCCCCGCAAAGACGGCCTCGCCTCCCTCAAAGCCTCCCTCGGCTGGGGCCGCCGCGAGGTGCTCACCGTGGCCTCGATCATCGAGAAAGAGGCCGCCGTCGACGAGGATCGCCCCTTGATCGCCAGCGTCTTCTTGAACCGCCTCATCGACCCCGACTTCAAGCCCAAGCGCCTCCAGTCCGACCCGACGTCGTCCTATGGCTGCATCGCCTTCCCCGCGGAGGCCCCCTCCTGCGAAGGCTTCGCCGGCAAGCCCACCCCGGCGATGAACCGCGATCCAGCCAATCGGTACAGCACCTATACGCGCAATGGGCTCCCGCCGGGGCCGATCTCCAACCCGGGGATGAGGTCAATCGAGGCGGTGCTCGCGCCCGCGACGACGAAGTTTTTCTATTTCTACGCAGCGGCGGGGGGCGGAGGGCGCCACACGTTCAGCCAGGATTACGGGACGCACACGGACGTGATCCAGCGCGGGAAGACGCCGTAGCGGCGGCGTCGTCGAGTCCCTCTCTCCCCTCCCCCGTCCCCCGTCTCCCGTTCTGTATGCCGCGCAGCGCACCAGCATGGCGACCATCCTCCGGACCATCACGGAAGAGGGGCTGGAAAAGGAAGTGAACGAGATCATTGGCCCGGAGCTCCTGACGGCGGTGCGCGAGGTCCAACCTCGTTACGAAGCGATGGTGGACGAGCGCCTCCGCCGGGACAAGGCGTCCGGGCAGAACCTGTTCGAGACCATCCGCGCGATCCAGGCGGCGATCGTCAATTATGCTGGCAAGGTGATTGGCGCGATCGAGCACGACGATCCCGCGACGGTGGAGACCGCGCGGATTGCGCTGTTGCCGATCCTGAACCATCGGGATGCTGTGGCGGCGGGGCAGCGGGCCTCGAAGGCGACTCCGGTGGTGGTGCCGGCCGTCTCGACGGTTCCCGCCACCGATGCTCCGAGCACAGACGCGAGGCCCAAACCCGACAAGGGCTGAGCGGATCCTGCCGATCAGCTCCTACTTCCCCACCTTTCCGCCTTTCTCCCACCTTTCGTGTTCGCTCGCCTCGGCCGGCCTACTGGCTCGAGGCCGGGTCTCGATGTTCACGTCCTGGAGGGTGCGCGATCGAGGCGCGGTCTCGATCCGGGAGATGGAAGGACGTGAAAAACGAGGCTGGGTCTCGTTTTGGATGTCCTTTCAAATCAAAACGAGACGTTCGAGCTCGGTTTCGTCGAGGACGATGTGCGCCGCGTCACCCTGCTATGGCGCCCCGTACTCGAGCGTGACCGGCGCGCCGCCCTGGCCCGGAGCAGGCGTGAACGCCTTGGACATGTCGAACGCCTAGAGGTTACGAGCCGGCGAGTCCAAGGTGACGTGCCGTGCTAGCTCGTCCATCGCCGGTGCTCGCGAGTGCAGGGGCTCGATAGGATCCGACATGCCCCAATGGCAGCCCCCATGAGCCGGACGGGAGACGGGAGACGGGGAGACCTTTCTCGTTCAGTCACCTTGAAAGGGAGGTCACTTCCACGGGCTCGGCCTTCGGCGCAGGCGCCGCCGCAGGCGCCTTCACGAACGGCCGCTCGCAGAGCCAGTAAAACGGATAACAGCAGGGCACCGTCACCGCGATACACACGAACGGAAAGAACGCGCGCTCCGGGCTGATCACCTGACGCATGATCTGGATCACCAGCAGCATCAGCATCAGGTGGATCAGATAGATGGAATAAGACATCGCTCCGACCTCGAGCAGAATCTTGCGCACGAACGCGAGAGGCCGCGAAAGAGGAGCGTCCGCGAGCGGATCAAGCCCATGGCAGAACCAGAGGACCACGGTCGCGACAGCCGCGAAGGCGAGCGAAGGCGGGGTGAGCAAGCCAATCGGCAGCAGAGCATAGAAGCCACCAATCGCCACGAGCGGGGCGGCCAGTGCAACGACAGTCGCCTTCTCACCAAAGAGCTTTCGCGGAGAATAGCCCTTCTCGAGCAGCAAGAAGAGCACGAAGCCGAGCGAGAACATCGGGAAGTAGGGGAGAAATATCCCCCAGACATAGGAGTTGTGAAGCGGGATCAGGAGCGCGCCAACCACGGTCACAAAACCAAGCAGCGCCAGGGCGCGGCCGCGGGCCCAGACGGCGGCGGCCATGACGAAGTAGAACTGGACCTCGATGGCCAGCGACCAGAAGACGGCGTTGAGCGGGCTGAACTTCCAGAAGATGTTATCGAAGCCGGGGGTGAAGACGCGGAGCAGGGTCACCATACCAGCCCAGGCGAAGGCGTCGTACTCCACGAACTGCGGGCGCGGGGTGACGTAGCCGCCGGTCTTCAGGCCGGTGAGGACGGCCATCGCGTAGGGGACGGCGATGGCGACGGCGATCGCCGACCAGTAGGTCGGGTAGATGCGGCGCATGCGGCGGGAGAGGAACGAGAGAGGCCGTTCGTCGCGCCGGACGGCGGATCGGAGCGAGGCCATCATGCAGTAGCCCGAGATGACGAAGAACACCGGCACGCCGAGGTCGCCGCGCGCGCACCAGGCCTCGATCACGCGCGGGAGCGAGGTCGGGCGGTCGATGTGGTAGGTGAAGACCCAGAGGGCCGCGAACCCGCGAAAGACGTCGAGCAGGCGATATCTCATGCAGGGTGCATCGTAGCGGATCATCGCTTGGGGATGGCGATCTCGATCGCGGACCAGATCTGGTTGCATTCGCGGCCGCTTCCGGGCACCGTCCGCGCTTCCTGTGAGCCAACTGCACCTCTCCCCCGTCCTCTTCGCCGCCCTCCTCGCGACCGCGTGCGGCACGCCCTCCGCCACCAGCCCCGCCGACGGGGCCCCCGCGATCTCCGCTTCGGCGGTGGCTGCGCCTGTCGTCGCGAGCGCGAGCGCGGCGGTCGCCCCTCTGGCCTCCAGCAGCGCGCCTGTCCCCTCGGCCGAGCCGACCGCGAGCGCCGCGGCCTCCGCGAGCGCTGCGCCGTCAGCCGCGCCCGTCGCGCCGGAGGTGCCGTTGCCGAACGTCAAGGTCGCCAACATCGGCATGCACATCGGCGGCGGGCCCAACGACGCCCCGACCAAGGAGCCGATTCACCGCTCGGTCATCCCCCACTACGACGAGTTTCGTCGCTGCTATGCCCTCGTCGAGGATCCGAAGAAGGGCGGCACGTTCGGGATCGATCTCCTGATCGACAAGGCCGGCGGCAAGCCGAAGAGCGTCACCAAGCCGCGCTCGCCGATGAAGGGCCACGAGTTCTCCGAGTGCATGGTCCACGCCTTCGAGCAGATCGATTTCCAGAAGCCCAAGGGCGGCAACACCAAGGTCAGCTACTCGCTTCGGTTCACCCCATGAGCAAGCCCAAGAAGAGCCTCCGCGCCGCGGCCGATCCCACCTTCCTCGTCGGCGACGTCGGCGGCACCAACACCCGCCTCGCGATCTACAGCGCCGCCGGCAGGTCGCCGCTCGCCGAGGCCGTCCTCGCCAGCCGCGAGCACGCGACCTTCGAGGGCGCCGCCAAGCAGTTCCTCGAGGAGGCCAGCGCGGCGCCCCCGAGCATCGCCGTCTTCGCCATCGCCGCGCCGATCGTGAAGGGCACGGCCACGTTCACCAACCTCTCCTGGCACCTCGATGAGCGCGCCCTCGCCCGCCGCCTCGGCATCGGCAAGGTGCTCTTGATCAACGATTTGACGGCGAGCGCGCGCGGCTGCCTGCTCACGCCGCCCGCGTCGTTGATCCCGCTCACCGAGGCCCGCCCGGCGCGGCGCGGGCAGAACATCGCGGTGATCGCCGCCGGCACCGGCCTCGGCCAGGCCCGCTTGATCTGGACGGGGAGCGAGCACACAGCCCTCCCGACCGAGGGCGGCCACCGCGACTTTGCGCCGCGAAATCCCCTGGAAATCGAGGTGCTCCAGTTCCTCTTCGGGCGCTACCCCGATCACGTCAGCTACGAGCGCCTCGTCAGCGGCATGGGGATCGGGAACCTCTACGACTTCTTCGTCGCCGGCGGCGGCGACGTCGCCGTCCCTCCCGCCGTCGCCGCCCGCCTCGCGGGGGAGGATCGCAACGCGGCGATCACCGAGCTCGGCCTCGCCCGCGCGCACCTGCCGGCCGAGCAAGCGGTGGATCTCTTCGCCTCGATCTACGGCGCCGAAGCCGGCAACCTCGCCCTCGGCGAGCTGGCCCTCGGCGGCGTCTACGTCACCGGCACCATCGCGCACCACATCCTCCCGGCGCGCCGGGAAATCTTCCTCGAGGCCTTCCGCGCCAAGGGCCGCTTTCGCGAGCTGCTCTCGCGGATCCCGATCGCCGTCGTCACCGATCCCCTGGTGAACCGCCGCGGCGCCCTCGCCGTCGCCCGCGAGACACTGGGATAAAACCGACCAGACAAGAATCGTGTCTTCGTTCTCGACAAGACAGATCGACCCATGTATACGGACGGCGCCCATGATGCTGGATGCCGATTGTCTGTACGAAGCGAAGCTCGAGAACGTGGAGCGGTTGGCGCAATCGCTCGGAGTCCCCCTGCCCTCCCAACACGGCAGCCGCATCGCCTACTCGCGCAAGCTCGTGCGCCTCGTGCTCAAGGCGATCCAGCAGAGCCCGCAGCGCGATCGCCGGTACCGCCTCTCGTAAGACAATCCCTTTCTGACTCGCGGGGTTTTCCCTCCCGCGACTCGTCCGCCTCTTCGGACATCTCATTCCAGGTTCGCCCCGTTCCCCGGGGCACCCCCTGGATTGGAGGTAACCGAATGACGGAGCTAACGAGCCTGCTGATGACAGCGGATCCGCTCGGCGGCGCGTTCACGCACGCCGTCGATCTCGCGGCGGAGCTGGCCAATCGCGGCGTCCGGGTCACCCTCGCCATCCTCGGCGGGAGGCTCTCCCGATCGCAGGAGCGGGCCGCGCGCGAGGTCAAGCGGCTGACCCTCGAGCAGAGCACGTTTCGCCTCGAGTGGATGGATGACGCCTGGGACGACGTGCGGCGGTCGGGCGAATGGCTGCTCAGGCTAGAGCGCCGCGCCTGCCCCGCGGTCGTCCAGCTCAGCAGCTACGCTCACGGCGCGCTGCCGTTCGCGGCGCCCAAGATCATCGTCGCGCACTCGTGCGCGCTCTCCTGGTGGGAGGCTGTCACCGGCACGCCGCCGCCGCCGGCCTACGATGACTATCGCCTCGCTGTCCAGGCGGGGATCGCCGACGCCGACGCCGTGGTGACCCCGACAGGCACCATGCTGCGCGCCCTCGTGGAGCATTATGGCCACCCCGCCCGCCCGCGGATCATCCCCGGGGCCGCCCCGCCGCTCTCGTTTCGGCCGAGCACCAAGGAGGCGAGCATTGCCACCGTCGGTCGCCTCTGGGACCCGGCCAAGAACGTCGCTGCGCTCGGCGATGTCGCGGTCAGCCTCCCGTGGCCGATCTACGCCGCTGGGAGCAACATCGATGTTGATGGCAAACCACGGCGCCTGTGCGGGGTCCGCCCTCTCGGCGAGCTCAGCCGCCTCGAGGTCGCCTCGCTCCTCTCGCGCGCGGCGATCTTCGCGCTCCCGGCGCGCTACGACTGCTTTGGCCTCTCGGTGCTCGAGGCGGCGCTCGCCGGGTGCGCGCTGGTGCTGGGCGACATCCCCGAGCTGCGCGAGACCTGGAACGATACCGCCCTCTACGCGCATCCCGACGACCGCGAGGCGCTCGCCCGCGCCCTGCAGACCTTGATTGACGAGCCCGAGCGCCGCCTCGATCTGGCCCGTCGCGCCCGGGCCCGCGCCCTCGCGCGGACACCGGAGCGGACGGCCAGCGCCTATCTCACGCTCTACGCCGAGGTGCGAAGAGCCCAGTCGAGGTCAACCGAGCCGTCGTTCAGGCCGATCTCCTCCGCCGGTGCCTCCCATCCAGTCGAGTGGACCTGATCGCCTCACTTCTGCGTGCCTCCTGCCCCGCCGGTCCCGGTCGACGTTGTTCCGGTCCCGGTCGGCGTCCCGGTCCCGGTCTCCCCCGTGCACGCCGAGGCCGCCGCGATCACCCCGAGGAGCCCACCCAGCACGACCATTGAAGTCACTCGCATCGCTCTCTCCCTTTGCTGTCCCGAGCCTGCAAGCCACCTCGGGCCCGCGCCCAAGCTTGCAAGTCCCGGCCAAGCTCCGGAAAATCCCGAGCGCCCCGTCCTCCCGTTCCCGACCCAGACAGGCTCTCACTCGCTCGGAGCGCAGCTCACCTGGAGATCCCACGCTGCCAGCACCGGAGCGCTCTTCCCATCGCTCGAGGGGGCGAGGTGGGCGATGATCCGCAGGAACGGCAGGCCCCGGATCCGGCCGTGGTGAGCCAGGGTCGTGTCGACGACGGCGGCGCCTGCCGTGGTATCCGGCGGGCCGAGCCGCGCTCGAGCGGGCTTGCCCGCGAGGGTGGATGGGCCGGGAGGGTCCGAGAACCGGAGCGCGTCGAGAGGCGCCTTGGGGAGCCCTGCCGCGCTCGCGGCGGTCTGCACGGAGAAGGTGATGAAGGCGTCGTCCGGCGTGGGCGCCGTCCACGACCAGAGCCCCCACACCGGCGTGGAGCCCGGAGCGCAGAGCCCGACAGCGTCGTAGTCACGGACGAAGTCCGCGGCGACGTAGAGCCCCTGGGGCGGGACGCCGGCGACGAGGGTGATCCCGGCGGCGTCGGCGACGAGACCAGCCTGCGTGTTGCCCTCCCCGATCGGCGTATCGATGAAATCCCAGCAGGAAGGATCGCAGGGGTTACCGGCGCACTTCGTCGGCTCGCCGAGCGAGAGCGAGTGGGACGCGTCCGGTGGTGCCTTTGCCGGGCGCACGAGCGGCGCCGTGTTGTTGATGAGGCAGGGCGCCCAGGCTCCGTCCGAGCACACCGAGTAGCCCTTCCCGCACACGGTCTGATTGGCGACCTGGCTCTCGACGCGACCGCACACGAGGTGCTCGCCCAGGGCGGTGCAGGGGCAGCCGGGCGCGGGCTCCGCGCAATCGATCGGGAGAGGAAGGCAGTCCGCGCCAACGCACGTCGCGCCGCCGTCTACGTCGAATCTGGGCGGCGGGCCATGGCGATCCGCGTCGGCGCAGCTCGCCGGCGTGAGGACGAGCCAGAGCCCCAGGGCAGAGCGATAGACGTAGAGGCGCTCTGGACGGGAAAGACGGCGATCAGCGTGCTCCTCGGTTAGCTCCCCTTTTCCAGGTATCATGGTGAGTGGGATGCTCACCAGTCCAGAGGGATCGCGGTCGCGGCCGCGACGAGGCGGGATCGCTACGGCAGAGACGGATCAGCGCCTCACGAGAGAGCGGATCAGCGTCCAGGGGACGACGCGTGCGCGGAGCTGCTGCGCCGCGAGGCGGGGAGGGGCGAAGGAACCTTGAACCGCTCTTCGAGCGCGGCCATGAGCTCACCCGACCACGGCTTGCCCTCCGAGGCCTTCTGCGCCGCGAGGATCATCCGCGTCTGGGCCTCCTTCTCCTCGCTCTCGCTCCGGAATTTGCGGGCCTGCATCAGCAGCTTGATCAGCAGGCCGCCGAGCACCACCACCAGCGCTCCGAGCACCCAGGTGATGCCATTGGCGATGGACGCGCCCTTGGTGGCCATCTTGCCCAGGCTACCGAGCGTCGAGGGCTCGCCGCTCTCTTTGGCCTCCTGCTGCGCCTTGACGATACCCTCGTTCACGCCCAGCACCATCTCGCGACCAAGCAGGTGCGCGGTGTCGCCGAGGGCGCGGCGGACCTCTTGATTCTCCAGTGCGGCGGCGATTCCAGGGCCGAGGTTCTCACTCAGCACCTTCTGGAGGGCGGGGCCGAGATCGCGGGTCATCGCCGTCGAGACCGCGGTCGAGAGCTCGGTCTGCGTCTCGGGCTTGAACGCCTCGCTCATCACCCCTCGCACCGCGCTCCGGGTCACGTCCACGACGACGGGGCCAATCTGCGGCGCGATCTGCCGGGAGAAGCCCTGCATCATCCCCGCGGCGTAGCGCGAGGTCAGCGCGTTGATGCGAGCCATGCGCTCCTCGTCGCTCAGCATCGCCAGCGAGCCGTCGACGATCCCGGAGATCAGCTCGCGTTCTACGCCCTTGATCTCTGGGCTGGAGGCCATGTGCTCCATGCGCCCCTTGTTCACCGGAGTATCCATGGCCTGCAGGCCTGAATCGATGGCGGCGGGCGTGACGTCACGAGCCATCTTCGCGGGGAGGCCGCAGCCCACCGCTCCAAGCACCAGGACGAGCGCGGCGGGGAAGGCGAGCAACCTGGACGCCGGCGCGACGGGGTGAATCATGGTCTCCACCTATTCAGCATGGATCGTACCAGGCGCGCGGCCGGCGGTATCACGGGTCGACCCGACTTTACCGGCGGAAATCGCTCCCTCGACGCCACAGGGTTTTTTGCACCGGGGCAATGTGCCTCAGCTCTTTTGGCCCTCGACGACCGCGGCTCAGGATCCACGGAGCAGGCGACGTCGCATCTCGCCGACGAGGACCTCGATACGTCGGAGCGGCTCGGGCAAGCCCTCGGCGGGGACAGAGATCGCCTCGGCCTCGTCGGCCGCCTCGTCGTCGCGCGCCGTGCGTCGACGCGCGACGTTTTCTGCGGCCCTCTCCAGGCTCGCCCGGCTCGCGGCGAGCGACGCGTCGATGCGCTGCCCGAAGGCCAGGAGCGCGGTCCTCTGCGCGGGATCGATCGGGGCCGCGCGGGCGGCGAGCGCGCTGATCGTCCTCGCGGCGATCCGGCGGAGGTAAGTGAGCACCACGTCGAACGCCTCGTGGCGCGGATCCCGGCCGTCGGCGAGGAGCTGCTGGAGCGTGTCGTCCGCGTTGTTGTTGGCGAGCCCGACCTGACGCCGCGCCTCGGCGAGCTCGGTGGGGCTGCCCTCTTCGGTACCCGTGAAGCGCGCGAGCGCGCAGCGGAGGAAGACGCGCTCGCGCTCGACCGCCGCGGCGAGCTCGCGCCGCAGCAGCTGATCATCGGCGCGGCGCCAGAACAAGGACACGCCGAGGAGGGCGAGGGCGCCGCCGATCAGCGTGTCGAGGAGGCGCGCCGAGGCGAGATCCTGCCGCCGCTCCGCGAGCTCAGCGAAGAGCACGAACGCCGGCGTCACGAAGAACGCGAAGTAGAGGTAGCTGAGCGGCATCAGGGCGACGGCCGCGAAGATGGTGAAGGCGATGAGCGCGATCATCGCCGCCGGAGGGAGCCCGAGGCCGGTCAGCAGCGCGACGAGCCCGGCGCCCGCCGCGGTGCCGGCGATGCGCTGCACCGTCCGCGACCACGTCGCCGCGTGCGAGGGCTGGAGGCTGACGGCCGCGGCGAGGACGGCCCATCGGCCGTGCGTGATCGGGATCAACGTCATCACCAGCATCGCGACGGCGGTGGTGATCCCCACGCGCACGGCGTGGCGAAAGGCGTGCGATCCCGGCGTGAGGTGCGCTCGCAGAGTCATCAGCGCGTTGCGCGCGGAGGTCGCGGCGTCGACGCGATCAACGTCACGATGCGGCGACGTGGCCGCGACGCCGGGGAGGATCGCCAGCGCCGCGGCGGCGGTCTCGAGGCTCTGGAAGATCACGGCGAGGGCGCCGCGGATCCGGCCGCGGGACGGCGGATCCGCTCCGATCGCCGCGCGCGCTGTCGACGCTTCGGGGCGGCCCGCGTCGCGCTGCGGCCGGTCCGGATCGATCGTCAACGCGGCCAGCCGGCGGAGCTCTTCGGTGACGTCGGCGAGCGGGCGATCGACGTCCTCGACGCGCTCTTCGGGGCGCGTCGCACGGCCCTCGAGCTGATCGCCGAGCCCGATCATCGCCTCGAAAATGCGGTCCGTTTGCTCGACGACGACCTGGAGCCGATCGCCCAGCGTCGATCCGCTCGCCTGGCCGCGCCGCGTAGCGAAGAGCGCGCCCCGCGCCGCCTCGATCGCCGCGCGCACGCGCCGGGGAGCGCCCCGGATCCACGCGTCCCACAGCTCTTTCTCCGCCTCGTTGCGGCTCAAGCGGCGCAGATCGTCGGTGGCGTCGGCGAGCACCTCGAGGCTGCGCGCCACGGCAAAGCGCGCGGGCTTGTAGGGATGGACGCCCCAGAAGAGCAGCGAGAGCGTGGTGCTCACGAGGCCGCCGGCGACCACCAACCCCGCCTCGACGGCGACGGCGTGGAGATCCTCCGGCCGGGCTCCGAGCGCGATCGCGAGCAGGATGACGAGGAGCCCGCCCACCTTCGCGGCGGCGTCGCCGAGCACGCGGAGCAGGCTCAGGCCGGTCCCGGCGACGAGCATCAGCAGCACGGCGAGCCCGAAGTGCGGGCCGACCACGCCGCCGAGGAGGCGCACGAGGGCGCCGCCGATCGTCATCGCTAGCATCGCGCCCGCGCGGCTGGAGTAAGCCCCGCCGAGATCGCCGAGGGTCACCAGCCAGGCGCCGATCGCCATCCACGAGAGGGCGGGTCGCTCGAGCGCGAGCGCGGCGATCACTGGCACCGTGGTGACGAGGCTGGCGCGGAGCCCGGCGGCGAAGGCCGGGCGCGTCGGCTGGTGCTGGATGATCCGGCGCGCCCCCGCGACGAGGCGCGCTCTCAGCGCGGGCGTCGGTCGTGCCAGAGGAGCATCTCCATCGATCCGGCCTCGCGCAGGAACGTCTGATCGTGGCTCCCCGGGAGGACGACGAAGTCGTTCGCCACCCCGCGCCGGGTGAGATCGTTCGAGAACGCGAGGTTTAGGTCGTGCATTGGATCCGAGTGCGTCGTCTCGATGTGGAACGTGGGAGGCGGCTTCCCGGCCTTGATCGCCGCCGCGTGGATCGCCGCGATCTTCTCGGCGTAGACCGGCACCTTGAGCGGGCTCATCGCCGCCTGGACCACGCCGAGCGCGCCGAAGGCGTCGGGCCTGCGCACGAAGACCTCGAGGCCGAGGTAACCGCCGAGCGAGACGCCGTCGAGGCTGGTGTGGGCCGCGTCGGTGAACACCGGCGCCTCTTTGTGCGCTCGAGGGACGACGACGTCGGCGATCCAGCCCGCGTAGGCATCGAGGGCCGCGGCGGGATCCGGCTGCTTGACGACGTTGGGCGTGTACGGGCAGGCGATGGCGAGGCCGCGAAAGGGCTGCGCCGCGAGCGAGGCGTTGAGCTCGACGAGGCGCGCGTCGGGCAGCAACGAAGCGAGGCGCGAGGTCCGCGTCACTGGCGGGCGACGGAGGCGCGCGTAGGCGTTGCCGAGGCCATAGCGCTCCACCCACGCGAACGCGCCCACGCCTTGATCCCACGTCTCCCCGAGGCCGTGCAGGAGCACGAGGAGCGGGACCTTCTCGTCCTTGGCGAGGTGGTTGGGGACGAAGATCGCGACCCGGCTGGCGAGGCGCTTGTCACCCTCGAGCGCGAGGTCGAGCACGCGGAGATCCGGCGGCGTCCGGCTCGCGAGGACGTCAGCGTTGATCGGCTTGCCCTCCGCCTCGCCCGCGCGCGCGCGGGGTGCCGAGGCGAGCGCGGCGGCGCCGGCACCGGCGGTGAGGGCGCGGAAAAAGGAGCGTCGATCGAGCGACTTCACGCCGGTCACTATGCAGGACCCGGAGCGAGAAGATAGGCTCCCCGCTCGAGTAACCGGAGAAAGAGGCGGGAATGAGCAAGCGGGTGGTGATCCTCGGTGGCGGCGTGGGCGGGTTGACGGCCGCGCACGAGCTGACCGAGCGAGGGTTCGCGGTCGAGGTCCACGAGGCCAAGGCCATCCCGGGGGGCAAGGCGCGGACGATCTACGTGCCGGAGACCGGCAAGGACGGGCGGCCGGATCTCCCGGGCGAGCACGGGTTTCGCTTCTTCCCGGGCTTCTACAAGCACCTTCCCGACACGCTGCGCCGCATCCCCTATCGCGGCCAGAAGAACGGCGTGTACGACAACCTGGTCCAGGCCAGCACGTACCTGATGGCGATCTCGCCGGAGAAGAACCTCGAGTTCCTCGTCAAGCGCCCCGAGTCGTTCCTGGAGTGGAAAGAGGCGCTCACCACCCTGTGGAGCGGCCTCGAGCTCGACATCCCCTCGGCCGAGCTCGCCTATTTCGTGGAGCGCCTGCTGGTGATCATGACCAGCTGCCCGGAGCGACGCCTCGCCGAGTACGAGAAGACCGCCTGGTGGGACTTCATCGACGCCGACGCGATGTCGGATCAATATCGCCTCTACCTGGCCACCGGCCTCACCCGCTCTCTCGTGGCCATGAAGTCCGAGGAGGGGAGCACGCGGACGGTGGGCGACATCCTGATCCAGCTCCTCCTCGGGGTGTACTCGCCCGACGAAGACTTCGACCGCGTCCTCAACGGGCCCACCACCGAGGTGTGGATCGGGCCGTGGGTCGCGTACCTGAAGAGCTGCGGGGTGGTGTTCCACCTCGGCTCCGCGGCGACGGAGATAACCTGCCTGGGCGGCCGGATCACCCACGTCACCGTGACCGCCGCCGACGGGGCGACGCGCGCGGTGGAGGGCGATTATTATATCTCCGCGCTACCGGTGGAGCGCCTCCAGCTGCTCCTCAACGCGGGGATGAGGCGCGCCGATCCTTCGCTCGGCCTGATCGACAACCTCCGCGTCGCCTGGATGAACGGGTTTCAGTTCTTCTTGCGAGAGGACCAGCCCCTCGTCAACGGACACGCCAACTTCGTCTCTCAACCGTGGGCCCTGACGTCGATTTCCCAGGCGCAGTTCTGGCCGGCGGGCCTCGGCGGCCACGGCGACGGCACCGTGAAGGGCTGTCTCTCCATCGATATCTCGGACTGGGAGACCAGCGGTGTCCTCTTCCGGCGCTCGGCGCGGGACGCGGTCTCGCGCGAGGAGATCAAGAAGGAGGTGGTGGCGCAGATCATCGGCTCCCTCCGGCCGGATCTCGCGACCATCCTCGACGAGGCCAATATCCACACCTGGTTCCTGGACCCGGACATCGTCCTTCCCAACCCGAGCGGGGCCATGAACCTCGAGCCGCTGCTGATCAACACCGCAGGCTCGTGGCAATATCGGCCCGAGGCGGCGACGGCGATCTCCAACTTCTTCCTCGCGGCCGATTTCGTCCGCACCCACACCGATCTCGCGACGATGGAGGGCGCCAACGAGGCCGCGCGGCGCGCCGTGAACGCGATCCTCGCGCGCACCGCCTCGACCGAGGAGCCGTGCGCGATCTGGCCGCTGCACGAGCCGCTGATCCTCCTGCCGCTGCGCGAGTACGATCTCCTCCGCTTCAAGCTCGGGTTGCCTCACACCTCATTCGAGACGGCTCACCGCCCCTCCGCCCCTCGCCCGCCGCCCGAGGCCCCGCCGAACGACCCCACCGCGGAGGACGGCCCCGACGAGCCGCCGCCGCCCCTTTCGCGAGGGCGCCATACGACCACCATCCCCGTGGTGGAGGCCGCCAAGTGCGTGCCGCCGGAGCAGTGTTAGAGCGGGATCCGGACAGACTTGGGACGACGGCACGTCAGCGTCAGCGTTCACGTAAACGTGGACGTAAACGTGGACGTGGACGTGGACGTCCACGCTCGCTGACGCTGACGAGCTCATATTCATCCCACCCGCAAACCGCTCCAGAGCGGCGCTCCCCCATTGGTACGCGTCGGCCACCAGCCCGTTTGAAGCCGCGACCGCAAGGGAGCCGGCCCAAGCACCTGCGGCAGTTCGTGCCGGCTCCCTTGCACTCTTATTCGCTTTTGCTCGCACCACCGCCACCGGCCCGAGCACGGCGAGGATCGCCGCTCCTGCCGAAGCTTAGAGCGGAAGCGCCTTCCCCTGCGACATCGCGCATGTCTGCAATGGCCTCTACCACCTCGGGCGCATCCAGAGCCGCTCGACGTTTCTCCGCAGCAACAGCGGGATCCGCGGTGCGAAGGATCGTCTTCAGATCCGGC
>Ga0105048_10005134_pt1 | contig 21241 bp, 23 predicted proteins | sample MAT05_FD_78382 | JGI IMG/M metagenome (GOLD analysis project Ga0105048, IMG submission 78382) | Freshwater microbial communities from Lake Fryxell liftoff mats and glacier meltwater in Antarctica - MAT-05 | ecosystem: Environmental > Aquatic > Freshwater > Ice > Liftoff microbial mat | place...
CTCCTGGGATATGTCGTGAGGTCGAGTGTCGGCCAGGTGTCTCCTCCAAATGGAGAGACGTTTTGCCCAATCAAAATACCCGTCCCTCGATCCAGATAGACGCTCAATGTCTGACCATCATGCTCGAAGACGTAGATCACCCACCCGCGTCCTGGCAGCTGACTTGGATCCAGGGTCGAATCCGAATCGCCCCAATCGAGCCGCATCGTCACCGCGATCAACCGAGAGTCGTCTGACCACTGCAGTGCATATGCAACGGCGATCGGAAATCCGCCTTCCACATCAATGGGAGTCGCGGTCAAGCCCAGCACGTCAGGTTTTACAAACTCAAGTGAATCCGAATTGCCGGAGCGGGCAGATACCAACCCGACTCCTGCGAGCGCAACTTGAAACAACAATGCCATCGATAGAAGCCGCCGCAATCGGCTGAACGGTGCTTTAGGGGATATGTCGTCAAGGTTGTCGATCGCGGGGTTCATCAGCGGCTCATCGCTTTCTGACTCCGTAGGCGGCGGATCGAGCGACTTCCCCTTCAGACACTTCGGGTATCTCCCCTCCCCCAATCACTTCCCACCCTTCAAGAGCCAGATCGGTTCCGATCGTCTCCTGAGCGTACTGGTCCGCATGCCACGCGAGATCGGCGGTGGTGAAGATCGGTCGCAACGGCGCAACTACGATCTCGCGCACAGTTCGGATTGTCCTGCCAGTCTCTAGATAAATCGTTACTCGGATCGCACCCACTGAGATCGATTCACCAATGGGCACCGCGATCGCATCAACTCTCCCGAACATCATGACGCGCCCCCTCCCGCCAGTTCGGGACCCAATCCTGAGCCAGTATCATCAACTGGCGCCTCCGTCCGATAGAGGCGCCCATCCGTCGTCCAGGCGAGCAATGCAGCACCCAGGCAAAGCAGAGAAAGCGACATCAACGCAGTCTCGACACCTGCGCGGTCGGCGATCGCTCCGGTGATTGGCACACCAATACCACCGGTTATGAACCCCAGACCAAGTATCACGCCGGATGCGATCCCGGTTCTTCCGGGTAGCAGTCGCTGCGCCGCTGACAACGTTACCGAAAGACTCGAATCCGACAACACTCCGAACAGCGCACCAAACGTGAAGGCGATAACTGCTCCTGGAAAATGAACGAAGACAAGCAAGGCCGGCGCGCAGATGAGTTGCGATACGATGATCACCCGTCGTCCGCCCACCCGATCAGCGAGCGCTCCACCCATCAACGTACCACTGACGCCAGCAAGGATCATGACCGTCATCAACGGACCGTAGAGTGCTCTCCCGAAGCCAAGATCGTCGTACCAGATAGGAATAAACTGAACCAGCGCCAGAAAACTCCACGAGCGCAACATGACGACGCCGATCACCTTCGCCAATGAGCGATACGGTATCGGCGCAGTGGCCTCCAGTCGCTGTCCAGCCCGTTTCTGGGCTGACGAGCGCATGACCTGACCCATTTGCGAGGCCAGCAAGGTGACACCAATCACGCCCGGAATCAGAAACAGCAGCGTTCCACGTGCTCCATACCAACTGAACACCGCGACCGCAATAATTGGTCCCAGCGCATACCCCGAGGTTCCGCCGACCGTGTAAAGCGAGAGTGCGGTATTACGTGCTCTGGGATCGCTCACTCTCGAAGCCGCCGTCGCTCCCAGTGGGTGATAGGCGCCCGATCCGAGACCAGCCATCGCAGCGAAAATGAAGAGCATCCAGTAGGAATTCGCGAGTCCATAGCTGCTAATCCACACCGCGCTCCACGTCAAAAAAAGCGGCGCCAGCCACCGGTTTTGCCAGCGATCTGTCAAATGACCAAAAACCGGCTGCAAAAGAGACCCCGTGGTTGTGTAGGCGAGCGTGAGAAACCCGACATCGGCATTGCTGATGTCCCATTTTGTCTTGACAATGGGATAGAGAATGGGCAGCACCGACGCAAACATATCGTTCACGAAGTGCCCAACCATCAGCGCGAGCAGTGCCCGATTCCTGAGTACGGAACGAACGGTGGACACCAGTAGAACTCCCGCGAATACGCTCTGATTGGCCGGTCACGATGATCGCAGGTCAAGCCAAACCGGTAAAGTCACTCATCAATATGGTGAAAATCGAACCTCATTTCGACCTCCCTCGTATACTAGCGGGAGTAGTCGGAAAGACTGCCAGTATTCGCACACATTTCGAAAGTCTGAGGGCGTGGTCAATGTCGGATGGTTTGAGTCGATCAATAGCAGGGATTCGTGAGCGGGTCGATATGTTAGGGGTGCGTCTTTGACTTCGCCAATGACGAGCGCGAAATAGAGGACCTCGAACGAAAGAGCACTGAGGATGGCTTCTGGAACGACCTGAGCCATGCTCAATCTGTCATGCGCAGAATCGGTGAACTCCGCTCCCGGATCGAATCGTGGCGATCGATCAAAAGTCAGTCGGATGATCTTGCCTCCCTCATCGAACTCGCCGAAGGTGATTCGGCTTTGATTTCGGAGATTTCAACCGAAACAGACGATCTGACGACCCGACTGGGCGCGCTTGAACTCGATCTCGCCCTCTCCGGTCCGCATGACAATTCGAACGCGATCATGATTATCCACTCGGGCGAAGGCGGCGTTGACGCACAGGACTTTGCGGAAATGATCGTGCGGATGTATCTACGCTGGGCCGATCGGAAGGGCATCAAGGCCGAAATCCTTGACTCGACCTCTGGCGACGAAGCAGGGATCAAGAATGCAACAGTTGAACTTACGGGCACCCATGCTTATGGATTCGCCAAGGCGGAATCCGGTTCGCACCGTCTGGTGCGCATCTCGCCGTTCGATGCCGCTCATCGCCGTCACACCGCGTTCGCCCTGGTCGAAGTGCTTCCCGAAATCGAAAACGATACTGAAATCGATCTCAAGCTGGATGATGTTCGCGTCGATACGTACCGGGCCTCTGGCGCCGGTGGACAGCACGTCAATAAAACATCGTCGGCCATCAGATTGACGCACGGTCCCACGGGTATCGTGGTGACCTGTCAGAACGAGCGAAGCCAGGGCCAAAATCGAGAGGCCGCCTTCAAAATTCTCCGTGCTCGTCTGCTCGAACGAAAAATGCGTGAAGAGGCGGACGAACGGTCGAAACTGAAGGGGGAACATGTGAATGCTGGATTCGGGAATCGAATCCGTTCGTATGTGCTTCATCCTTACACAATGGTTACCGATCACCGCACCGACACGACTGTAAGCGACGTCAACGCGGTGCTCAATGGGGCGCTCGATCCATTCATCAATGCCTACATCCGGATGCAGATGGGTCAACCGCAAGATTCCGAAGCGTAAAGGGTCGCCAATGAAGTTCGTCCGCCTCCTCATCCTGGCCACAATGTTGATGTCGATCACAGGTCTGCTCGCACCCGGCGCCATTGCGGAGACGTTGACCGTTAGCGATGACTCGGCCGTCTCGTCGTTCCCGTCCGGTGTCACTTTCAGCGTTCAGGCCGAATCGGATGTGCCGATTGTCAAAGCCGAGCTGCTCTATACCCGAGCTGAGCAGCAGACAATGAATCTCGTCACTGCCCCACTCGAACCCGCACTGCGAATCAATCTCGAACTACCCGTCAATTTTCAGATCAATTACGTTCCGCCTGGAATAGAGATCACATACCGATGGCGACTCACTGATGAAAACGGCACCCTGATCGAAACGGAACCGCAAAGCATTACCTGGGAAGACACCAGATTCAAGTGGCAGGTCCTTTCGACCGATCAGGTCTCGGTGTACTTCTACAACGGCAATGAAGTCTTCAGTCAGACAATTCTCGATTCGGCTCAATCCACCATTGACCGGCTTCAGTCCGATTTCGGTGTCGAACGCGCGAGGCCGATTCGAATCTGGGTCTACGACTCGAAATCAGATTTTTCGGGATCGCAGGCGCCAAACAGTCAGGAATGGATCGCCGGCACCGCCTATCCGGAGTTGCAGGTCATCCTGGCGGTCCTGCCTGAAGGTAACGATCGCGAGGTCGGCCGGGTTATCCCGCACGAAATCAGTCATCAGGTGCTGTTCCAGGCGACGCGCAATCCATTCAATGCGCCACCAACCTGGTTCGATGAAGGACTCGCTGTCAGGGCCCAGGAAAACGGGAATGAGAATTTTCAGGCGATGGTCGAGCACGCCGCCGAAGAAGGACGTCTCTTTTCGGTTCGATCTCTGACTTCTGAGTTCCCGTACGACCCAGCCGACGCTTCGTTAGCCTATGCAGAGAGCTACAGCGTCATCCAGTTCATGATCGAACGCTGGGGAAATGAAGGGGTCGCCGCCGTCATCGCCGCCTACTCGCAGGGTCTTTCCCATGATGACGCCTTGATGCAGGGGATCGGCGTCGATGTCGATGGTCTTGATCAACTCTGGAAAGAGAGCCTGGGCTATCAAGGCGACCAGGGAGTTGCCGGGGCAACCGATGAACCACCTGTTGAATGGTTCGACCGGATCCTGGCCAATGCGGCTGAATTCATCTTCGGTTTCGTTATTCTTGCTTCGGTTATCACGATGATCTGGCGATTCCGCCATCGTGAGCGATACGAAGAGTTCGACGAGATGAGTGCCCTCGCCTGAAACTTGACGCGATGGTAACCGCAGTTCCACACGCTCACCTGCGCAACGTCCGCGAACGAAACGACACAGAGGATTTGCACTATGACCGTTCCAGCAGGCAATCGATCGCTCATCCTCGATCCCGCGGCGATCGAGGAGAAGCTATCGCTCAACGTGTACAACGTGGATCGTGGACGAGCACATATCCGGATCATCGATCGTGATGTTTGCCTGCACTGTGAGCGGCAGCAGTGCATCAATTGCTGTCCAGCGAATTGTTATGCTCCACAGGAAGATGGACGGGTGCTCTTCTCGTATGAAGGCTGCGTCGAGTGCGGAACCTGCCGAATCGTCTGTCACGTTTTCAACAATGTGGAGTGGACCTACCCGCGCGGCGGATTCGGAATTCAATATCGTCACGGCTAGAGGAGCTCTGGATGTACTGGACAAAAAAACATGTGCTCGTTTGCACGGCCTCGCACTGCTCACAAAAAGGCGCGAATGACGTTGTTGGAAAACTTCGGCTCGATATTGTGCGCAAGGGGCTCGACACGGAAATTCTCATCAATAACTGCGGGACAATCGATCTCTGCGACATTGGCCCAAATATGGTCATCTATCCTGACAACGTGATTTTGCACGGCGTCACCGTCAAGGATATCCCCGAGATTGTCGAATATCTCAAAGGCGGGCCACGTGTGGAGCGGCTCGTGGTGAGCCGGACTTCGGCGGAGGAGTCGGCTCGCCATGCGGCCTACGTAGAGGCCTGGGGCGAGAGTGGAACGCGACTGGCGGATGAATTTGCGGCGATCGCAAACCGCCATGGTTTTGATGAAATCTGGATCGCCGAACAGCAGCGGCGCGGGTTCATCGCTCGCAAAACAGGCGAAGGCGGCGATATGATCACCATCACGAAAAAGGCCCGAGATCGTTACTCACTTGCAGGTTGATCGGCCTTTTTTACGATCAAAACGGCGCACAATACGCTGCTCGTTGGTTACACTGCGTACTTGAAGCTGCAAACGCAAACTGACTGATTCTCGGATTGCCTCTTCTTCCCGGAGTCGAAAGAGCGCAAGGACATTGGATTGAGCGACAACTCCAAACCAAACCCTGCTGATACTGATGAAACACCTGAAGAGGCTCGTCTGCCATTCCACCTCTCTCGCTCGATGATGATTCGAATCGCGGTTTCGATCGCGTTGATTACCGTTTCATATGTGACGAATCGCTCCTTTCTGGGTTGGGGACTTTTCGTTGTCTTTGCCATCATGATCGTTCCGGCGGGGCGGGCCAGATCATTCGCCTTTTCGTTCGTGCCATACGCGGCCGTCTGGTTCGCGTTCACCGCTGCTCGCTCACTGGCCGATGAAACGATCATCGCGCGAACGCTGAACACAACGGTTCCCAGACTTGAACGTTGGATATTCGGCGGTCAGCTTCCCACGGTCATGCTGCAAGATCGATTCTTCGATCCGAATCACTTGCGCTGGTATGACTATTTCTTTACCGGTGTTCATTGGTCCTATTTCATCATTCCGCACGCCGTCGCGATCCGCGTCTGGTACAAGAACCCGGCACTCTTCCGCCACTACCTGAGCGCCATGACAATGCTGCTCGCGGTTGGCCTTTCCATCTACTTTCTTATTCCGTCGAATCCGCCGTGGCTTGCACCCGAACCGATCAACAGTCCCTCAGCTGCGGTCATCTACCGGGTCATGGAAACGATCGGGAAGGAACTCGGAGGGGGCCTGTACAACGCAAGCTACAAGGTCGTCGGCGAGTCAAACGCAATCGCAGCGATGCCCTCGATCCACTTTGCGATCACGTTTCTGCTCGTTTTTCCGGCGTTCCATGCCAGCAAACGCTGGGGAATTCTCGCACTGCTTTATGCCGCATCAATGGGTTTCGCGTTGATCTATCTTGGAGAACACTACTTCGTGGACATTCTTGTCGGCGGACTTGTAACTTCGTATGGTTGGTTCGCCACCGGACTGTGGAGCCGCAAAGTGGCCCCGGCGATGTCCTTCCGGAAAGCTTCTCCAACGCATGAGAAAAGACCTGAGGTGGAACCGGTTCCGGTTCAGTGAGAGGTTGGACTCTGCTGTAATTCCCGATTTCGAATACCGATTCCAAGCGCGAGTTTGAGCAACCCCTCGAACACGTCAACAACCGGAATGTCTCGCCTTGTCGCCATCGGTCTGGTAATTCTGACATGACCGGCAGTGGGGTCATACTCCGCCCGGAGCCAACCGGGCCCAGTGAGTAGCGGCGTCAGAAGTCCAGCCACGAACTCGTGAACCTGGGACCCGATCTCCGATTCCGGTCCATCGAACTTCGATTCGTTACTTGCGGCAGGATCTTTCGGTTTCCGGATCGTGTACATCCACTTCTCACCGCCGGCGGAATCGATAATCGAGGCGTGAAATACCTTGCCTGGCCCATCGGTTGAATTCGCGGCTCGCCCTTCTGCGATGTGCCCATCATAGCGTCCGATGACGGTCGATTCTTCCAGATCGATTTCACCGGAGAGCAATTCACTCAGAGGAGTGAGGGACGCAAGCATATCGGCTTTCGCTCGGCGATTGAATACGACAGCCAGATAGGCGGTCAGAAAGAGAGAGAGAGCCACGACGGCGCACATCGCGAGACCGAACGAGAGATAGGGATTCACGGGTTGTCTTCTCCAGAGGGCAAGCGGTGTTGTGAGTCGGTGTCAGGATGAGTCGCGAAGGTATGTCTCAGTCGGCGGTCGCGCTCTTCAGCATCTCATCACCGACCATCGACTTCGAGGCCTGACGAACTCCGACCTGATGATTGACACGCATCACGGAAACCGCAGCAAGTACGCCCATCGCGGCATTTGCCAGCAAAGCTACTCGATAACTTCCGAAGGAATCATAGGCGAGTCCGTCGAGAAAGGAACCAGCACCGAATCCAATGTTCATGAATGAAAACATCGTTCCAAAGATCAACCCGAGATTCTTCCGCCCATAGAGATCGGCCGAAATCGCGGCCGTGAGCGGCGTCGTTGCTGTCCACGAGATGCCTAGAACCATCGCATACAGAAAGAGCAACGGACCGACCGGGAGAAAGTAAAGGAGCGCGAATGAAGCGCCGCGAAGCGCATAGGTGATTGAAAGCACCTGTTTGCGGGGGTGCCGGTCGGCCGCCATGCCGAGCAGGAAGCTACCGACAATGCTGAAAATCGCAGTGACCGCGACGATGTCCGCGGCTCGCGTGGTTGCCATCCCCATGTCGTCGGCATACGCCATGAAGTGGGCGTTGGCAAACGCCATCGTGAAACCACAGACGAAAAAGCCGAATGCCAGCAACCAGAACGCAGATCCTGCCAGCGCCTCGCCTACTTTCAACGAGCCAGCATTGTCTTCGATTGCTTGCTTAGAAAGCTCTCGAGATCCATCCGCTGCTCTCGCCCCGTCGTTTCCTTTGATCATCGCCAGGGCGATTGGAACCATGATCGTTAACAACATGATTCCGAGGAGGAGGTAGAGGTTCCGCCAGGTCGTCGTGGTGAGCAGCCATGTCCCCGCAGGAACAATCATTAGCTGGCCAAACGCTGAACCGGAGGTCGAAATCGAAAGCGCCGCACCGCGCTTCTTCACAAACCAACCAGAAACCAGCGACGTCACATTGACCGGGCTTACGGCCGCCAACGCTACGGCGCCGAATACGCCGTACAGAATGTAGAAGTGCCAGAGTTCCGTCGCGCGCGAAAGTGGGAAGAGGATCAGTCCGAGAAGTGCTGTTCCACTGACAAACACACGCTTGGCGCCGAGTTGATCGGTCAATAATCCAAGGATGGGTTGCAGAAGCGAGAGCACGATCATGTTGATCGTGATCGCGAACATCACCTCCGATCGCCCCCAGCCAAACTCTTTCGTCACCGGGATAAGTACGATTCCAGGGAGCAGACGAGCGCCGGAAGTGAATGTCAAAACCGCAGTGACCGCCGCAACGACGCGCCAGCCTTCACGACTGTCGACCCGACTGGGGGGCGCGTTTTCCGCCATGATCATCAACTCCGAACCGCGCGAGCAAGCGTATTTGGAACTTCTGAACAAATTGTAGTCAGTCTACCAGTCAGACAGGGCATTCATGCAGGTGAAATGAGCCAACTTCCCGGTTTGTGAAGCCTTTCGCTTTGCCCGTCTTGAACGCCCGTGCTAGCATCACCAGCGGTAGCAATGTGCCCCGCCAGAGGCAAACGCAAACACACGAACTGTGTGGAAGGACCGCATACATGGCCGTTGAGCCAATGATCTTTGAACTCGCAAAATCGGGACGTCGCGGAGTTCGTTTCCCGGCACCTGATGTACCAGTAACTGAACTTCCTGAAGAATTGACACGCGCATCGCTCGACTGGCCAGAAGTCAGCGAAATCGACGTCATCCGACACTACACCAGGGTCAGTCAGAAGAACCACGCAATCGATATCAATTTTTACCCGCTGGGGTCGTGCACGATGAAGTACAACCCGAAAATCAACGAAGCCGTCGCCAGGTACGCGGGGTTTGCTTCGATTCACCCATATCAGGATCCCTCCACCGTTCAAGGCGCACTGGAGTTGATGTTCGAACTCCAGGAGGAGCTCGCCGAGATTTCAGGTTTCGCGGCTGTGGCGCTGCAACCGGCCGCTGGCGCACATGGTGAACTCACCGGTGTACTTGTCGCCCGGGCATACCATATGGAGCGCGGCGATACCGCCCGAACCAAAATTCTTGTTCCGGACTCGGCGCACGGTACCAATCCCGCGACCGCCGCGATGGTCGGCTTTCAGGTCATCACGATCCCGTCGGATGCACGCGGCAATGTAGATGTCGAAGCGGTGCGGGCCGCCGTCGGCCCGGACACCGCTGCAATGATGATCACGAACCCGAATACGCTCGGCCTGTGGGACGAACACATCCGTGAAGTTGTCGATGTTGTCCACGCCGCGGGCGGACTGGTTTACAACGATGGCGCAAACTTCAACGCCATTCTTGGTATCGTCCGACCTGGCGATATTGGACTCGACATCATGCACTTCAACCTGCATAAGACCTTCTCCACCCCGCATGGTGGCGGTGGGCCGGGTTCCGGCCCGGTGGGCGTTCGATCAGGTTTGGAGCGCTATCTTCCGGGACCGCTCGTCGAAAAGAGCGAATCTGATGGCGTGTCAACATACGCCTGGGTTCAGCCAGAGAAGTCGATCGGCCGTCTGCATGCCTTTAACGGCAACTTCGGGATGCATGTCCGGGCTTACACCTACATCCGCATGCACGGCGCTGCCGGCTTGAGGAAGGTCAGCGAAGATGCAGTGTTGAGCGCAAACTACCTGCTCGCACGACTTCGCGATCGGTACGATGTCGCCTATGACCGAACCTGTATGCACGAGTTCGTACTCTCGGCCAATCGGCAAAAGCAGCATGGCGTCCGCGCACTCGATATCGCGAAGCGCCTGCTTGATTTCGGCGTTCATCCGCCGACCACCTATTTCCCGCTCATCGTGCCAGAAGCGCTGATGATCGAGCCGACCGAAACGGAATCGATCGAGTCGCTGGACTACTTTGCGGATGCAATGAACCAGATTGCGAACGAGGCCGAAACCAATCCGGAATACGTCAAATCCGCGCCGCACAACACCGAATACAAGCGGCTGGACGACGTGGCTGCGAATCGCAATCTCAATCTCCGCTGGCGTCCAGCCGCGGAACTGACTGCGGCTGCTGCCGACTGACGAATAGCCTGTTGAGAAAGTCCCCGGGACGCTCTGTCCGGACCTGTTGAGCGCCGACCAGTGTCCTCAAGGTCACAACCACCGCCCAGAACGGCGGTGGTTGTGTCGGTTAGCGCCGTCCAACGTGGCCCCGTTCGGCGGTTTCAACAGTTGGGTCGTTTTCGAGACGCGATTTCGGCCCAGTCGTTACCGATCAGTCTCTTCTTTTCCCTGTTGCGAATTTTCCGCTCATTCAGTCGGTTGCGACGCCCCAACACCGAGACTGACGCCGCGGAAATAGGTGTCCGTTGCAGGACGTACGCTTTACGGTAAGGTGCTTGAAGGGGTTCACGGTGGTGATGCCAGGAGCGAAGCCACTCGTCTCTCGAACTGACGTGAGCCGGATTGCTGCTGGATTGGGCACGGCTGGCGCAACAAGTAACAATCGACCTGGCTCGACCAATGCGGTTCCTTCTGGTAACCTGCTTTCCTATCGGTATCGCGATCTCGTCGGAGGTGTCTCGTGCAGACGTTGAGCGGAGTTGGTTCGTCATTGCCTGATGTGGCACTTTCGACGCTGAATGGAGAGTCGGTCGAGCTCGGCGAATTGCGCGGGGTCAGGCGGGTTCTCTTCCTCTGGGGCTCCTGGTGAGGATGCCGCGCACAGCTGCCCGGGTGGCAGCAATTCGCTCAACGTCATCATTCTGATCCGGTCGAGGTTATCGCGGTCGCCCTCGATCAACAAGGGGCCGAGGCCGCCCGCCCATTCGTCGAGGCCGCTGGGGTGACCTTCCCCGTGCTCATCGACGACATGGGTGTGCTCAGCGCTCGTTTCGGATTCAAAGTGGTGCCGAACGGATTCCTGATCGACGAGGAGGGAGTCGTTCGGTACGCGAACTACGGTGGATTTGACATCGCGAAGCCTGACGTATACGACGTGGTGGAGCGCTTCTTCACGGGAGGCGATCCTGGCCCCAGTCCCGAAGTCGACGAGCCGTACACACTCGACGCGCGAGATCGTGATCGAGTCGAGACGAAACTACAGCTCGGACGTGCACTTCATGAACTAGGGCGCAAGGAGCAGGCGATCGACGTCTGGCGTGATGCGCTTCGCGTCGATCCCAGGAATTTAACCATCCGTAAACAGATCTGGGCCGTCGCCTCCCCGGAGAAATTCCATCCGACGATCGACTGGGATTGGCAGGCTGTCCAGCTTCGCGAGGAGACCGAGCGCGAAATCGCGGCCGGCGAATGCGGTCTGGATGGATGCCCAATTCCCTGGGCCAGCGAGTCGCACGTATAATGTCTCGTGGTCAGTCGCGACAACAGACCGATGGCGGTTCAGCAAACCAAGAAATTGCGTCGAAGTGAGGGAGAGTCCGATCCAATGATTGACGTGGAGCTTGTCGACCAGAACGGGCAACTGTGGCGATTGGCCGACGGACTCCAACGCGGGGCAGTCATCCTCCTTTTTTATCGCGGAGACTGGTGACCATATTGCAACGGCCAGTTGGCCGTTATGGCGCGCTCCTACGAGGAGTACCTAAAACGCGGCGCAACGATCGCGGGGATCGTGGTCGACTCGCCGGGGCAGAACGCGGCAATGGTTGAGACGCTCGCGCTGCCCTTCCCCGTCCTTGCCGATCCGGACGGAGTCGGGGCGAGTAAACCGTTGGAAGCCTGGGATGAGCCGGGCAAGATGAGCAAGCCCGCGATCATTCTGCTCGCTCCAGACGGCTCCGAAGCGTACCGCTATGCCGGCGTCGATTTCATGGACCGACCGGTCGAGGACGATCTCCTGGTGGCATTGGATGCACTCGGACTTTCCCCAATCGAAATGCCGATCGCGACAGTTCCTCATCTTCTGCCCACGCCAGGTCCTCGCGCGATGAAGTTGCTCGATCTCGCAGTCTATATGCGCGGTGTGCGCTTCGCGACTCAGGCGCTGGCAGTACGTGCGCGCGACCCATTTGATCGCGATGAGGCCGAGCGGACGTCAAAAATGGCGGAACGCTACATCGCCGCCCAGGCAGCAACTCGGCGGATGCTCGAGGGGGCCTGACGCTGACTTCCTTGAGAAGATGATCGTCAACTGTTTGGTCACCGGATGGTGATTCTGGCGTCGTCTCCGTGCTGACAAACGATAGCCTCGGCTATGTTGACGGTGGGGCGTGCCCGCCTTGCGCGCTGTCAATCGGGGAAGCGCCTCGCTGCGGTTGCCTGAAACCGGAATTTTCCTGAACAGCTCTCCTCGTTTGGTGGAGCCAAGCCGTCGTTGAGCGTATGAGGTAAGGCGACTGCCGCAGTCTCTATTACAGAAATTGAAGCACAACGTCTTCCGTGACGAAGTGCCTTTGATCAGTTTCGTAAGCACGTTCGTCTAAGATCATTTGTGACACGTGATCTCTATTGAGACGAGCTTCTAATTTCGCGCCTCAGTGCGACGCTAACCACCTCCGCGTCACGGAAATGGTGCCGAAACGCCGAGGAAGTTGAAAGGACTTTCATTGGCACCAACCCATTACTAACGCTTCGTTGTTCCAAGGCGAAAACATCGCACCTGAGCTCGTATCGGTCGGGGGCTGCAGCTTCTCAGAGTGCGGGTTCGCAGTAGGCCAACACTGACCGGAACCAGGGGCGGCGATCGAAGGCACGCCTCGGAAAGAACATCGCCGTGAGGTGACGGAGACGATAAAGCAGGCCCTGAAGTTACGGGAGCGAGGAGTAGAATTCGTGGAGAAATACGGCAGCGATCACCGCGAAGCGAGCCGCCATCCTCGGGGTCAGCGCTAGTTGGCTTTGGCGTCTTCGTCGACATCCGAGGACTGTACCCAAATCAGCCCGCCGAGGAAGACGAGGCTGAACACCACGAATCCGACGACGCCCACGACCACCTCAAGGCTCATCGTTCCCCCCGAGTCGCAGCAGCCAGCGAAAGAATGGACGGAACCCACAGGCCCACGAAGACGCCCGCGTCCTTGTCAAAGAAGAACCAGAGCACAATCGAGAAGACTAGCGAGATAAATGCGGCAACCAAAAAAAGCCGGAGGTGCGGGGTAATAGCTTTCACGAGGGGATCTCCCGCCGATGCGCGGCTAACCCTGACTGCGAGCTTCCCGATCTTCCATGACCTTCCCCACCGCCATCAGCGTCGGCGCCCAGAGCCCGACGAAAATGCCAAAGCGCTCACTGTTGGCCCGATCTTCCCCTCGGCGCATGGCCCAGATTGCAATGCTGAGAACGACTGACGCGCCGGCGGCCGCATATGCGAACGAATGGGTTACTCCAACTTTTCCCAAAGCGTCGACCATGGTGTATAACCTCCATGAATGTTATGTGCGACGAATTCGCCTACCTTCATGTTGACAGCATTATAGTAACGTATGCGTAGCACACGCTACAGAGTGCCATTTGAGAGATCGAATTGCGAAAAACCTGAGCGGATCGTTTCTAGATTTGAAACTCCGGGCTGCATTTATGAACACCCTCCGGAGCGGAGCACGAACACTTTCCACTCACGTGTTCTTTGCAGTCTGGGGCAAAGGACGCCCAGGGTGACGCCGCCGCGTCAGATTCTCGTAAGATTCTTTCTCAAAGGCATCTGGCCGATGTGGTTAAGTGAAAATACTCGTAATCGTTGAGGGAATGTAATCATCTTTGGGGGACGTAACCGATGAAGTGGATCACAACTGCGTCGCTGGTCGCGATGCTCATGGTCTTCGTTGGAGCCATGGGGTCGACTCCTGCGGCGGCGACGTCGCGGGTTCTGGCACGAGGATCGTTTGGAGCGGGAGAAGAGATCGGAGTATCCGGTTCTGGCTCCACTACCATATTGCAGCAGGGCGGTGAGATTCGCGTCAATCTGAATGACGATTTCGCTGTGAGCTCTGGACCGAAACTGACTGTGTGGCTTTCACCCGATTCCAAAACCTGGACGCAGGATTCCGTCAAACTCGGGGCGCTTGAGCGTGAATCGGGTAAAAGTGTCTTCATAGTCGATTCCGAAACGGATCTCCGCGCGTTCGCGAGCATTGTAATCTGGTCTGAGGAACAAAGCGTGCTCTTTTCGCCCGCGACTCTGCGATGGGAAGACCAAAGCGTCCTGATCGCTCAGGGTGAATTTGAGAGCGAAGCAGGAACGACCGTCTCCGGAACCGTTGGCGTCGTGGAGCAGGGCGATAACGTCTGGGTCGACCTTGTTGCGCTCGAAATCGATTTCGACCAGAGCCTCGATGTCTGGCTGAGTTCGGCAATTGATGAACTGTCGACTGACGCCGTTCTTCTTGGCGAACGCAAACACAAAACGGACAACGAGAGTTTTATAGTCGACGATGACGCCAGTGCTGAGTCACTTCCTGACATCGTCCTGTTGTGGGATACCGACGCCGAGCGGACGATTGCCTGGAGTCAACTCGAACCGGTCGACAACGTAACCACCGACTTCGAAGCGCGCGTGGTGGCAACCGGCTCGTTTGGGGCCGGGGAAGAGGCATACTTCGGAAGCGGCTCGATGCAAATCGTCGAGGTGGCTGAAGGCTCCTTTGTAGTGATCCTGCTGGATGATTTCAGTGTAACGCCCGGTCCTGCCCTCGTTGTGATGCTCTCACCGTCGCCAACGTATTATGCGGATGGTGCCATCACATTGGGTGGACTCGTTGCAACGGCGGGCGCGCAGGAGTACGCGCTACCCGTCGGGATCGACCCGACGGCCTACGGGTCAGTGATCATTTGGTGCGCAGAGTTTTCTGTACTCTTCTCGGCTGCACCACTCGGTTGATGTTTGGATCAGGGAAACGCACGAATCACTAGTGGCCGCGCCGCAATACCCGACACAAAGTATGAAGATCAACCGGTTGTTACCGTGCACCACGAGGAGTCCCGTGAAGACCAAAACGCTGTCTCACGTCGTTGTCGATCGAACGGACCATGCAGACACATCCGTATTCGTGGCTGAGAATTTGTTGCGCGAGGCGCGACGCCAACGAGGTCTGGCACCGGGTGAAGTTCCTTCGATCTGCGTGCTCGATCCGGACGGCGACATTGTCCGCTACCTCAATCGATCCGGGCGAGGTAAACGCTCCGATATCTGGGCGTGTTATCACACGGAAATGTGGACGACGACGATCGACGGGATCCCACTCGGCGTCGTCGGGTGCGCGGTTGGGGCTCCATTCGCGGTGCTGGTGGCGGAACAGTGTTTCGCCTCCGGCGCGCGCCTCGTCGTCAGCGTCACGTCGGCAGGGCAGATTGCCCTAGAAATCGAACCACCCTGTTTCATTCTTATTGACCGTGCGTTGCGTGGCGACGGCACGAGTCACTGCTATGTGCCAGTGGCGCCCGACGTCAGCGCGGACCCCGTCCTCATTGAACGAGCCGAACGGGCGCTGGCAACGTCTGACCTGCCGCTTCGGACAGGAACAACCTGGACAACGGATGCCCCGTTTCGTGAAACCGAGCAATCAATTGCGATTGCACGCGAGGCAGGCGCCCTGGCCGTTGAAATGGAAGCTTCAGCGCTCTATGCACTGAGCCAGGCGAAAGGTTTACCCATCGTTTGTCTGGCGCATGTCACGAATCAGATGGCGCAAATCGACGGTGACTTCGAAAAAGGGCTGGACGATGGTGCCCATGACGCGCTGCATTTGGTTGTAACGATTGCGCTGGATTTTCTGAGCGCGTAACGGTATACGATTGGCCTTGTGTCTAAGGGCAATTAATCCATTTAAACGGCGATGGAGGATCGAAATGAGTGATCGCACACTAATGAGCGAGGGGCCCACAAGCAAACCTGCTCTGAATCCCGTCCTGTTTGCCCGCGGAATGGCCATCATCCGAATCTTCTTTGGCATCATTTTGCTTGCGAACGGACTGGCAAAGCTCAATCCGGAATGGGGCCGGATCGACATTGGTTCCTATCACGCCAATCTCATTACCCAAAGCGGAGCGCGGGGAATCCTCAACTTCGAAGTCAATGAACGGCAGATTCGCAAGGGTGAGCCGAAAGGGACTCAGGTTCCATACCTTAAGCGATTCGTCAACGGGTTTGTGCTCGAACATTGGGGATTCTTTAAATATCTCGTGACCTGGACTGAGGTAATCATCGGGGCAACCCTGATACTCGGCTTGATGACTCGATTGAGCGCGTTGATCAATCTTGGTTTCCAGCTCTTTCTTGCCTTGGTCTACTTTTCCAGCAACCGGTGGATGTTCGAACAACCACATGAATATCTTCCGTTGATCGTTCTGGCGCTAGTTCCGGCCGGACGTGTGTTTGGCCTCGATGGGCTGCTCATCAAACGCCATCCGCGCCTTCTGCGATGGCCCTTCTAAACGACATCCATCACGCCAAAGCCACGGCTGCCAGGTTCGTAGCACTTGCACAGTCCATCCCCTGTTCCCCCTCGGCTCCGCCCAAACGACAACGCGCAGGATCGTGTCTGGGCCGGATGGGTGCGGAGGTAGGCGGGAATCAGGCGTATCAAGTCTTTCCGCGAAGCGAGCTCCGGCGTATGCCTTTTTGCCCGACTTCCCCACCGAGGTCGTCTGCACATGACGTGTCCTCGAGAAACACGTCTCCCGCTTACTCACGGAATCTAACGTTTCGTCGTGACCTAGAATTAATGTTCACTCTCGCTTGGCACGCGAGTGCCATCGCAGTCACTGGCTGGTTCGAACGACAGAATGGGTATCCGCTTCATCATGGCACTGCCGTTTGCATGAGGTTGGGTATCGGGATGATCGCAGGCATATCGCCGCAGAGTAAATAATCAAAGCAGAAGCGGCCAACCGGCATTGCACACGGGCACGCGGACCAGATTGCTCCTGACCCGCGTGCTGATTCGTTGCTTTGGACCTTCCGTCGTTACGAAACGGGTGTTGCTTCCCGGTCGCCCTCGTCGACCTCGCTCTCCTGACCATCGCTCTCCCCGGAGCCATCTTCCATCTGGCTGAACATCTCCTCCATCGACATCACGGGTGTGCCCTGCGCTTCGGCCACGACCCGCTCACCGGTGGCGAACCCAGGTCCCGCCTCACCGGTGGAGGTTCCGTTGGGATCAATGAACTCATTCGTGTACTCCGCGGTAAAGCTATTGACGTCCGCACTGACCTCAATCGTTGCTCGAATGATGATCGTGCCGTAATTGGTACTGTCGTCATCGCCCTCTGCCGTAACGATCATGAGTGTGGCAGTCTGCTCGCCAGTTGCCTCCCACACGCCAAGCGATACTGATCCATTCGCATCGCGTTGCACGTATGAGCCGTCGGAACTGAAGAGAAAGTTGTCCAGTGCGTTCTCGGATTCCAGATCCGTATCGGCCAGCCAGACGCCGACAAGCGGATGTCTCTGGGTCGTAGTGTCTTGCGCAGCCACATCCGATCGCATACTCAGTGCGGCAAGAGCGATCAGAACGACAAAAACGAATGCACTCACGCGTTGCGTTCGCATTGGGACCTTTTCAGGTACGGAGCGGGTCGCCGTTTGGCAGCCACATGCCCGCATCATCGGCGACCGCTGGAGCAAACACAACCGGTGCGAACCCAACGATTTCGCGCTGACAAGTATCATGTCGCCACGATCAACCGCCCTGCGATGCGGAATGCCCTGATCGATGCGGTCTGGGTGACCACTATTCCAAGCCACGGGGGAAATTTATTCTCCCATGGTGGGCTCCCCTCTCCTGCGTCGACCAGATGGTTACGCGGGGATGCCCAGGGCACGCAACGCCCGCCGTGCTGCCGTGAGGACGTCGGCAAGCGGAACCGACTCATGCTGAGAACCGGGATAGCGGGACGCGGGATTGAACGCATCGTTCGGGATCATCAGGGTCCGGATCTGCTCCATCCCTCCGATCACGTCCGAGAGCGCGAAGAGGGTGCGGTTGACCTCTCGACCGGCCTGAGCCGGGACCACGATACCGACCAGACCAGGGTTCAGGACCTGGATATGCTCCATTTCGGCAACCAGTTCCTGCAGACGCGTGATCGCCGCGGTTCGCTTCGTTTCCCGGCGTTCCTCGATGATACCCAAGCGGTTCCCTCCAACTCCTCACCGAACGGGTGTGTGCCAATGATCATACGGTAGTAGGATACGCTCCATGATCACCACCTCTACCTTACTGATCGCCAGGGAGAGATCCTGCGCCTGCTGTGCGCAGGAATAAGCGTGCCCGATATTGCCATCAGGTTGGGACTCGGTGAGCGGACCATCCTGGCGGCACGACAGCAGATCAAAACCCGACTCGGTCATCACACGGTTCAGGAACTCTGTCGCATGATCGACGACGGCACAGAGCCTGATTCCCCGCTCATCCGGAACCGTGGCACGCGCTGATGTACCATTCGCCGTACGTCCACGTCCCGTGAAACGGTCTCAGACAGAACGGGACACAAACAACCACCGACCTGGTGGATGCGAAGACTGACCGCCGTAGCATTCGTTGAAGAAGAACAGTCCGCCCTTCTACAAGTTTCCTGTGAGCAGAGAAAAGTCTAGAATCGCTCCTTCTCAGAGCTGAGCTATTCGATGGGAATTTCCATCGTGAGATCCTGAACGACCGTACTGGCGAGTGGAGCGCACCTCCTGATGCCAAATCGGGCGCTTGGGCGCGACGAACTCGGTCGATCTCTGAGACGAAAGACGATTCACACCGGCACATCCGTAGCGCTGATACGGCACCTGGCTTCCCGGTGGGCGTCACTTCACAAAAGAACGAGACCAAGGAGATCAGCATGAGATTCACCCGCGTGTATGCCGATGCCACTGGCGAGTCACATTACGAGGACATTGATGCAGCCATGGTCCCACAGTCATTCGCTCCGCCGGCTCCACCGTTCTCCCTCTCCGAGATGACCCAGTCGACCGGCATGGCCTTCGCGCGATTCCCGGTTGATTGGGACGGAGACTGGCACCCAACGCCCCGCCGACAGTACTTCATTTTCTTATCCTGCGAGTTTGAGGGTGAGACGAGTGATGGTGACCGCCGGCGCCATGCCCCGGGCAGCGTTGTGCTGCTCGAAGACACCACTGGACAGGGGCATCACGCTCGTGTGGTCGGCGACACCGATGTGTTGGCCACCGTGGTTCAACTCCCGGATTGATGATCTAAATCCATTCTGTTAGCGAACGAGTCCATTACGGGAACTTCACCTAGGATCACCTGTTTCACAAACATTCCTGCGTGTTGAAAAACTCCGGGCGTGTCAGCGAGTCAAGGGAAAGACTTCCGAGGTGGTTTTGTCCGCTCCTGACTCGGAGCCAAACACGCATGGAGAACCGAAACCCCGCCAACTCGGCGAATCGATTCCTGTCTCCCTAAACAATATGGTGCCGAAGTGTCACTACTATGGTCATCTGGACCGTACGCTCGATCTCACCTTCGTTCGTGATTTGGTGCGTGATTCCTATGTCGAGATCGGTCTCCCTTGGATCGATCCGGTTGTCATCTTCAGGCTCCAGCTGATCCTCTTCTTCGAGGGACTGAGATCGGAGAGCCGCCTCATACGTGTCCCAGCCGACCGGCTCTGCCTGAGCTGGTAGTTGGGGTACGACCTGACCGAGGTGCCTCCCGATCACTCCGGTCTGACTCGCATCAGTGAACGGTATGAGGTGGCAGTCTTTCGTCGCTTCTTTGAGGCGATCGTCGAACAGTGCTTCATCGAAAAACTGGTATGGGAAAAGAGCTCTGCGTTGATTCGACTGACGTTGACGCTAATGCCGCGATCGATTCGCTCCGATCACGTCTTGCCGACGAAGCGCACCTTGCCGGCTCTTCGATGAGAAAGACGAGAACGGCGGCGATGACCCCTGCAGAGATTGTTAGCCGAAGCATATGCAAGTCATGTTGACAGAAGAGGAGCGCGTTAAGCGGGCCAGGCGTGCCGCGTCCCGGCGCAATTGGATTGGGCAGATGGAACGGTTCGATCGCACGAAGAGGTACTGTCCCTATCGGCGAATGGTGGACTTCTCAGCGAGCGCGTCGGATTCTGACGCATCGCTGTTGCGACCGGGCGGCCGAAACGCGCAGCTGAGGTACCGCGATCATCGTGCCCGTCAACTCGATGCCGACAGGGTGGCCCACGTTTAGACCGACTTTTTCACCGCACTGGCCCACTTTTATACCGGAATTTACACCAGTGCGACCTCTCGGTTCCGTACCAATTGCACGACAGCTCGGCGGGGCCGACGCATTTACCGCAGTTTTGTGAAGCCTCTTCGGTCCGGGCGCCTGGCCACCACGCGACGGAGGACTATGCGATAGTGATGGGGAAACAGTAGGTGTGGGTGGAACCGCCAATCGCCGAAGTGAAGGACTGGCACGTATTGGGCCGCTCCCGGCTGCGGGGAGCGGCGTAGGCCCATCGTCCAGACTCACCTGATCGCGGCCGCGCAGAATATGAAGCGCCTGCTCAGCAACCAGAGCTGGGGGCGTCGACCGTGTCCCCGAGGAGCAGCGGGAACGGTCTTCGCTGGGGCGATATCGGTCGCCGTCTCACCGTGTTGAACGCGGCGTCGGCCCTTTATCGCGAGTCGACCCGGCCACTGGCGCCAATCTCCCCGTTTTCAATGGGCAGGACCGCTGTTGGGATTGTCCGTAGAGTGGAAAAGTACATGAGAGATAATATGACGACCCGCGAACCTAAACATGAACGCGAACACCCCAGGCCTTGGCCTGGGGTGTTCTGTGGGTCACATCATTCGTAATGAAGAGAGGCGACCATGGTTCGTTCTGGAACGACCTCACGCGGGAGAGTGCCTTCGTGACCACTGTCGGTATCGTCGCAGCACGGCGAACCTCGAAAGCGTGCACCCCCGCCCGAGGGTGCCCGCTTGACACATTGCCGGGCTATTCAGACTTCCCCAATTCCGTCGCAGGACACCCCCTGCGCGCAGTTCGTTGGTCCCAGCTCACAGGGGAAGGCTCAGCAGGATGAGGTGTC
>Ga0105048_10005136_pt1 | contig 21239 bp, 21 predicted proteins | sample MAT05_FD_78382 | JGI IMG/M metagenome (GOLD analysis project Ga0105048, IMG submission 78382) | Freshwater microbial communities from Lake Fryxell liftoff mats and glacier meltwater in Antarctica - MAT-05 | ecosystem: Environmental > Aquatic > Freshwater > Ice > Liftoff microbial mat | place...
GGACCTCCCATGACGCAGAAGGCGATCAGCGCCACCCGCGGCGTCACGGAGTCGCGGATCTGCCAGGTGGAGACCGAATCCCTCCTCGCGCTCGGGGCGCAGCGCGCCTGGCACGAGGCCTTCGAGGGCAGGACGCGCGCGGCCGTGCAACGCTCGCTGCCGCTGGGCGACCTCGCCGCGCGCGATCCGTGGTTCGCCGAGGTGGAGTCGCAGCGCCCGCTCGTGGGGTACCTCCTCGATGCACTCTACCAGGGCAGGCTCGCGATCTTCGACCTGGACGGCTACCCGATCGTGGCGACGTTCCCGCGGTCGGCGGCGGACGAGGCGTGGCGGGCGGTGTTGCGCGAGGCCCATGCGCACGACCTCCCGCCGGACTCCGACGGGATGGAGGGCCTCCTCGCCGCCCACGCCGAGGCGCTCGGCGACACGGTGGTCGAGCGGCTGCGCGCTCGGCTCCGCGCCCTGTCGACCGGGACGGGCACCGCGCCCGCCGAGGCGTACGCGCGGTGCACCCCCAGGAGCATGGTGGCGGCCGAGGTGACGCTCCGCGTGAGCCCCGGGCCGATGCCGCTCGACGCCCTCGTGGCCCCGGACGGTCGCGTCCACCTGCCGAGGTCCGCCGTGCTCCTGGCAGGGGGGCTCGTGACCCTCGCCGAGCGGCTCGACGGCTTCGACGCGCTCGCGTCGACCGTGGCCACGCGGTGCCGTGACTGGATCCAGGCGAAGGGGCCGCAGCGCGCATGGGCCTGCGCTGAGCTCATGGCGGCTCTCCAGGGCGTCGCGCTGCCGGACTGGTTCACCCCCAGCGTCATCGCGACCGTGGCGGGGATGAGCGCGACCTTGCGGCGCACCGAGTCGATGCAGGTGGCGCTCCTGCGGCCGGTGCACGACGGCGCCGCGGCGGTGCTGCGCCGCGTGCTCGACGACGCGGGCGGCCCCTTGCACACGAGCGCCCTCATCCCCCGCGCGCAGGACGCCAGCCGCGTGACCCGGCGCGCGCTCTCCTTCGCGCTGCTGGAGCACGGCTTCGTCGAGGTGGCGCCCGGGCGCTGGGGCCTCGTCGAGCGCGACCTGCCCGGCGGCGCGCTCGCTGCAAGTCAGGCCGTCGAGGAGGTGGGCCGGACCCTTGAGGCCCGCGGCTGCGGGAGCTCGATCACCGCGCTCCTCGCGCGCGTGAGGCGCCTCTCGCCGACGCACGCCCGGTGGTGTGATCGCACGCTCCTGTCGGTGCTCCGGCCCGACGCGACCTTCCGGCTCTGGTACCGCACGGTGGCCCTGCGCGCGTGGGACGACCTGCGATGCCCGACGCAGCAGGACGCGCTCCGCGCGTGCGTCGCGCGCGAGGGGGGGCGGGTCGACAAGGCGGCGATCGACGCCTACCTCACGGAGGTCTTCGGCGCTCCGCTCTCGCGGCGCGTGCTGACCCACCAGATGAGCATCTTCAGAGCCCGCTTGCGCGCCGAGGGGCCGCCGACTCCGCGCTGAGCCTCCCCTGACCTGCGCCAGTGCACGGGGCGGCTGCCCGCGGCGCTGGAGTTCGAGCTCCTGCGCGGGCGCGACCGCTTCTCCGTAGAGGTCGAAGGGAAGCGCTACGAGCAGACGCTCCCCGAGGGCGGCGAAGCGGAGAGGGGCCTTGGCGGGTGGCGTACCACACCCGACGATCACTTCACGCGCCGCATCCGCGAGCTCGGCGGCTGGCGGCTACCGACGAACCGCCGCTGCAGGAGCCACCGTGATCGACGTGAGGGCATCGCGTCCGCTCGGGTCGCGCGGCGGGCTGCGCCCCGTGACGGCCCCCACGTGCAGCCACCGCGCGCCGGGCGCCCGCACCTCGCGGGGAACCGCACCCCCCACGGGCCACGCCCCCGCCAGCCAGGTGAACGGGACCGCCCCGTCGGAGAGCGCCGCGTCGTCGCCCCCGATCGCTGTGCAGCGGAGGTCCTCGCGTCCCTGGCACCAGGCGGGCATCTCGCCGACGCCGAGGAGCGTCCAGACCGCGCCGGCGTCGTCGTCGCCCGCGGGGACCGTGAGGCCTTGCGGCCCGACGCGCGCGCGGGGTGAGGCGAGCACGAGGTCGGTCCAGCGCCCCGCGGCGGAGGGGGTTCGCTCGCGGGCGACGCGGAGGAACACGCGCTCCGAACCGAGCGGGTACCAGCCGGTGGCGGCGAGCGGCGCGAGCGTGCGGTACTCGCTCAGGCCGTCGGGGACCACACGTTCGCCGACGGCGCCGAGGTCGCCCAGCACGCCGATGGTCGCGCCCGGCGGCGACTGAACGGGGATGGCGTCGTCGCCCCGGCCGAGCAGGTAGGCCGTCGTGTTCGACTCGAGCGTCTCGGCGACGGTGCGCACCGTCACGGTCTCGGCGTATCGATCGGAGGGGAGGTGGACCAGCCCGTGAGAGACCAGACGCGGTACGCCCTCCCACCGGAGCGGCGCGGGCGGTGCGACGAGTGCCCACCCGTCCGAGGCGCTGCACGCGAGCACCCCGAGCGCGACGTCGGGGACGCTGCGCCCGCTCACGATCGCCGCCCCCGTCGGGGCGAGGAGCGCGACGAACGCGCGCCCTTGCATTGGCATAATGGACATGAGGGCCACCACGTCGTAGCCCTGGCGCCGCACCGCGGGGAAGAGGGGCGACAGGTCCATCACGCGCTCGCGGGGGGCGGGCGCGCCGCCGACCCGCGCGTCGACGAGCGTCCGGTGCGATATCATCGAGGCGAGGGCGCGGTAGGCGTCGCCGCCGGAGCACGGATCGGGGGCGTGCGGGGCCGGGCCCGCGTCGGGCGAGGACGCGGAGGCAGTCGCGGGGGCGTCGACCGGGGGGCGGGGCGCGGCGGGTCGGGGCGGCGGGTCGAGGCGCGGGCTCGAGGCGCACGCGCCGAGGGGGACGAGCGCGAGGGCGAGGCGGGGCGGGTGCATGGATGGGCAGTAGAGGGGGGTGTGACGGCAGAAGCAACCTCTTCCGAAGCGCTGGGCGTCGCTCCCTCCTCCCTGGACAGCGCCCACCCCGGCGCGCGACAACCCGCCGATGGCCCTCACCGCGACCGTGTACCACCTGCGCGTCGACCTCTCGGACGTCGACCGCAACGTCTACGAGCAGCTCGACCTGCGCCCCGCCCGTCACCCCTCGGAGACGATGCGCTCGATGCTCCTCCGCACGCTCGCCTACGGCCTCCTCTTCGAAGACGGCATCGCCTTCTCCAAGGGGCTGTTCTCCACCGACGAGCCCGCGGTGTGGGTGCGCGAGGGAGACGGCCGCGTGGCCCTCTGGGTCGACATCGGCCGCCCCGCCATCGACCGGCTCCACAAGGCCAGCAAGCTCGGCGCGCGGGTAGCAGTCTTCACCCACGACGACCCCGAGCACATGCGGCGCGAGGCGCGCGGCGCGAAGCTCCACCGGGGGGAGGACATCGAGGTGTGGTCCGTCGGCGCGGCGCTCCTCGACGCGATGGAGCCCCACATCGACCGCAACACGTCGCTCACGGTGGTGCACACCGAGGGGTCGCTCTACGTCACCGTCGGCGCGAAGACCTTCGAGGGCTCGGTCACGCGCCGCCCCCTGGTCGACCGCGAAGCGTAGCCCGCAGCTCCATCAGGATTTCGCCGAGCCGGTTGCGCCCGCTCCCGTCGCCGCCGTCGCCCCAGTAGGCGTCGTGCTCGGTGTGCTCGACGAGGCGCGCGTCGCCCGTGTCGAGGAGCGCCTGGCGGAGCGCGTCGTGCTGCTCGAACTTCGCCCGCACCGCGTCGCGCATCACGGCGTCCTTCACGGCCTCCCAGTCGCGGCGGAGCGGTCGGCTGCGTTCGCGGCCAGGAGACATCGGTGAAGCGGACGGCGGCGAGCCTCTCGCGCAGGGGCGGGGGGAGGTCGTCGATGGAGAGCGGGCGCGACGGGCGCTCGACGCGGGCGTAGGGGCCCGGCGGGTTGGTGTCAGGGGCGTGCTCGTAGAGGTAGAGCCCCATGTCTCCGGGGCGACGGTCGTCGTCGGACGGGAGGACGCGGAGGGCGTGGCATCGGCGGCAGAGGCCGTCCTGGTGGAGCCGGGCGACGGCCTCACGGGCGCGCCACGACCACAGGGTGGCCGGGCGCTTCGCGGAGGGGAGGGCGGTGGCGAGGCCCGCGGCGATCGCGTCGGCCACCACGTCGAGCGAGCGGACGAACACGACGATGCGCTCGCCTTCACACAGGTGCTCGTGCTCGTGGCCGGGGCGTGCCTGTCGGTAGAGATCGTCGGCGAGGTAGAGGGCCTCGCTGCCGACCGCGTGGGGGGCGAGGTCTTCGAAGCGGACGGGGGCGTCGAGGCGCGCGGCGTCCTCGGCCAGCGCGCCGTTCTCGCCGGAGTCGAAGAGGGCCACGCGGCCGTCGCGGTCGACGGCAAACCAGTCGGTGTCCATGCTGTGGGCGGCGGGAAAATCCGGGCTCATGGCGCGGCGAGCGTAGCCTACGCCCGAATCGATCGGCCCTCCCCTCGCGGCCACAAAAGCTCTACGCTCCGCCCCATGGAGCACCCCTCCGACGACCTCATCTACGACTGGAACGAGGTGGGCCGACGCCACCGCCCCTTCGGCGCCGTGGAGTTCTTCGACGAGACCCTGCGTGACGGTTTGCAGAACCCCTCGGTGCGCGACCCTTCCATCGAAGAGAAGCTCGAGCTCATCCACCTCATGGACAGCATGGGGATCCACGCCGCCGACATCGGGCTCCCGGGCTCGACGAAGCGCGCCTACGACGACGTCCTGCGCATGTGTCAGGAGATCGTCTCGGCGAAGCTCGCGATCCGCCCCGCCGCGGCGGGTCGCACCGTCGTCTCGGACATCGCCCCGATGGTCGACATCTCGCAGCGCGTGGGCATCCCCCTGGAGGTCTACACCTTCATCGGGAGCTCGCCGATCCGCCTCTTCGCCGAGGGCTGGGACGTCGACAAGCTCCTGAAGGCCAGCGCCGAGGCCATCGATTTCGCCGTGAAGCACGAGCTCCCGGTGGCCTACGTCACGGAGGACACCATCCGCTCGCGCCCCGAGGTGCTCTCGGCCCTCTTCAAGAACGCCGTCGACCACGGCGCCGCGCGGCTCTGCCTCTGCGACACGGTGGGGCACGCGACGCCCGACGGCGTGCGCAACCTCGTCCGCTTCACGCGCTCGCTCCTCGCGGGGATGGGGGCCCACCACGTGAAGGTCGACTTCCACAACCACAACGACCGGGGCCTCGGCCTCGTCAACGCGCTCATCGCGGTGGAGGAGGGCGTCGACCGGGTGCACGGCACCGCGGGGGGCATCGGCGAGCGCGTGGGCAACACCGCGATGGAGCTCATCCTCCTCAACCTCAAGCTCGCGGGGGCGCTCGAAGGGCAGGACCTCACCGCCCTCATCCGCTACTGCGAGGTGGCGGCGAAGGCCACGGGGATGCCCATCCCGGTGAACTACCCCCTCGTCGGCGCGGATGCCTTCCGCACGTCGACGGGCGTACACGCGGCGGCGATCATCAAGGCGCAGGCGAAGGGCGACGCCTGGCTGGCCGATCGGATCTACTCGGGCGTCCCCGCGGGGATGTTCGGCCGGGCGCAGGAGATCGAGATCGGCCCGATGAGCGGCGCGAGCAACGTCCAGCACTGGCTCCGCGCGCACCACGTCGAGCCCGAGGCCGGGCTGGTGCAGGAGATCTTGAAGCGCGCGAAGGGCGAGAGCCGCATTCTGACGGCGGCGGAGGTGCTCGCGGCGGTGTCGGCCTACCGCGAGGGAGCGGCGGGCGCCGGGGCCTGACCGGCCGACTCCACCGACACCATCGTCATCGCGAAGTACGCGACCACCAGCCCGATGAGCACCAGCACCGCGGCGAGCTCGAGCGGGAAGAGCCCCGCCGTGCGCGACCAGCGGTCGTTGTAGAACTTCCCCCCCGAGCGCTTCTGGAGGCGCCGCTGGACGCCCGCGATGATGTCCGTCGGGGCGGGAGCCTCGGGCGCGACGAGGGGGGGAGGCGCCGACTCGGCGAGGCCCGTGAGGGCGCCGAGCATCTCGCTGAACGAGGCGTACTCCTTCGCGAGCGCGGCGTCGGCCTCCAGGGCGGCCCGCACGCGCTCGTGCTGGTCGGCCGGGAGTTCGCGGTCGTGGTAGGCCGAGAACAGGTCGCGCACCTCGTCGTCGGTCATTCCGGGAGCTTCCATCCTATGCCTCGCTGGAGGGCATCGCGCAGCGCGGCGCGGGCCCGGTGAAGCCTGCTCTTGACGGTGCCGTCGGGGAGGCCGGTGATCTGGACGATCTCCTCGTAGGAGAGCCCTTCGAGGTCGCGGAGCACGATGAGCTCGCGGTGGTCGCCGTCGATGGCCGCGAGGGCCACGCGGATCTTGTCCTGCAGCTCCATCCCCTCGGTGGCCTCGTCGGGGCGGTCGACGCGGGCGGTGACGGGCCCCCCCCGGGCCACCTCGCCGTCGGGCGCGTCGTCGATCTCCGTGGAGGTCTTGCGACCGCGGCGATCGAGGTACTTCACCCGGTTTTTGCAGTGGTTGACGGCCACCCGGTAGAGCCAGGTGCTGAGCCGCGCGTCGCCCCGGAAGGAGTCGATCGAGCGGAACACCGTGATGAAGACCTCCTGGGTGAGGTCCTCGGCCTCCGCGCGGTTGTTGAGCATCCGCAGGACGAGGGCGAACACCTTGTCCTTGTAGGTGCGCATGAAGACGTTGAAGGCGGCCTCGTCGCGGCCCTTGAGGCGCTCGACGAGCCTGCGCTCGGCTTCGGCGTCGAGGCTCATGGTGAGCAGTGCCTCACCACACGCGCTGTCTGCAAGGGCACCACGCTTCGGCACATACGCCGAGACAGTGACCCGTGTCGAGGGGTTCCGCGGCTACGACGCGCTGGGATTGTAGAAGTACCGGAGGTTGAGCATCAGGGTGGTCTGGGGCATGGCCGACCCCGCCACGTCCTGCCGCATCGAGAACTCCGCCCCGAACAGCCGGTCGATGTACCCGACGCCCGCGGTCACCGTGTGGACGCCGCCCCCGAAGCGCGTGTCATCGTACAGGTACCCCGCCCGCAGGGGGATCTTGTCGAGCAGGAACTCCACCCCCCCGCTCATGCGCATCCGCGGCTCGGCGTAGGAGCGCAGGTCCCACACGGTGTCGCCCACAATGCTAAGGGCCTCGATGGGGGTGAGCGCGACGCCCCCGCCCACGGAGAGGGGCGAGAGGGCCGTGTCGGGGTTGGTGAGCGAGTAGCCCGTGACAGCCAGCGTGAGGAAGCTCACCGGCCGCACCACGGCGCCGGCGTCGAAGGTCACCCCGGCGAAGTCCGTCCCGAGGCGCTGGCCGTTGGAGAGGGGGCCGCCGAGGTTCATGTAGCGGCCGGTGAGCCCGATGGCGATGCCCTCGGTGAGGAGCACGCTCAGCCCGACGCGCACGTCGTGGTGGTTGCGCACCCCCGACTCGCCGTCGATGAGGGAGTAGCTGTACGCGAGGCCCGCGCTCACCATGCGGGTGGTGTCGGCCACCGAGCCGCCGAACATCCAGCGCCCGATGGTCGGGTCGAAGAGGGTGAGCGAGTCGACGTGGTAGACCCGCCCGAGGCTCATGGCCGCGGGGTTGGAGAACACCCCCGAGGTGCTCTGCGCGAGGGCCTGGGCGTTGCCGCCGAGGGCCATCATCCGCGTCGAGGTGGGGAGCTCGGGCGCCGTGGAGACCTGCGCGCGGGCATAGCGGGGCAGGAGCAGCGACGCGGCGGCGAGGCAGAGGACGGACAGGGGGCGGGCGCTCATGGCGGGCGTGGACATATAACGTTGCGATCCCCGCCGTCCATTTCCCGACACGGATTCTGTTGCCCGTTTTCTCCGGGGCCTAAAGCCCGCCCCCCGTCGCGACGATCACCCGGTCAGCAACGACCGACCGTGGGAGCCACCGCTGTGAACGACCGCCTCCGCATCCTGCTCATCGACGACGACGTCACCTCGCGCCGGACCCTCTCCGCGAGCCTCGGCCGCTCCGGCGACGAGGTCGACCTCGCCGAGGACCTCGCCACCGCCCGCCCCCTCGTCCGCGCCCGCCCCTACGACCTCGTCGTGTGCGACGCGCGCCTCCCCCGCGGCGCGTATGGGCTCCCCGAAGACCTCCGCGAGCGCTCGCCGCAGGTGGCCGTCGTGCTGGTGAGCGCCTTCGCGACGGTGGAGCAGGTCAACGCCGCCCTCCAGCAGGGGGCCTACGACTTCCTCCTCAAGCCGGTCGAGCCGCAGCTCGTGGCCGCCCTCCTCGCGCGCGTCCGGGAGCGCGCCGTCACGGGGCGCCGTGTCGAGTCGCTCCGCGGCGCCATCGCCCTGCGCGACGCCTTCGCCGCCCTCATGTCGGGGGGGCCCACCATGGCCTCGGTTCAGCTCCGCGTGCGGGAGGTGGCCAGCGGGAGCGGGCCGGTGTTCCTCGTCGGCGAGCCGGGGAGCGGGAAGACGCTGACGGCGCGCGCCCTCCACGCGCTCTCGTCGCGGGCCGAGCGCCCCGTCGAGGTGATCGACTGCGCGCGCGACCCGGTGAAGGTGCAGTGCGACCTCTTCGGCTCGGCCACCTCCACGCGCGCCGCGCTCCTCGCCACCCGCGGCGGCGTGCTGGTGCTCGAGTCGGTGACGGCCATGCCGCGCGAGCTCCGGGCGCGCGTGCTGGAGGCGGTGATGGGCCCCGAGGCGCCGCGGGTGATCGCCGTGGGCGACGGCTTCCCCACGGCGGCGCCGCGGCGCGAGGCGAGGCGCTCCGAGCTGCTGGCGTGGGCCCGCGCGAGCGAGGTGGTGATCCCGCCGCTGCGCGAGCGCCGCGAGGACATCCCCCTGCTGGTGGAGCACTTCCTCCAGGTGATGCGCCCCGGCGGGCCGACCACGCGCGTCGCCCCCGCGGTGATGGCGGCCCTCATCGACGCCCCGTGGGAGGGCAACCTCCGCGAGCTCGAGAAGGTGGTCCGCGAGTCCGCCGGCCGCGCCAACGGCCACGGCGTCATCGAGCGCGAGAACCTCCCCCCGCACCTCGCCGAGGCCGTCGAGCGCGGCAGCTCGCTGGTCGAGCAGGTGGAGGCCTACGAGCGCGCGGTGGTGCGCCGCGCGCTGGAGTCGGTGCACGGCGCCGTCGCCCGCGCGGCGCTGGAGCTCGGCGTCCCGGAGCGCACGCTGCGCCGCAAGATGCGCCAGTTTGGCCTCGCCAAGGAGACCTTCCGCAAGCGCAGCCGGTACAACCACCTGCTGGTGATCGTCCCGCAGGCCTAGGCGCCGCCGCGCCCGCCGACGCCCTTCACAGCGGGTACGTCGAGACCCCCACGCGCCGGCCGTCCGGGTCGCGGAAGTAGGTGGTGTGCGCCGTCTCCCCCTCCGTGGGGACGCCCGCTTCGGCCAGGCGCGCCAGCACCGCCGCGCGGCCCTCGACGCTCACTGCGAAGGCCAGCAGCTCCATGCTACCCGCAGGGATGACGGGCTCATCGGGCGGGCTCCGCTCGATCATGACGGCGGCGCCGCCCGCGCGGAGCCACACGGAGTATCCAAGCGTCTCGCGCGCGACGGGGAGCTGGAGGATGGCGGTGTAGAAAGACACGAGGCGCGGGAGGTCCCGCGTGCGGAGGGCCACGTGATGGATCGCGAGGCCCTCCACACGCCGCCGGTCAGTGGAACCCGCCGCAGTCCTCGCCGCAGAAGCGGCAGGCGGGCTGCTGGTCGAAGCGGGGCGCGCGGAGGGCGTCGCCGTTGCGGCGGTCGCTCACGCGGAGGTTCTGCACGGGCGCATCGGTCTTCACGGTCTTCTTCATCGGGATTTCGAGGCCTCCTTCACCAGAGAACATCACACCCGCAAACGCCTTTGGCAAGAGCGCACCGAGCGCGTGTGCCCGAGCGAATGGTGCGCGCCGACGGGTTGCCCGATCCGCCGGAGTGCGCGTACTCTCCGCCCGTGCTCCGCCTCCGCGCCGCCACGGTCGCCCTCGCGTGCTCCCTCGCCCCCGCGCTCGCGCTCGCGGACGACCCCACCTGCGCGGCCACGTCGTCGCGGGCGCGGCTGTCGTTCATGCAGCGGGGGGAGGTGGACTTCGGCCCGGGCTTCACCGGCGACGCGGGGAGCTCCACGCTCGGCATCCGGTACAACTTCCTCCTCATGGGGGACTACGACTGGATCATGCCGGGCACGCTCAACGTCCGCTGGCCCCCGGTGCTCACGGCCGGCGCCACGGGCGACCCGATGCTCGGGCGGCTGACGGTGCAATACGGGCTGCGGCTCCAGTTCTGGCTGAGGCTCTTCGGCGGGGAGTTCATGATCCCGATCCCCATGTGGGTGGGCGTGGATCGCAGCGAGCGGGGGATGTCGATGTTCACCCCCTGGGCGTGGGACCCGGCCCCGACGGCGGTGCGGGTGACGGCCACCGAGCGGCTGCTCCGCACGGGGACGGTGAGCACCTCGGTGGGCGTGGTCAGCTACACCATCTATGGGAGCTACGAGCTCACCACCACCATCGGCACGCGCGAGATCTCCTTCCCGCAGGCGATGACCAGCATCACGGCGACGAACCCCGAGGCCCGCCTCTCGGTCACCGCCAACGGCGACATGGACCTCCCCACCCGCTGGCTCGGCTCGCTGCGCTACGTGGGCGCGCTGCGGCTCCGCGTCGAGGTGGAGTACCCCGTGCCGGGCGTCGGGATCCGCCGGCGCGACACCATCTTCAACGAGCCCATCCCCTTCGCGAGCCGCACCGAGCAGCAGATGAGCGTCGACCGCAGCGTGCGGCTCTCGATGCCCGGCGCCGAGGTGACCCCCGGCTTCGAACTCAACCTCGGCACCGTCCGCCTCGGGCTCTCGGGGCGCGAGGTCGTCACCATCCGCAACCCGGGCAGCGCGACGATGGCCGTCACCCCGGTGGCCCCGATGGACACCCACTTCCAGGTGGCCACCGACCCGCTGTGCGTGGTGGGGGGCGCGTCGCGTCAACTCTCGGTGCGCTTCATCCCCGATCGACCGGGCCGCTTCGAGAGCGAGCTCGTCCTCCGCACCACGTCACCGTCGGCCCCCGAGGTGCGGGTGCGCCTCGTGGCGGACGTCCCCGACACCGCGCGCGACGCCGGGACGCCGCGCATGGACGGCGGCGTCGACATCCCCGCGGTGGCCGAGGACGCGGGCCTGAGCGACGACGCGCCCGCCGTGGTGGACAAGGACGTCCCCGGGACGATGGACGGCTCGCCGAGCGTCCTCGACAGCGCCCCGGCGTGCAACTGCCGGGTGCCCGGCGGGGCGCCAACGGGCGGCGGCCGCGGCGTGATGGCGGGCCTCGCGCTCACGGCCCTCGCGCTCGTGCGGCGGCGGCGGGTCAGTCGATCGACCGCTCGTTGAGCTTGTACTGGAGCATCCAATCGCACGCGCGGCTGCGTCAGCGCGACGGGGCGTGACGGCGGCGGCGGACGAGCAGCGCGCCGACCGCGCAGAGGAGGGCGGCGCGCGCTCCACCGAGGCGGGCGCGGGCGCCGACCAGGGCGCAGCGGCAGCCCTCATCGGGCGGCGGGGCGACGGCGGGGCCGTCGGGCGCGGCGTCGAAGCGGGCGTCCATCGCGGTGTCGCGGGGGGCGTCGCGCACGGCGGCGTCGCGGCGAAAGACGTCCGGCGGCGCGAGGCCGGCGTCAGGGTCGTCGGGGTTCTGGAACATCCGCTGCATCGTGGGCCAGCGCTCGACGCACAGCTCCGCGCCCTCCGAGCGGCGCTCGCACACGGGCGGTCCGAGGAAGCGGGTGCGGTCGTTGAAGCGGAGGACGGGTTCGAAGGTGGCGCCGTTGTCGCGCGAGCGGCCGAGCGCGAAATCGTGGCTCACCCAGTCGGAGCAGGCCCAGAGGACGTCCGCGTGCTGGCGGAGGCAGAGGACGGGGAGGGGGTTGACCTGGCGGAAGGTGTCGCCGCCGTCGTCCGAGCGGTGGAGGCCGCCGTTGATGCTCCCGTACCACACGGTGCGGCCGTCGTCGGAGAGGGCGAAGCCGAGCATGGGGTCGTCGCTCGTCGCGACGCGCTGGAAGGAGCGGCCCCCATCGCGGGAGCGTCGGAGCTCGGTGGTGAGCCCCGACGGCGCGCGCAGGAAGAGGGTGTCGGGCGCGCGCGGGTCGACGCCGCTGACCCACCAGGAGTCCGCGGGGGTGGTCGTGGGGGCGAGGAGCGTGAGCGTCGCGCCGCCGTCGTCGCTGCGGTAGAGCAACGGGAGGAAGGTGTTGACGTCTCGCCCGGTGACGTAGAGCCGTGAGGCGCTCGACGGGGCGACCTCGATGGTGTCGAACTCGACGTTGGCGACGCCCGCGCCGAGGCGTGCGAACTCCATGGTGTCGCCGTCGCCGCGGTACACGGCGTTGGGCACCCCCTGGCCCCCCTCGATGGCGAAGAGGGTGTCGCCCCGCGGCGTCGACGTGAGGTCGAAGAAGGTGTGCATGCGCGCGGCGCGGACGTCGTCGGCCTTGCAGCCGTCGTCGGTGTATCGAATGCCCACCTCGTAGCCGAACACCACGCTCCCGCGGGCGGCGACCTCGATGGGGGCGTCGAAGTTCATCGCGGGGACGTAGGGGAAGAACATCCCCTCCTCGCACATCCATCGCCAGGTCGCGCCGCCGTCGCGGCTCAGGATGAGCCCGAAGGTGACGCGCAGCGCGATGACGTCGCTCGCCGCGCCGGGGCCGATGACGACGTGCTGCGCCGCGGGGAAGCGGCCGTTGGCGCCCGCGGCCGTCGTGACGGCGAGGGCGGCCAGCGCGGCGGCGAGTCGGGAGAGCCTCATGGCGTGGACTATCGAACAGCCCGATGCCCCCGGCAATGGCCCCGGCGGCTCCCGCGGTGGTACGAACTCCCACGACCGCGATGACCCTCTCCCACGAAATCCACGGCACCGGCCCCGATGTGGTGTTTCTCCACAGCTTCCCCCTCGACCGTTCGATGTGGGTGGGCCAGCTCGTCGCGGCGGGGGCGGCGGGACGTCGCGCGATCCTGGTCGACCTCCCGGGCTTCGGCGCCTCCCCCCTCCCGGCGGGCGCGGCCCCGACGATGGACACCATGGCCTGTGGGGTGCTCGACACCCTCGACGCGCTCGGCGTGGTGCGCGCCACCTTCGTGGGCCTCTCCCTCGGCGGCTACGTCGCCCTCGCGCTCGCGGCACTAACGCCCACGCGCGTCGAGGCGCTCGTCCTCGCCGACACGCGCGCGGCGGCTGACGACCCCGCGACGCGGGCCGGGCGGATGCTCAACCTCGCCCTCGTGCGCGACCGTGGCGCCGGCGCCCTCGTCGACAAGATGCTCCCGAAGCTCCTCGCGCTCGACGCGCCGGAGGCCCTCCGGGCGAGCGTCCGCGCGACGGGGGCGGCCCAGTCGCGCGAGGCGATCACCTTCGCGCTCCTGGCGATGCGCGACCGCGCCGACCGGGGCGACGTCGCCGCAGCGATCGACGCGCCGGCGCTGGTGGTGGTGGGGTCGCGCGACGAGATCACACCGCCCGCGGAGATGCGCGCGCTGGCGGCGTCGATGCGGCGGGCGCGGGTGGTGGAGATCGACGGGGCGGGGCACCTCTCGTCGCTGGAGCGCCCGGAGGCCTTCAACGCGGCGCTGGCGGGCTTCCTGACGTCCGGGCGGTGACGCCCTTGTGCCCGCGCTCGAGGCGGGCGATCTGGGCGTCGATGCGGTCGAGGTGGGTGGCGGAGAAGCGCCGGTCGACGAGGCGTCCCGCGACGAGGAGCGTGCCGAGGGCGAGCACCACCTCGGTGCGCTCGGGCGCGTGGAGGAGCGCCTTCGCGGCGTAGCCGAGGCCGTAGCCCGCGGCGAAGAGGGCGATGGCGAGGGGGAGGAGGGCCTCGTAGCGGTGGAGGTCCCACCAGGTGACGCGGTCGAGGACGCGCTGGCGCTCGCGGCGGGCCTCGTCGAGCGGGTCGACGGTTGCTTCGGTCATCGCCGGGGAGTGTACGTCACCGCGCCGAGGCAACGAAGAGACGAAGGTGTCAGGCGTCGGGTGTGCCGGCGTCACCCACGGGGCAGGCACCGCGCACCGGGGTCATTGGGGTGCAGGTCCACTCCGCGGGGTCGAGCACCTGCGTGGCGGAGGTTCCGATCGGGAAGGAGAAGAGCGGTCGGGTGAGCGCGCCGGTCATCGCGTTGGCGGCCTTCGGGCCGATCGACCAGCGGTTGGGGTCGTCCGGGTCGCCGCTGCGCATCTCGACCAGAAGGAGATCACCGCGCTGCACGCGGACGTACTGCGGGTGATCCCAGGTGGTTCCGGCGATCCCAGGTTGACCCGTCCCGGTCGTCATGTACCGCCACGCTCGAAAGCGCATCGGCATCGAGGGGAGCATGTGGGGATTGCTAAGGGACGAGAGCGAGCGCTCGACCGTAGCGTCGAACTCCATTCCGTTGCGAACGATCGAGTAGCGCGTGTCCTGGAACGCCACAGGGACGCTCTCGACGCGGATGAGCGCGAGGTGTCGATCGTAGGGAGCGCATCGGCACCATGCCGCGAGCGTGTCAGGCGTGGGAGGCGAACTCGCATCGCCCGAGGAGCAGGCGACGCTGAACATGAGCACGGCGATCAGCATGTTGCGCATGGAAGTCTCCTAGAGCCCTGTGTTCGCGGTGGAGAGGAAGGCGCGCTCCCACAGAACCCTGTTGGACGCGGCGCCGGTGTACCGACGCGCGGCGTGTACCGCGCCGACGGTGTAGGACTCGCTGCTCAGGATCGGTGATGCTCCGGGAAAGCTCCGACGTTCCTCGCCGTGATTGTTGCCGACGAAGATCGAGGAGCCGAGGATCGGGTTGGCTTCGAAGGAGACGATGGGCCACGAACGAAGCACCGCTCGATCGACCGCGTGGGTGTCGTGCGTGCTGCCGGGCACGTAGATCCCTCCAGAGAACGTGATCGAGACGGAGTGCACGAGGAGGTCGGCGTTGTCCTGCCAGCTGAGGAAGCCCAGCGTCGCGGTGTCGAAGAAGTCGAAGGCCACGTCCGGTGGCCCGTGGGTGCTCGGCGGGTTGCCGAGGACGGTCGGGTTGTCGAACTGCTTGGGAGCCGACCACTGGCCGCTCCCCGCGGTGAGCGAGGGGCGATGGGTGAGCCAGAGGCCGTCCTCGCCTGCGCCGGTGTAGGCGACGACGAGACGCTCCGTGGCGCGGTCAATGGAGCAGCTCACGCCCGTGCGGGTGAAGGCGTTGGAGATGACCTCCGGGGCGCTCCATGACGTGCCGCGGTTGCCGTGGGACTCCATGGAGAGCACCTGGCGCCACCCTCCGCCACCCTCCGCCGGGGACGCCCAGACGAGGTAGTAGTCCGTGCCCGCCGCCGACACCGCGACGCAGGGGCGATGGAGCGTCTTGCCGACGTCCACGCCGCTCAACGTCGCGTGGACGACGCGGTCGACGTCGGTGGAGACGCCGTCCGTAAATTTCACGAGGAGCGCGTCGGACTGCGTGCTGTTGTCGAAGGTGTTGTAGGCGACGATGTAGTCGCCCGTCCCTTGCACTGCGTCGCCGACGCTCAGGCTCGCTGGAGAGTGCACAAGGAAGCTCGGTACGGTGTGGCGAAGCACCGTGATCGCCCCGTTGCTGCCGTTCACGGCGAAGAGCTGGATCGCCTGGAGGTGCGCGTTGTAGCGCGACTGATCGATGCCGAAGATGTCCTCGTTCCAGAGGTATCGCCAGGTCAAGCCGCCGGGGACCGACAGCACCGAGGTGTTGTTGGCGGGGTGGCCCATGTTGCGGAAGAGGTGCGTGAACTCGTGCACCAGCGTGCTGATCATGTCCTGGCTGCGGCTCGTACCGAAGCCCGGGCCGAAGGGGACAAATCGCGGGTTGTTCCACCGACCCGTCGGGGGAGAATCGAGCCATCCGTCCCAGAAGGACATGAGAAAGATGTGGTTGGTCGGTGTCGGCGGGCTGTCCGCGCAGCCAGCAGCGAAGCGGCACGAGAACCCCAAGACGCTCGAATAGTCAGTGTTGGCCCAGCGGATGACGACGTTGTCGAAGTTCTCGGGCGCGGCCTCCAGCCCGATGACGCCGCCCCAGTGGAGCACGAGCGCGCTGGGGGCGTTGTGCGCCTCCCACTCGCGCATCGCGCGCTGGATCCCGGCGAGCACGTCCGTCATCGCGTACTCCGGCGGGCGGTCGGCGTCGACGTAGAAGACGTTGACATGGCGCGCGCTCGCCACGCTCCCGAAGAGCATGATCGCGAGCAGCATCACCGCGGACAGGAGGTTGGTGCGCTTCATGACGCACCCCCCGACCGCGCTTCGACGGCGAGACCGCGCATCACCTCGGCCACCGTGGCCCCCGCGGAGGCGCCGAAGGCCGCGGCCAGCACACGATCGCGCGCGCTGTCGATCGGCGCCGCGGTCTTGACGTTGAAGCCCGGGCGGAGCGAGTGGTCCCCGAGCACCAACAGCATGCGCGGCCCGGCGCCCGAAGTGTCCGCGGGCGGCGCGAAGCCCTCACGCGCGTAGAGATCGATCTCGCCCGACGGCATCGGCTGTCCCGGCGCACGCACCGCGGCGTTGATGCGCACGCGGTAGCGGGTGGTGGTTACGAGGAAGCGGCGCCTCGTATCGAGCGCGTAGGTGTCGCGCTCGCCGACGGAGAGGAAGGTGACGTCGGCGATCACCATCCCCGTACGCACAGCCAGACGCGGATCGGAGAGGAAGCGTTCATCAGGGAAGCTGGGCGGGGTCGGCAGCGCGCGGAGTTCTTCCTCCGTCGGCGGGCGGATCGGCGCGGCCGGGTGGGCCGCCTTGAAGCGTTGTGCCGTCTCGTCGGCGACACGAGCCCGGGCGTAGTCCGGCGGCGGTGCGCGGCGTCCGGCAGCTTCGCGCGTGCTCACGATCCTCCCCTGCGCGCGCCCCGTGGGTTCATGCGGCGAGTCGGCGGCGCAGCCGAGCGTCGTCGACGCGGCGAAGGCAAGCCACGCGCACCTCGTGTAATTTGCTACCCACCCCTCGCATGTTTTGTGCCAGGTCGAAACATCGAGATCCTCCGAATGTGTGTGCGCGTGCTCGATCGCGCTTCGTGTGTTTGTTTCGAGGGGGATGAGCCAACCCCCACCGTTACGATCACCGAACGCGATGACGCTGTCAAGGCAACGGGCTCACCCCTGGGGTTTGGAGTAGAGCTTCGGAGCGCAGGAATCTAGAGCCCGCGGGCTTACGCCCGGCGGTCTGCCGACCGCATTCTGCTCCCTTGAGGTGGCACATCGCGAGCGGCGGACCGCGGCGCGTGAGTCGGCCGGGCGTCGACTCTCGTCGCCAAAACCTCTACTCCAAACCCCAGGCTCACCAATCGCTGCGACCATCGCACCCTCCACATGAGCCTCGTCGAGCGGGTCGACGGTTGCTTCGGTCATCGCCGGGGAGTGTACGTCACCGCGCCGGGTCGATGCACCGGAACGTGCGCGCCCCGCCCGCGTTGACCAGGGCCCCGGCGGGCCACGCGAGCACGAAGTTGAAGCACATCTCGTCCTCGGTGCGCTCGCCGAAGTACACCGTGCGGTCGGAGGTGTTGCGGTAGGTGCAGCGGGTCTCGAGCACGTCGCCGGGCATCACCAGCTCGTCGCTGCGGTACTGCACCTGCGCGTCGAAGCTGTAGCTCGGTACGTCGACCAGCATCCGCCGGGTGTTGTCGACGCCGCCGCGGAGGATCTCCGTGCGGAGCGACGCGCCCATGCGGTGCATGTGGGGCCCGTTGCCGAGGATGTGAACGGGCTCGGTGAGGGCGGGCGTGCAGCGGCCCGTGACGGTGTGGCTCGGCGTGCGCGCGGGGATCGCGATGTCGAGCGACCCGAGCGTGGTGACCGCGGCGGAGTGCGTGCGGAGCTCGGTGGTGGTGCACATCGAGAGGCCGCTGGCGTCGTCGACGGGGCCGCCCTGGAGGTTCCAGTAGTGCACCTGGAGGATGAACCAGGAGCCGGCGTCGGGGAGGAGCAGGCCCACGTCGGGGGGCATGACGCTGCCGGGGTTGCCCGGCGCCCAGCCCGTCACGAAGCGGGCGTCGCGGGGCATGTTGCCGTCGCAGTCGAACACCGCCCCGTCGCGCTGGGCGGTCTCCGTCGAGAAGAGGATCATGTGGTGGAGCACCGACGTGTTGTCGATGCGGGGCCCGAAGGCCGTCGCCTGGGTGGGCGTCGCGAAGGGCGAGCGGAACGCGAAGCACCGGTTGGTGTTGCCCGACGCGCCGGGGACGGTGTGGCGGGCGGTTGTGCCGGGCGCGTGGGCGGCGAAGGTGCGCGGCTCGGCGCAGGGGAGCGTCGGGGTGTTGCTCGTGGGGTTGGGGTTGACGGCGCCGCACGCCGCGCCGGTGCAGGCCGGGGCGCGCGCGGCGACCCACGCGTCGATGACGGCGAGGTCGGGCGCGACGAGGCGCGTCGGGGGCATCGGGCGGGCCACGTCGTGGACGCGCTCCCCCATGAGCTCCCACACCTTGCGGCCGGGCGCGGAGGGGGCCGCCCGCTGCGTGTCGGCGTAGGTCACCAGGGGCATCGGCGCGCCGTAGCGGGGCGTCGGCGCGTGGCACGACACGCAGCTCGACTGGAGCACCCGCGCGACCTCCGCGGGGAGCGCGCCGGTGGCGGTGGCGGGCGCGTCGGTGACGTCGCCGCAGCCCGCGGCGGAGGCGACGGCGCACGCGACGAGGGCGTTGCGGAGGGCGTTGGGGTGCTTCACGGGATTCGCTCCATGTCGAACACGAGGAGCGCGGAGCCGAGCGCCCCGCGCGTGGTGACGAAGAGACGGCCGCGCTCGGCGCCGTCGCGAGAGACGCCGAGGGAGAGCATCGGGGCGCCGCCGTCGGGGGCCGCGGCCATCGTGGCGCACTCGGACATCAGCGTGAGGGCCGCGCCCGCCTGGGCGAAGGTGCCGCGGCCGCGGATGCCCTGGCCCGAGCGGAGACGGCCGACCATCGCGGTGTCGATGGACAGGTCGAGGGCGGTGGCGATGCGGTAGCGGTCGCCCTCGACCACCATCCAGCCGGTGCCAGTGATCGTGCTGGTCTCCGGGCGGATCTGCCCCTGCGCCTGCGCCGGGAGGTAGAACGTCACCGAGCGCATCACCCAGCGCCCGGAGGGGTCGCCACCGGACGGCGTCGGCGCGGCCCCCGCGTCGCCGCCCGCGATGACGATGGTGGAGGTGAGCTGCGGGAGCATCGCCTCGGGCACCGGTGGGGAGCCCACGTCGCACACCGCCGCGTCGGCCACCGGCACATCGGAGACATCGCGCGCGAGGTCGACCGCCGCGTCGGAGGCTGGTGTGTCACCGCCCCCGCCGCAGGCCGACAAACACAGAGCCACCAGAACGAAGCACCGCCTCATGTTTGGTAGTGTTACCAAGATCCCCGCCCGGTGTCCAGTCCCTTTCGTGGGGGCCCTCAACCGCTGTATGGCTACGCGGGAGTCATGGCACGAGACGGAACGGGAGTTCGGGAGCGCATCCTCGAAGCGGCGTTGGAGCAGCTGCGCGTCCACGGGGTGCGCGCGTTGACGCAGCCGCAGGTGGCGAAGGCGGCGGGGGTGCTGCAGAGCCACCTCACGTACTACTTCCCGCGGCGGACGGACCTGCTCCTCGCGGTGGCGCGGCACAGCTCGGAGGGGACGGCGAAGGAGCTGCAGGGCTTCCTCGCGGCGCACGCCTTCCCCACGGCGGACGAGGACGTGCGGGGGCGGGTGATGGACCTCGTGCGGATGCTCGCGAAGGACCGGGGGCGGACGCGGGTGCTGCTGGCGCTGCTGGTGGAGGCCGACGACGACCCGAAGCTCAAGGCCGTGCTGGTGGAGAACGTGGGGATGGTGCGCGGCCTCGTGGCGCTCGCGCTGCGCCGCCCGCTGGAGGACCCCGACGTGGACATCGTGCTGGCGGCCTTCTGGGGCCTCGGGCTGCAGCACTTCATCCTCTCGGAGAAGCGCGGCGAGGCGTACACCGACGCGCTCCTGGCGCGCATCCCGGCGTGGGTGGCGGGGATGCCGAAGCCCGACGAGCCGTAGGGGCGCTGAGCTCTGCAGAGCCTACGCGCCGCGGACGTGCCGCGGGGTCGCGCGCCGCACGGGCTTCCCGCTCGCGAGCGTCGCGCGCAGCGCCCCGCGACGGAACACCCACAGGGTCGCGGGCTCGCCGCGCACCCACGCCTCGTCGACGGTGAGGGGCGCGGTGGCGACGACGGCGACGCGGTCGCGCGGGGAGGTGACGGCGGAGAAGTCGACGGTGACGTCCTCGTCGGTGAGGGTCGCGCGGCCGAAGGGGGCCTGGCGGACGACGTGGCAGAGGCGCGTGTCACAGCGGGCATAGAGGTGCTCGCCGTTGCCCATCACGAAGTTGAAGGACCCTTTGCGCGCGATGCGCCCGGCCTCGTCGGCGATGGCCTCCCACAGCGCCTCCGGCCGCGCGGGCTCGTCGCGGAACGACGACCGCAGCGCCTCCAGCAGCGCGCAGAACGCGTGCTCGCTGTCGGTGCTCCCGACGGGGCGGAAGCGCCCGAGGCGGAGCGACGAGGCGTCGCGCACGGTGCCGTTGTGGGCGAAGACCCAGTGGCGGCCCCAGAGCTCGCGCTGGAAGGGGTGCGTGTTGGCGAGGCGCACGCGCCCGCGCGTCTTCTTGCGGATGTGGGCCACGGCCTGCAGCGTCTTGATGGGCGTCTGGCGGAAGAAGTTGGCCAGCGGCGATTTCGCGCACGCGTCGGGGTCGAGGAAGAGCCGCGCCGCGCGCCCTTCGAAGAAGGCCAGGCCCCACCCGTCGCCGTGCGGCCCCGTCGCCCCGCCGCGCCGCGAGAAGCCCGTGAACGAGAACACCAAATCCGTCGGCGTCCGACAGTCCATGCCGAGCAGTTCGCACATACAATCGCGGCCCGGAGACTACCCCGAAACGTCGGATGTACAGCCTCTCGGGCGACAGAATGCAGGGAGTTGCACGGTGTTCCACAGTCAGGGTATGGTCGCCGGTCAGGCGCGGGTTGCGCTGGGCGTCCCGACGTTCGGGCCGCGCGCGGCGGCGACGCCCGGATCTTTCGTTGACGTTGAGGAGCCTTTTGATGAGCACCGCCGAGAGCCCGCGATCGATCCGCCCGTCGTCCCGCCCGTCGTCGCGGCCCGTGGGGCAGGACTTCGTCACGGCCATGCGGCGCCTGTGGGTGACGCACGACCCGCTCCGCTTCGTCGGCGCTGGGAGCGAGAGCCTCGACGTCTACGACCACCAAGCCTACGTCACCGCCCTCTGCGCCGACGAGATCCGGTCGGCGGCGGACGCCGAGAAGGTGCTCGCGACGATCCTTCGCCAC
>Ga0105048_10005138_pt1 | contig 21232 bp, 19 predicted proteins | sample MAT05_FD_78382 | JGI IMG/M metagenome (GOLD analysis project Ga0105048, IMG submission 78382) | Freshwater microbial communities from Lake Fryxell liftoff mats and glacier meltwater in Antarctica - MAT-05 | ecosystem: Environmental > Aquatic > Freshwater > Ice > Liftoff microbial mat | place...
ATTGCTGTAACGATTAGCATCTATATTATCTGAGGGAATATAACCACCGCTAAAACTTACATCAGCCGTGCCATCTGTATTTAAGCGGTATAATCTGGTGGCTCCATGGCTGTTTATAAGTAAAGTAACCCAAAAAAGGATTTTACCATCTCCCTGTACTGTGATAGCTCTTACAAAAATAAAATGAGAAGTTTGTATTTCTGCCGGAATATTAAAGGTAGCATCCGTGCTGCCATCTGTATTAAGTCTTGTTAAGGCCCTTTGTGGATTTGTAAGTGGATATAAAAAATCTGCTCCAACAAGTATTTTACCATCCGCCTGTATAGCCGTACTGTAAATTCCTCCATCGTTGCCAAGGCTAAAATCTGTACCGGTATTAAAACCTTCATCTAAGCTACCATCGGCGTTCAATCTTACAAGCCCGTGGTTTGCTACACCATTGATGGATGTATATATGCCACCAACTACTATTTTGCCATCAGTTTGTAATGACATTGTTCTAAAACCCTCGGAACTAGTAAAAACTGTTGTATTAAAAGTAGGGTCAATCGCACCCGGCTGTGCCTGTGCAATACCTGCAAATAAAAGTAAACTGCTGAGGAAGGTAAATAATTTTTTCATAATTGTGTGTTGATTGGTATTGATGAAAGCGATGCTTTGTTTTATAAGTTTTTATTAGCTGCCTGGTAAGGGTTACAAATTTTTTAAGCCTTACATCTAAATTCTTAAAAAAAGAAACAGAAAAGTTTACAGGAGTACGGCTGTGCCGGTTGATTTTTTACAGGAAAGATGGAGATTAGGAAGAATGCTGTTTTTCGATTTCAAAAGTAACAGGCAGTTTGGATTGAAACAATATAACATTCGTTAGGTATATATTTTTAACTGCAAAGCTTAGTGGCCCAAGAATTTTTTATCTACCATATACCGCTAAGTGGTTAGTGTGCTTTAGGCTTAGTTTCGTGGCACACTAACCTTTAGTTTTACCGGTGATTCGTGTGACACGATCCACGGCGATGTGTTGTTTTTTGGTGGTAGCAGGTTAATGATATTGCCAACCCATTGCATTACTGATTGCAATAGTAAGAATGGCTGGTAAAGGAGTTCTTGTTGTTTTATGCTTGATGAAAAATTAAGGGTTACCTCATTTGCATTTACATAAGGGTGCAATCCCTCTATAAGATTTTTAAAGAATGCTACTATATCAGCTTCGGATGGATAAATCATATTGGTTGAACTTGCCAACATTAAGAAATATATGTAGAATATTTGCATTAGACCAAGCCTTCTTTTAATAAGCCTGCCGAAAATGCTACATTTGATAAAACATTTTTTATGGGATTGGTATATGCAGATATTGAATTGATCAATGCGGTTGATTTTGAAAATGCCAGGCGGCACATTATTGGCGAGGATGAAGTAAGGAGAATGAAACTGAATGTGCTGGCAGATAGCGGTGCGTATATGATGGCCATTAACGAAACGATACAATCGCAACTTGAGCTTCCCCTTGTGGAAAAAAGGAAAGTGCAAATGGCAGACAGCAGGGTGGTTGAATATGATGTGGTTGGGCCAATACATGTTCGTTTTGCAAACAGAAAAGCCACCTGCAATGCTTTTGTTTTACCAGGAGACAGTGAACCTTTATTGGGAGCTATACCGATGGAAGAGATGGATGTAATGATTCATCCGCTACGACAGGAATTGATTGTAAATCCTGAGCATCCTAATTATGCTGTTTTGAAAATGAAATAGTTTTTATGTACAAGACTGACATCAACGAATGAGCATTGGCACCACAAATTTTAATCTTTAGGCCGTGGTTAGTGGCACACGAACCTTTAGTTTTACCGGTGATTCGTGTGCCACAAACCACGGCGATGGAAACAGTTTTTTAAGCAATAGTAATTGGCACCACAAATTTCAATTCTGTTCCATTCCCCGGCGAAGATAAAATAGTATAATTTCCTCCCAGCGTATCCACACGTTTCTTATAATTAAGCAAACCATTTCCTTCTTTGCGTATTGTATTTTGGTTAAAGCCTTTGCCATCATCTTTTACAGTTATCTGCAAAGCATGATTAATGAAAAAATTAACAGCGATATTTTTTGCTGCTGCATGTTTAATGGCATTATTGACTGCTTCTTTTACCAGCAGGTAAATGTTACGGGTTTGTTTCCAGTCAAGCATTTTAGCAGGTATTTCATCAGGCATTATACAGTCAAATTCAATATTGGCGTTGCTCACCATTTCGGCACAGTGGCTGCGGATGTGATAGATGAGCTCGGCCAGTTGCTGGTTGCCCTGGTTAAGGCTCCAGATTATTTCATTCATCTTCTCCACCGATTCATCACTCAGCGATAAAATCATGTCCATGTCTTCATCACTGATATTCTTTCCTTCTTTCATGGCAGTGGCTATGTAGCGGATGCGGCTGAGGCCGGCACCCACATCATCATGCATGTCTGCTGCAATGCGGATGCGTTCTTCCTCCAATGCTTTTTCTTTTTCTAATAATGCTTTTTGTTGTTCCAGTTTACGCAAGTAATAATTGCGTATCAATATAAAAATAACAGCAATAATAACAGCAGACAGCAAGAGCCGGAACCACCATGTTTTGTACCATATTCTAGCAATGGTAAATTGAAAAATATTACTGTTGATGTATTTGCCAGTGGCAATATTCAACATACGTAACTGCAATGTGTAGGTGCCAGCATTCAAATGATAAAAGGAAAGGGTATTACTTTTGTCATTTAATTTTTGCCAGTTTATATTATTGCTTTTATCGGTAAGCAAATATTCAAAATTTCTTTCGCTTATTTTATTTTCAATATCAATGAATGTAAATGAAAACTGCAGGTTATTCTCATCCGGCAAAAGTTGTAGTAACTTTTCAGCAGAAAAAAAATAGGGCCTTGCATTTACAGTAATATCATCAATTACCAGGTTAACAGTTGCACCTGTTCTCCGCTTTAATAAATCATAGCTATTTGTTTTATACAAATAACCCAGCTTGCTGAAGTATAACGATGAGTCATCCTTGTCAAAAAATATATAACTGTTGGAAAAATCAATAAAGGGCATGCCATCCTTCTGGGTAAAAGTTATAAATTGATCTGTGGAAGCCAGCAGGCAGCACAGGCCTTTTGGCGTAGGGAACCAAATATTATCATCGGCATCTGCTACCACGTTGTCAAAATCATTATAAGGCAGGCCATCTTCAGTTTCATACAGTTTTCCTTTTTTTGTTTCAAGGTTATATTTAACAAGGCCAACCTTTGGATAGCTCATCCAGAGGTTTTGTTTGCTGTCAACAATATGATTCAGTAACGGCCCAAAGTGAACATCCCTTCGGCCAAGCAGGCTGTCTATCTGCCATGTTTCAAATTGCTGTTTGTTGTTTTTCCAAACCAGTACTTCATTACTATAGTTTACTGAAAAATAAATATTGCCATTTTTGTCTTCTGCTGCTTTGTTCAGGTAGTTAAATTGAAAAGGGCTGGGAAAATCTGTTTTTCGGTATTGTGTAAAATCATTGCTGCCTGCTTTTTGTCTTACAAGCCCATTACCATTATTAATGCTGTACCACACCTCTCCATTTTTGCTTTGATAAACAAGGGTTATTAATTCTGCACCATTATAAAAAGGCTGTAAAAATGTTGGAGCACTTATATTCTTTGTTGTTGGATTGTAAGAAAGCAGCTTTACATTGTTTTCATCGTTGGCATATTTTCCGGTTGTGGTGTTTCCGTGAATATAGATTTGATTATTTACCGGCACTGCACCCCAGCAATAGCGTATAATGTTGCTGTCAATTATTTGTAAAGCATTTGTTTTGGTATCAATATGCAGGCTTCCTTCCCATTCAGTGCTCATCCATATTTTATTATCATACTTACTATAATGACTGATGATGGATTGATAAGGCAGTTTCCAGTATTGATAATTATTTTGATTGAGATTAAAATGACTGACGCCGTTATTTCCTGCAACCCAGTATTGTCCATCGCTGCCGGCAAATACATCATTCAAGTCGCCGGGTAAAATGCTGGTATTATCACGGACAAGATTTTTTAATATAATTTCCGGCTTGCCTGCTTGTTGAATAGTAAGGCCCGATTGGCAGGCGACAATGAGAACTGGCTTATTATATAATATATCCCCAATTGGGCCTGAAATTGTAACAGGCTGCTTTCGCCCTTTTAAATAATCCGGAGATGAAGTGTCATAACTCATTGTGTAGACACCATCACGATATCCACCAACGTAAATTTTTTTATTTAGTGTATCTGCATCTTTAATAAAAAAAATGGTAACAGGAGAAAAGGATGCTTTGTCAAATTTCCATTCCTCCATTTTTTTGCTGTTAAGTGAATAGCAAAACATGCTATGAAAGTCTGAGAATAACACCTGGTTGTTACCGAGGTAAAAAACTTCAAAAAAATCTTTTGATGCTGGCATATAAACAGAGTCAATTACCTGCAAATTAAAATCAGTAAAATAAAATTTACCCTGCGATTTTACTACGATTAAATCACCACTAATTTTTCTTGGCCATCCATCCATTTTGCTGTTCCAAAAAAAATCAGGTGGGTGCTGTTTGCCATTTACGGGATTGAGCATCCACATTTTTCCGCCGCTACCAAAAACCAATTCATGATTATTCAGTTCTATACAATCTGTTACATCATCAAAAGGCATACTGTTGCTGTCGGTATGGTTATGTTTATAAATAGTAAAGCGGCTTCCATCATAGCGAACAAGCCCTTGTGCTGTGCTTAGCCAAACGAATCCACGGCTGTCCTCCATTATATGGTTTATATTATTGGTGGGCAGTCCATTTGCAATGGTAAAATTGGTAAAGCGGATAGGAGACTGAATCATTTGACCGGCAACAATTTTTGCCAGCAATAAAAAAAGGATGGTATGAGTAAACCGTGCTATCATTTTCCGTGTTGGAAAATTAATGTTTATTCAGCAGGTTAATGGCTTCTGTCTTATTACTCACATGCAGCTTGTCATAAATCTTGTGGATGTGTTGTGTAACGGTACCAACTGTAATAGATAATTTTACGGCAATTTCTTTATACAAAAATCCTTTGGAAAGAAGTGTGAGTATTTCATTTTCTTTGTTGGTAAGCACTTCAAGCCCGGTTACTTTATCCTGCTTAAAATGCCCAAGCACTTTACGGGCCACCATACTGCTCATAGGGCTGCCGCCATTGTGCAGTTCTTTAATGGCTTCAATAATTTTTTCCGCCGGGGTTCTTTTTAAAATATATCCGCTTGCACCTGCGGTAAGGGCATCAAATATTTTTTCATCGTTTTCATAAATGGTAAAGATCATGAATTGTGTATGAGGGCAATCGCCTGCAATTTTGCTGATACATTCAATGCCACTCATGCCCGGCATGTTAATGTCCATGATAACAACAGCAGGCTGAGAAGCAACAATAGCAATTGCAGCATCAGTGGCATTATCAGAGGAGGAAGCCAGCACCATATCCTGCTCTGCTGCAATCATACGTTCAAGCGCCTGGCGTATTTCGGGAAGGTCTTCTGCAATGCTTACATGAATCATCCAATAAAGTTATGCAACCGCAACAAAGAAAGCTATATAAGATTTATTAGGGGAAAGGGATCAATTCAACTGCACGGCAGGCAAACGGTAATTCTGTGCATCGTACACAAACAGTTCATCAATTTCGAGGGTCCAGTATTTTTTTAGGGGAGATTTTTGCAGGTGATCGTTTACTTCTTTTTTATTGTTTGCATTCACAATTATCCAGCAGCGCTGGGTTTCCATGCTTACAGAATAATAATCTATTATACCTTTTTCGATTAGGCTGTTGATATACACCCGGTGTGGGGGAACCAGTGTCATAAATTCATCATCCATTTCAAAATGAATGGTGACCTGGTATTTATTGTTTTGGTTAAAAGTTAAATTGTCCATGGCACAATATTGTTTTGCCATTCCTTTTTAAAGGGAACAGTTATTTTTATATAATTATCCGTGTAACCTTCCATGATCCCGTTTTTGTTGGCCATTTCGAACAGTACTTTTCTCTCTTGTCCAACGTGGTGCTGGGTGAAATATTGCATTTTCTGGTAGCTCAGGTTACGCAATATTTTATTTCTTTTGTTCCTCACCTGTATGGGCACTACAGGTTTCAATTCTGCTGCATGCGTATTTGCCCTTTCCGAATAAGTAAATACATGTAGGTAAGAAATATCAAGTTCCTGCAAAAAATTAACTGTCTCGTTAAAGTCTTCCTCTGTTTCTCCGGGAAAACCAACAATCACATCTACACCTACGCAACAATGAGGCATCACGGTTTTAATAAGGCCTATCCTTTCGGCATACAATTCCTTTTTATACCGGCGCCGCATCAGACCCAAAATTTTATTGCTTCCACTTTGCAAAGGAATATGAAAATGTGGCATAAACTTTTTACTATTGCTTACAAATTCAATGATCTCATTTGTGAGTAAGTTGGGTTCGATAGAAGAAATGCGAAAACGATCTACCTCATCCATTTTATCCAGTTCCTGTATTAGTGAAAAAAAGTTTTCTTTTTTAGGTATCTTGCCCTGATCCGCCCTTTCGGCGGCGGGGCTGAAATCTCCGAGGTTAATGCCCGTTAAAACAATCTCTTTAGCCCCGTTTGCCGCCACTTCATTCACCATTGCCACTACATTGTCAATACTGTCGCTCCTGCTTTTGCCCCTGGCTAACGGAATCGTACAAAAGGAGCAATTATAATCACACCCGTCCTGCACCTTTAAAAATATTCTTGTGCGGTCGTTGGTTGAGTGAGAAGCAGTAAAAATATTCACGTCTTCAATATCACAACTGCAAATTTTGGTACTGTCGCCCTTGGTCATTTCTTTTAAATGATGTGCAATGTTGAATTTTTCAGCAGCACCCAACACCAGGTCTACCCCGGGTATCTCACTAATCTCATTCGGTTTTAACTGGGCATAACAGCCTGTTATCACTACCATTGCTTCCGGCGCCTTACGTTGTATCCGGCGCACCAGCATGCGGCATTCTCTATCCGCATTTTCAGTAACAGAACAGGTGTTGATCACATATACGTCTGCTACCTCATCAAAATTTCTTTTTTCAAAACCGTCATTTTCCAATAACCTTCCAATGGTGGAGGTTTCGGAGAAATTCAGTTTACAACCCAATGTATGTAATGCAACAGTCTTTTTCATTGGCCACAAAGATAAGCCGGAAGGGTTTATTTGCCCTCAAGGCGTTAAGACGTTTTTTAGGAAAACCTGGTTGCCTGCAAATTGGAATATAAAATATAATCATCTGAACGCCTTAACGGCAAAATCATACATTTTTCATTAATCTTTTAAACTATTTTCGCAATCAAAAAAATGCTAAAAAAATACGCACCATATATACTGTTAATGTTTGCTGCCCTGTTGCTTTATTATGTAAAAACCAATCAGCGTGGAGGTAATAACAAGGATCATATTTCGGTGACAGCAGGTGATGGAAACGGCAGTGAAGGATTTAGCAGGAACCCTGGGAAGATTACGTACACCAAACATGCCCGGTGCCGGATGGAGTGCAGGCATATTGATGAGACTGAAGTAAATGAGATATTGCAGCATGGGAAAGTAAATGTGAATAAAATTGAGGAGGACAACAGAGGGAAGACTTACCCGCTGGAAGGCAAAACCAGCAAGGATAAATTTGTGAGAATTGTGGTGGCGCCTAAGAAAAATGAAACCGTCATTGTCACGGTAATTGATCTTGATAGCGACTGGCCGTGTGATTGCAGCACACATAAGTGATATGACATTGTTAAATTAAGGTAACCTTAAAAAAGCTAATCCATCAACGGTATTGTAGCTGTAGAATGCTTTCAATACCTTTACTTTTAATGAAGCTTGCGGAAACGGCATTGTGAAAGAAGGATATTAATCATTTTCTTTAGCGGATACGGTATGAAAATAAAATCTTTTCTGGCAAAACCATTTGCCAACTATATCTTCAAACAGGTAAAAAAAGGAATGGAAACGGCGATAGCGGACCAGCAAACCATACTTAATAATTTGATTAAAGATGCTGCGAAAACAGAATTTGGGAAAGAGCATCACTTTGAGTCGGTTAAATGTTACGAGGATTTTGTTAAGCAGGTTCCAATCCGCGATTATGAAGCATTTAAACCATACATCGAAAAAATTAAGCAGGGTAAGCACAATATTTTATGGAAGGGACAACCAATCTATTTTGCGAAAACCAGCGGCACCACCAGCGGAGTAAAATACATTCCCATTTCTAAACAATCAATTCCCAATCATATCAACACCGCACGAAATGCCCTGCTCTGTTATATGGCGGAAACCGGCAATACAAAATTTGCCAACGGCAAACTTATTTTCTTAAGTGGTTCGCCAGAATTGGAAAGGGTAGGTGGGGTACCCACCGGAAGACTGAGCGGCATTGTAAATCATCATGTGCCCAAATATTTGCGGGCCAATCAGTTACCCAGTTACGAAACAAACTGCATCGAGGAATGGGAAGAAAAGCTCGATAAGATCGTGGAAGAAACCATCCGGCAGAATATGACACTCATCAGCGGCATACCCCCATGGATGCAAATGTATTTTGACAGGTTGCAGGAAAAAAGTGGGAAAAAAATAGGCGGACTGTTTCCTGAATTCAGCGTAATGGTGCAGGGCGGGGTAAACTTTGAACCCTATAAAGCAAAACTGTTTGAAAGCATTGGCAGAAAAGTGGATACCATTGAATTGTTCCCTGCCAGTGAGGGTTTTTTTGCCTTCCAGGATTCACAGGAGGCAGACGGGTTGTTGCTTAATTCCAACAGCGGGATATTTTTTGAATTTGTTCCGGCTGCGGAAATATTTCATGCCAACCCCAACAGGCTTACTTTAAAGGACGTGAAAGTAGGAGAAAACTATGCCCTCATTATCAGCAACAATGCCGGGCTATGGGCCTATAATATCGGCGACACTATCAAATTTGTTTCCACCAGTCCTTACCGGATTATTGTAACCGGACGCACAAAACATTTCATCTCTGCCTTTGGTGAACACGTGATTGTTGAAGAGGTAGAGTCTGCGTTACAGAAAGCTGCGGAGGAAGAAAATATTCACATCACCGAATTCACGGTGGCACCGCTTATTGCTCAAAACAACGGCAAAAGCTTTCATGAATGGTTTATCGAATTTGAAAATACCCCGGCTAATATGGCCGCCTTTGCAAAAAAAATTGATGATAACCTGCGGTTAAAAAACGTGTACTACGATGACCTGGTAAGCGGACATATCCTGGAGCAACTGCACATCTCTGCCGTAAAAAAGAACGGCTTTATAGACTACATGAAAAGCATTGGTAAATTGGGCGGACAGAACAAAGTACCCAGGCTGAGCAATGACCGGAAGCTGGCGGATGAGTTGGGGAAGTGGGTGCAGTAGCGCAATCATTTTATTGATTTTTATCCGCTGTCCCGGTGGTGGTTTTCGCAAGCATTACTTTTAAATGAGCAAGTCATTTGCTGCGAAACCCCAACGTTGAATATGCTGGAAATAAAAAGCAGCCAATCTATAAATTCAGGTAATGCAAAAACGATAATGTTTTACCAATTGTATTCCTAAAACAAAGCACTGCTGTGTTCAAATTCAATGAAAGCTATTGCCAGCATCTCCGCCCGGATGGATCGTTCGGACGGGCATTTCCCACTCACAGGATTATTATTTGTCCCGGCGGTGGTTTTCGCCGATGAACGCCCAACGTATAAAACCCTTACCAGCGAAACCCCAACGCAGCATACTTTAGAAGTTGAAAATGTATCACTGTGTATTAGCTTGATGGCCATTGCAGGAAGGTATAAAATTATTTGATTTGGCAATAAGGTGCTGCAACCTGTTTCCTGCGTTGGGGTTTCGCACTTAGCGTTTTATGCTTTGCAGATGATGTGGCGAAAACCACCGCCGGAACGAACCTGTTTACATCCTTATCGTTATTTCAATGTTAAGAAAATACTATACTGATTCACTGGAGTAAAAAAAATACTCATTTGTATTGAAAAAAATATATTTTTGTGCGGTTAATTAAATAACAGCAACATTGAATCAATACAGCTTACATATCACCAATACAAAATGCACTGCTTTTACAGGCAGCAGCCTTGCTGTATGTGTACCCGCTAACTGCCCCAGACGCAGTCCTCGTTGCTGATAGGCCGAGCAATCTCCAATTGCCCCTGTCAGTGAAAAACAATCCCCGAAATGGCATTAACAATTTTTCTTTCACGTTTAGTTTTTATATAACAAGTGGAAACAAATAATATTATTATCAGGGTTGCCCAGCGCAACGACACCCCGTACGCTATTACAATTACCAATGAAATGGAAAACTCTGCCAAAGCAAGAGGCACGGGTATTGCAAAGCGCAGTCCCGAATACATCGAAAAAAAGATCACAGAAGGCAAAGCGGTGATAGCGGTAATGCCGGACGGCACCTGGGTTGGCTTTTGCTACATTGAAGCCTGGGGGCATGAACAGTTTGTGGCCAACAGCGGCTTGATCGTAGCGCCTGAGTTCCGGAAAAGTGGTGTTGCTAAACAGATCAAACGGCGAATATTCGACCTTTCGAAAGAGAAGTACCCGCACGCAAAAATATTTGGTCTCACAACAGGACTGGCCGTAATGAAGATCAATTCTGAATTGGGCTACGAACCCGTAACATATTCTGAGTTGACAGATGATGAAGAATTTTGGGCCGGCTGCAAAAGCTGTGTCAACTATGACATACTGATGAGTAAGGACAGGAAAAACTGTATGTGTACGGCAATGCTGTATGATCCTTCCGATCACCGGGAACCTGAAGAAACAAAAGAAGATTTTAAAAAGAATTCCAAAATTTACGAGCGCCTGATGGAAATTCGCCAAAGCAGGCTGCTGAGGTTTTTAAACCGCAGGCAAAAGCCTGATGATAGCAGTATCCTGAAAATGGTTGTAAAATATTTTTTCAAACCCAAGTTTAACTAACAATGAGCAAGAAAGTAGTTTTAGGTTTTAGTGGCGGACTGGATACGTCTTTTTGTGCCAGGTATTTATCTGTTGAAAAGGGATATGAAATTCATTCCATTGTTGTAAATACCGGCGGCTTTAGTGAAGATGACCTGGAGCAAATAGAAGCACATGCTTACAAACTGGGTGTGAAATCACATGCCAGTGTGGATGCGGTAAAAAGTTATTACGACAACATTATCAAGTACCTCATTTTCGGAAATGTTCTAAAGAACAATACCTATCCGTTAAGTGTAAGTGCAGAAAGATTGAGCCAGGCATTGTGCATTGCCGAGCATGTAAAAAAAATTGGTGCAGAGGCAGTGATACATGGCAGTACCGGCGCCGGTAACGACCAGGTGAGGTTTGACATGATCTTCAATATAATGATACCGGGTGTGGAGATCATCACACCCATCCGTGATATGAAGCTGAGCAGGGAAGAAGAAATTACTTACCTGAAAAGTAAAGGGGTAGAAATGAATTTTGAAAAATCGCAGTATTCAGTCAATAAAGGTTTGTGGGGCACGAGTGTGGGTGGAAAAGAAACATTGCATTCAAAAGGCATGCTGCCGGAAGAAGCCTGGCCCACGCAGGTAACAGAAGTAAATACAACCGACCTGGAACTGGTTTTTGAAAAAGGAGAACTGGTTGGAGTGGATGATAAAAAATTTGCTCACCCAACAGCAGCCATTCAGTACCTGCAAAGCATTGCGGGGCCTTATGGCATTGGAAGGGATATACATGTTGGAGATACCATCATCGGCATCAAAGGCAGGGTAGGATTTGAAGCGGCAGCGCCCATGATCATTTTAAAAGCACATCATGCTTTGGAAAAACATGTGCTCACCAAATGGCAGCTCAACTGGAAAGACCAACTGGCGTTGTTTTACGGTAACTGGCTGCATGAAGGGCAGATACTCGATCCTGTGATGAGAAACATTGAAGCATACTTTATAAGTTCACAACAAAATGTAACCGGTAAAGTATTTGTTGAACTGGATACTTACCGTTTCCAGGTCACCGGTATTGAATCAGACTATGATTTAATGAGCAGTAAATTTGGTAAATACGGCGAAATGAATAATGGCTGGACGGGGGAAGATGTAAGGGGATTTACAAAAATATTTGGTAACCAGGTGGCTATATATCACTCCGTAAAAAATGATGCTGATGGCCAGTAAAATAAAAGTAGGAATCATTGGCGGCGCTGGGTATACCGGCGGTGAATTGATACGGTTGCTCATCAATCACCCGGCTGTTGAAATTATTTTTATACACAGCAAAAGCAATGCAGGGAAATTAGTAAGTGCAGTGCATTCCGATCTGGTTGGTGAAACTGATTTAGTATTCTCTTCCGATATCTCCCCTTTAGGGGATGGGGGTGTATTGTTTTTATGCCTGGGGCACGGAGATTCAAAAAAATTTTTATCAGAAAATACCATCAGCGATGCTGTAAAAATAATTGACCTTGCAAACGATTTTCGGTTAATAAAAGATGCACAGGTTGGGACAAAAAATTTTATTTACGGCTTGCCGGAATTACAAAAAGAAAAAATAAGATCAGCTAATAATATTGCCAACCCGGGTTGTTTTGCTACCGCTATTCAATTGGGTTTATTGCCTTTGGCAAAATCAGGGTTACTACAGGAGGTATATACAACGGGCATTACAGGCAGCACTGGCGCAGGACAAAGTTTAGCTGCAACATCACATTTTAGTTGGCGTGCCAATAATATCCAGGCCTATAAAACATTAACGCATCAGCACAATGCAGAAATATTACAGTCAGTCAATTCAGTTGGCGCTGGTTTATCTTTAATGGATGAGAATTTTAATTTTGTTCCCTGGCGGGGAGATTTTACCCGGGGAATTTTTATCAGTTCTCAAATTAAATGTGATGAAAGTTTAGGGGAATTAAATAAGTTGTATGAAGATTTTTATGCTGATCATCCATTTACAACCATCAGTAAAGAACCCATCTTTTTAAAGCAGGTGGTTAATACCAATAAGGCGATCATTCAACTGGAGAAAGTAGGAAATAAACTGGTGGTACATTCTATCATAGATAATTTATTAAAAGGGGCAAGTGGCCAGGCGGTACAGAATATGAATTTAATGTTTGGGTTAGACGAGACGATGGGATTGAAATTGAAAGCAATAGCATTTTAGGTATAAGGTTAAAGGCAAAAGCTATAGGGTTTTTATAACTTTAAGTTTAAGTTTTTCATGAGAAATTATAAAAATTGGAAGTATGGAGAAGGTCGCATGAAAGGTACCTGCATGTTAGAAGGAATATTACTGTTAATTTTCCCAATGAAGAGAAATATGAAATGACATCACAATTAAATAGAGCTGCATTTTCTGTTCCTTTAAATATAGTAGAAGGTTGCGGTAGATATACCGATAAGGATTTTGCACATTTTCTAGATAACTCACTTGGTTAGTGAATGAAACAGATTATTGTTGTTTTGCTGCTTTTGAACCTGGTTACATAGCAGCGTCGGAATATGAAATAATTAATAAAATGGTAAATGAGGTACGGGCTATGCTTATCTCCTTCTTGCAATTTTTGAGAAATGATAAAGCTTGAACTTTAAGCCTTACACCTTACATCAACAACCTTAACACATGAAACTATTCGACGTATATCCACTCAACGACATCACCATCGTAAAAGCTGCAGGCGCTTATGTGTGGGATGATGCAGGGCAAAAATATTTAGACATGTATGGCGGTCATGCGGTCATCTCTATTGGGCATACCCATAAGCATTATGTACAACGGCTGGAAGACCAGTTGCATAAAGTTGGCTTTTATTCCAACTCTATCAAAATTCCTTTGCAGGTTGAATTAGCAGAAAAATTGGGCAAGGTTTCCGGTAAAGAAGATTACCAGTTATTCCTGTGCAATTCAGGGGCGGAGGCCAATGAAAATGCGTTGAAGCTGGCATCCTTTTACAATGGCAGAAAAAAGATCATTGCTTTTAAAAAAGCATTTCATGGCAGGACATCCCTTGCGGTGGCTGTTACAGACAATCCAAATATTGTTGCTCCTGTTAACCAAACAGACAATGTAATTTTTCTTCCTTTTAATGATGAAGAAGCACTGGAGCAGGCATTTCAGGACAATGAAATTTCTTCTGTGATCATTGAAGGCATACAGGGTGTTGGCGGTATTCATGTTGCGGCTGATTCGTTTTTGCAAAAAATCAGAAGCCTTTGTGACCAATACAATGCGGTGTACATCGCAGATTCCGTACAGTGTGGTTATGGAAGAAGCGGCCATTTTTATGCACACGATTTTGCCGGGGTAAATGCTGATATTTACAGTATGGCAAAAGGTATGGGAAATGGGTTTCCCGTGGGAGCTATCAGTATTACACCAAAAATTCAACCTAAACATTTTATGCTGGGCACCACTTTTGGCGGCAACCACCTTGCATGCGCTGCAGCATTGGCTGTACTGGAAGTGATAGAAAAAGACGACCTGGTAAACAATGCAAAAAATATGGGTGATTATTTAATAACCGAATTAAAAAAATTACCACAACTAAAAGAAGTAAGAGGCAAAGGATTGATGATAGGAATTGAACTGCCTGAAGAATTAAAAGAAGTGAAAAAGAATTTACTGTTCAAACATAAAATATTTACGGGTGAGGCAAAACCCAATGTGTTACGTTTATTGCCGGCACTAAATATTACGAAAGTGGAAGCAGATATTTTCCTGGAAGCTTTAAAGTCTGAATTAGGCTTTTTATAGTTTGCCCGGACGGTGATTTTAATGCAGGTTGATTTTTTTATAAACTTTAAATCTAAATTCCCTTTTAGGGGAAAGGGGTATGAAAAATTTTATTTCTGTAAATGATGTTGAAAACATGGATGCACTGGTGGCAAAGGCGTTGGCATACAAAGCAAATCCTTTTGCAGATAAAACCCTTGGCATTGGTAAGCGCATTGGATTAATTTTTTTGAACCCTTCTTTGCGAACCAGATTAAGTACACAGTTAGCGGCTGCCAATTTAGGGTTGGAAGCCATTGTTTTTAATGTAGACAAAGAAGGCTGGGCAATGGAATTTGAAGATGGGGCCATCATGAGTGGTAATACAGTAGAGCATGTAAAAGACGCTGCCCCAATTTTGGGAAACTACTTTGATATCCTTTGTATCCGGGCTTTCCCTTCTTTAAAAAATAAAGAAGATGATTACAGTGAACTGGTGATGAAATCATTTTTGCAATATTCAGGTGTGCCAATTGTAAGCCTTGAAAGTGCCACGTTACATCCATTGCAGTCCCTCACAGATATAATAACTATTACAGAGCAGTGTCTTAAAGTTCCCCCTTCAGGCGGCGGCAGGAGTAAAATTGTTCTCACCTGGGCGCCGCATATCAAACCATTACCCCAATGTGTTCCCAACTCCACCGCACAATGGATCAATGCATGGGGTAAAGCCGATTTTGTGATCACCCATCCGGAAGATTATGAATTGGATGAACAGTTTACAAAAGGGGCCACGATCACACACAACCAGGATGAAGCGTTAAAAAATGCTGATTTTATTTACGTAAAAAACTGGAGTACTTATAAAGACTATGGAAGGATATATACCAACGATCCATCGTGGATGCTGACAACTCAAAAATTAAAACAAACCAATAATGCCAAAGTGATGCACTGCCTGCCGGTGAGGCGGAATGTGGAACTGAGTGACGAAGTATTGGACAGCAGCAACAGCATTGTTACACAACAGGCATCCAACAGGGTATGGGCAGCGCAGGCGGTATTGAGTGAAATTTTAAAACGGAGCTGATGGAGAAATTATTTGTTATAAAAATCGGCGGAAATGTAATTGATAATGATGCGGCGTTGCAAAGCTTTCTTACTGATTTTGCTTCTTCGGGGGCAATGAAAATCTTAATTCACGGCGGAGGAAAAATTGCCACCAAAATAGGAGAGCAGTTGGGCATCGAATCAAAATATATAAATGGACGAAGGATCACGGATGAAGCAACGATAGATTTAGTTACGATGGTATATGGCGGATTAGTGAATAAAAAGATCGTTGCAAAGTTGCAGGCACTTAATTGCAATGCCATTGGATTAACCGGTGCAGATGCAAATATTATCCCGGCTACAAAAAGGCCGGTTGTTTTTACCCCTTCGGGGAATGGCGGCATTGATTATGGTTTTGCAGGCGATGTAAAAACAGAAAACATCAATGCCAATATCCTGGATGTTTTATTACAGCAAAATATTACACCTGTTATTGCTCCATTAACCCATGATGGTAAAGGACAAATATTGAATACCAATGCAGACACCATCGCTTCTTCATTGGCTGTGGCTTTATCAAAAAATTACGATGTAAGAATGATCTATTGTTTTGAAAAGAAAGGTATCCTGGAAGATATGGAGGATGAAAATTCTGTGATCAATTTAATTACTAAAGAAAAATACATTCAACTGCTGGCAGAGGATAAATTGTTTGATGGCATCATACCAAAAATTGACAATGCCTTTGCTGCTATTGATAATGGTGTGGCTGAAGTGTTGATCGGTGATGCCAGGGACCTGTTAAAAAACTTAACTGAACATACTGCCGGAACTTTAATACAATAAGGGCCCTCCAAACCTCCCGCAAGGGAAGGCTTAACACAATATAAATATTGGAGAACTGTTTGGCTTTTGAATAATCACGTTATAAAAATTATGATGATATGAATATTAGTAGAGACGCTGAATCAAACTCCTTCCCCTTGGGGGAAGGCTGGGATGGGGCTATATATGAGGAAGCGGTGGCGCTGCTGAAACAACTGATTGCAACCCCATCTTTTTCCAAAGAAGAAAATGATACGGCTGAGATCATCTGTGCATTTTTTGAAAAGCACCATATCCCGTTTGCAAGGGTGGGCAATAATATCTATGCCAAGAATAAATACTATGATGTGAATAAACCTTCTATTTTGTTAAACAGTCACCATGATACGGTGATGCCAAACAAGGGGTATACAATGGATCCATTTTCGCCCATTGAAAAAGAGGGGAAATTATTTGGGTTAGGCAGCAATGATGCAGGTGGATGCCTGGTTTCGCTGATAGCTACTTTTCTTCATTTTTATGAGCAGGAAAACACAGCACACAATGTTGTGTTTGCTGCCAGTGCAGAGGAAGAGATCAGCGGCGTAAATGGCATCGAACTGGTATTGCCTTACCTTGGCAAAATTGATTTTGGTATAGTAGGTGAACCAACAAAATTAGAGATGGCCGTAGCCGAACGTGGCCTGATAGTGATTGATTGCGTTGCCTCCGGAAGGGCCGGGCATGCTGCAAGAAAAGAAGGTGAGAATGCCTTGTACAAGGCACTGGATGATATTACCTGGATAAGAAATTATCAATTTGATAAAGTAAGTGACCTGCTGGGTGAATCCCGGCTCACCGTAACTGTTATTGACACCGAAAACAAGCAGCACAATGTAGTGCCGGCGCAATGCAAATTTGTAATTGACGTAAGGGTAAATGAGCTCTATACCTTTGAGGAGATCCTGGAGGCATTGAAAGCGAATTTAAAAAGCCAGTTTAAGCCACGTACCACCCGGATGAAGTCAACCTCCATAGCACTGGATCATCCATTGGTAAAAGCCGGAATTAAGCTGGAAAAAGGCTATTATGGTTCACCTACTACTTCTGATAAAGCATTGATGCCGTTTCCTACGTTAAAAATGGGGCCGGGCGACAGTGCAAGAAGCCATACTGCCGATGAGTTTATTTATTTGTCTGAAATTGAAGATGGGATTGCAACTTATATTAAAATGGTTGAGCAGATAGTTTAATTGAATTAAATTTAGTAATTTTAAATTAAAATCTATTTTATGCTGTCTATACTTGCATCCAATTACCAGTTGCTTGTGAATAACATTGGTCAATTGATTGAAATCAGTGGTTATAGAAATGACTATTTATCCCAAAAAATAGGATTGAAACCCGCTAATTTTTCACTCAAAAAGCAAAAAGGTAATTGGTCTGTGGATGAAGTGATAAAATTACTTGCCATAATAGAGAACGAAGAGATTGAAAATTATATGGATGACCTAAAGATGAAGCAGAGTGCCAAGGGTAAGTTTATTTCTTCAGATGAATTTGAAAAAAGAATGGGATGGAAATAGTTCTGGAAGATTTATTTGTTGAACAATTTGAAAAATGTCCGGCACAATTCCAGGAAAAATTTCGAAAAGTTTACCAGCAATTAAAGGCTGTGGATAAACCTTTGGAGGTTAAAAATATAGTGGCGAGTATCCATACCAAAAACTTTTATAAACTTTTTATTGATGAAAGCAGGATTGGTTTGCAAATAAAGACCGGTAAACTCCACCTACTTTGCTTTTTATTTAATCAATATTTTTAACAAATTTCCTGTAATAAATGAAACTCTGGCAAAAAGATAAAACAGCATTGGGCGAAGTGGATAAATTTACCGTAGGCAATGATAGGGAACTGGATTTGTATTTAGCACCTTTTGATGTGCTTGGCTCAATCGCTCATGTAACCATGCTGGAATCAGTTGGGTTGTTGCAGAAAGATGAAATGGAATTGCTGGTAGCCGAATTGAAAAATATTTACAAAAAGATTGTACCGGAGGAAACATGTACTGCTGAATCCAGCAGTACCTTTTCTTACACCCGTTCAGTGGATGGAGATTTTAAGCTGGATGAGGGCGTTGAAGATATCCATTCGCAGGTAGAACTGATGCTTACCCAAAAACTGGGAGATGTTGGAAAAAAGATACACAGCGCCAGGAGCAGGAATGACCAGGTATTGGTGGACTTAAAATTATTTTTAAGAAGTGAAATAGAAAGCCTTACCGGCGAAGTGAAAACACTGTTTGACTTATTAATTCAGCAAAGTGAAAAATATAAATACGATTTATTACCCGGCTACACTCATTTGCAACTGGCCATGCCATCCTCCTTTGGATTGTGGTTTGGTGCCTATGCTGAAAGTTTGGTAGATGACCTCATAACACTGGAAGCCGCTTTTGAAGTGGTAAATAAAAATCCATTAGGCTCTGCAGCAGGCTACGGTTCTTCTTTTCCAATCAACAGGAAAATGACAACTGAATTGTTGGGATTTGAGGATTTAAATTACAACGTGGTGTATGCACAAATGGGCCGGGGCAAAACAGAACGGATTGTCGCCAGCGCACTGGCAAATATTGCCGCTACCCTGGCCAAACTTAGTATGGATGCCTGTTTGTTCCTGAATCAAAATTTTGCTTTCATTAGTTTTCCGGATGAACTGACCACCGGCAGCAGTATTATGCCGCATAAAAAGAACCCGGATGTGTTTGAACTGATTCGGGCACATTGCAACCGCATACAGGCATTGCCCAATGAGATCATGCTAATGACGGCCAATCTTCCATCGGGTTACCACCGGGATTTGCAGTTGCTGAAAGAACATATCATTCCTGCATTTGAAAATTTACAGGCTTGCCTCCGGATGGCCGGGTTAATGCTTACCAGCATCCAGGTGAAAGAAAATATGCTGGAGGATGAAAAATATAAATACCTCTTTAGCGTGGAAGAAGTAAATAAACTGGTATTGGAAGGAGTGCCTTTCCGTGATGCCTATAAAAAAATAGGCAGTGAAATAGAACAGGGGCGTTTTGCCTATACTGTTTCTGTTAATCATACACACGAAGGCTCTATTGGTAATTTGTGCAATGAGCAGATAACACGCAACATGGATAAAATTTTAGACCGGTTTAATTTTAGCAAAATCAATAAGGCTTTGCAGCAATTATTACAGTAAATTGCCACTCAATTTTACAATAACACACAAATGGTAAACAGCACAACTCTTTTAAAAGTAATATAGTTGAATGCATCTTGACCTGAAGGGATATGCTGAATAAAGTGATGAAGTACAAGAGTGCGACGCCTATAAAGCAAAAAAATGGTTTGCTGCCGGGTTCAAAATAAGAATAACGGCTGTTACTTTTGTGGCAAAATAACTTCCTATGGCAGATGCCATTCAAAAAAAACGCATTGCATTATTTGGCGCTACGGGTTCAATTGGCACGCAGGCACTTGAAGTTATAAGGGCCAATCCCGATTTGTTTGGTGTCGAAATTTTAACCGCCCAAACCAATGCGGACCTGTTGATAAAGCAGGCGTTGGAGTTTAAACCCAATGCAGTGGTGATTGGCGATGAAACGCTGTATGCTAAAGTAAAAGGGGCCCTGGCGCAAACAGATACCAAAGTTTTTGCTGGCGAAGCTGCATTGGAAGAAACGGCCAGTTTTGACAGTTATGATATGATGCTGGCCGGCATTGTGGGTTTTGCCGGATTGAAACCAACTTTGAAGGCGGTAGAAAAAGGAAAAGCAGTTGGACTCGCAAACAAGGAAACCTTAGTGGTGGCCGGCGATATTGTGATGCAGAAAGCCTACCAAAACAGGGCGCCCGTGATTCCGGTAGATAGTGAACATTCGGCAATTTTTCAATGCCTGGTAGGTGAGGGCAGAAACAAAATTGAGAAGATTGTATTAACGGCCAGTGGCGGCCCTTTCCTGGGGAAGAAACCTAACTTTTTGGTAAACGTAAAACGCGACCATGCACTGCAGCATCCCAACTGGAACATGGGTGCAAAAATATCCATCGACTCTGCAACATTGATGAACAAGGGGCTGGAGATGATTGAAGCAAAATGGCTGTTCAACCTGCATCCCGACCAGGTACAGGTGGTAATTCATCCGCAAAGCGTAATCCACAGCATCGTGCAGTTTGAAGATGGCAGCATGAAGGCACAGATGGGGCTGCCGGATATGAAACTGCCGATACAATATGCCATGGCATTTCCGCAACGTATTAAAAATGATTTTCCGAGGCTCGATTTTAAAAAATATACTACCCTGAATTTTGAAGAACCCGATATCAAGACATTCAGAAACCTGGCGTTGGCCACCGAAGCATTGTATAAAGGGGGTAATATGCCCTGTATTTTAAATGCGGCCAATGAAATTGCCGTATGGGCCTTTCTCCGCAACCGGATTGGTTTTTTGGATATTACAGCGGTAGTTGAAAAAACCATGCAGCACACAGCCTTTATTGAAAAGCCAAAGCTGGAAGAATATTTTGAAAGCGATGGTGAAGCCCGTAATTTTGCGGCTTC
>Ga0105048_10005139_pt1 | contig 21226 bp, 11 predicted proteins | sample MAT05_FD_78382 | JGI IMG/M metagenome (GOLD analysis project Ga0105048, IMG submission 78382) | Freshwater microbial communities from Lake Fryxell liftoff mats and glacier meltwater in Antarctica - MAT-05 | ecosystem: Environmental > Aquatic > Freshwater > Ice > Liftoff microbial mat | place...
AAAGGGGGAGGCGCCGACGACGGAGGCCGTCGTCGGTCAGGGGCTCGCGTTCGAGGCGCTCCACAAGAACGCCGAGGACGCGGCCAAGCTCGAACAGGCGCTGGCGACGATGAACAAAGAAGAGTGGCGATTACACGAACGCGAAGGCCCTCGCGCAGCGTGCGCTTGAAGACGCCCGGGCCGCCGAAGGTGACTGGGGCGTGCGCATCGCTGAAATCGAGCACTGGCTCGCCGTTCACCAGAAAAGAGCCACCACCACTGAGTGGTTTGACGCGTTTTGTCGTGCGGCATTGCTTGCCCGGTGCGGAGCGTGCGGGTAGAGAGCCCGCCACTCGTACTCATTTCCTTTAGAGGCACGCCATGGCCGGTAACGTTGACACAGCAGAGTTTCGCAAGGGCCTCAAAATCGAGATTGACGGCGAGCCGTTCGAGATCGTCGATTTTCAGCACGTCAAGCCCGGCAAAGGCTCCGCCTTCGTTCGCACCAAGTACCGCAGCATGATCAGCGGCCGCGTGCTCGAGCACAACTTCAAGTCTGGCGACGTCTTCGGCCGCCCCGACATCGAAGAGAAAGACATGCAGTACCTCTACAAAGAAGGCGACGAATTCCACTTCATGGATTCGAAGACCTTCGAGCAGACCTTTCTCGGTGAGAAAGTGCTCGCAGAGAGCAAGAACTACCTTAAAGAGAGCATCAACGCGTCGGTGCTCTTCTTCAACGGCAAGGCCATTGGCGTCACGCTGCCCAACGCGGTCGAGCTCAAGGTCGTCAAGTGCGACCCCGGCGTTCGCGGCGACACCGTCTCTGGCGCGCTGAAGCAAGCGGTGCTCGAGACCGGCTACGAAGTGAACGTGCCGCTCTTCATCAACGAAGGCGACGTGCTCAAAATCGACACCCGCGATGGCAAGTACCTCACCCGCGTGGCGGTGGCAGGGTAAAGATGGGTTCTTCACGCAAGCCTCCGCAGAAGCCCGAGCCACAGCGCAAGAGCCCCTCGAGCTACGAAGTGTCGGCGCGAAGCTCGCTCGACGTCGAAGTGCTGCGCCAGATCGTCGAGCTGCTCGAGGCCAGCGAGGTCACCCGCTTGGTTTGGGCCAACGGCGACGAGCGCCTGTCGATTCGCCGTGGGCCGCCGGCCATGATGCAGCAAGTGACGATGCCCGCTTCGGGTGCCGCCGTTCACGCGGTGCACGCGCCTTCAGAGAACGCCCGGGCCAAGGCCTCGGCGCCTCCCCGGCCGACCAGCGCGCCCGCGCCTGAGCAGCCCGCGCCAGCCAACGACAAGAAAGGGCACATCATCACCTCGCCCTTCGTCGGCACCTTCTACCGAACCCCCGCGCCTGATCAACCCTCCTTCGTCGAGGTCGGCGGCGGCGTGAAGAAGGGCCAGGTGATCTGCATCGTCGAGGCGATGAAGCTGATGAACGAAATCGAATCGGAGGTCACCGGCAAGGTCGCCGAGATTCTCGTTCAGAACGCGCAACCGGTTGAGTTCGGCCAACCGCTGTTTCGCATCGAGCCCGCGTAAGGCTCAGCCCGAAAGGGGCTCCAGACGCCATGTTCAAGAAAGTGCTGATTGCGAACCGAGGCGAGATTGCGCTGCGCGTGATTCGCGCTTGTCGCGAGATGGGCATCGCCACCGTCGCGGTGCATTCGACCGCCGACGCCAACGCGCTGCACGTGCGCTTCGCTGACGAAGCGGTGTGCATCGGGCCTCCCTCGTCGAAAGAGAGCTACCTCAACGTGCCCGCGCTGCTCTCGGCCGCGGAGATCACCCGCGCCGATGCCATTCACCCCGGCTACGGGTTTCTCTCTGAGAACGCCGAGTTCGCCGAGGTCTGCCAGAAGTGTCAGATCAGCTTCATCGGCCCCCGCGCCGAGACCATTCGGTTGATGGGCAACAAGGTGCGCGCCCGTGAGGCCGCCAAGGCTGCCGGCTTGCCGCTGTTGCCTGGCTCACCGGGCGTGCTCAAGAGCGCCGAAGAGGCCGTCGCCATCGCCGAGATGATCGGCTACCCGGTCATCTTGAAGGCCGCCGCCGGTGGAGGCGGGCGCGGCATGAAGATCGTTCGCGAGTCGCGCGCGCTCCCTCAAGCCTTCGCCACCGCCTCGGCCGAGGCCGTCAACGCCTTCAGTAACGGCGACATGTACCTCGAGCGGTACGTCGAGAAGCCCCGCCACATCGAGATTCAGATCGTCGGAGATCTGCACGGCAACATCGTGCACCTCGGCGAGCGCGAGTGCTCGGTGCAGCGCCGCCACCAGAAGCTGATCGAAGAGAGCCCCTCACCCGGTGTCAGCCCCTCGTTGCGCGCCGAAATGGGCCGCATCTCGGTCGAGGCGATGAAGGCCATCGGCTACACCAACCTCGGCACCATCGAGTACCTGATGGACGAGAACGGTCACTTCTATTTCATGGAGATGAACACCCGGGTGCAGGTCGAGCACCCCGTTACCGAGCAGGTCACCGGCGTCGACCTGGTGCGCACCCAGATTCAGCTCGCCGCGGGTGAAAAGCTGCCCTTCACTCAGGCCGACGTGAAGATGAGCGGTCACTCCATCGAGTGCCGAGTCAACGCCGAAGACCCCGTCACCTTTGCTCCATGGCCCGGCAAGATCACCGCCTACAGCGCACCCGGTGGCCTCGGGGTTCGGGTCGATTCAGGCGCGTACGAGAACTACACCGTGCAGCCGCACTACGACTCGCTGGTGGCCAAGCTGATCGTCACCGCCGAGAACCGCCAGGTGGCCATCGCCCGAATGCTCCGCGCCCTCTCTGAGTACGTGGTGCAGGGCATTCGCACCAACATCCCCTTTCATCGGGCGGCGCTCCAGGAGGAGTCATTCGTGCGCGGCGAGTACGACACCCGCTTCGTCGAGCGCATGCACGCCTCCGAAACCGGCACTCAGCGCCTGCGAAAAGCCATCGAAGAGACCCCGTAGTCGCGCCCTCGCGCCTGGCGCACCGGCCAACTGCCCGATTTTTGGGTGCAAGGTTCTTGGAGGCGCCCAGGGTCTCTGGTAGCTTCGCCCAGCCGTTTCCCCGCTGATTCTCCCTCAAAATCCTAGAAACTCCAGGTCCTTGGACAAGAACAAGATCATCGAGGCCGCCGCGAAGCTGGTCGCGAAGGGGGCCTACGACAAAGCGATCAAGGAATATCAGAAAATTCTGGAGGTGGACGGGAAGGACGTCCGCATCCTCCAGAAGATGGGGGAGCTGTATCAAAAGAAGAACGATAACGGACAAGCGGCCATCTATTTCACCAAGGTCGCCGAGAGCTACGCCAACGACGGCTTCTTTCTCAAAGCGGTCGCGCTCTACAAGCAGGTGCTCAAGCTCGACCCCGCGCTGATGGACGTGAACATCAAGCTCGCCGAGCTGCACCAGCAGCTGCAGCTGATGGGCGAAGCGATGGCGTACTACCAGATTGTCGCCAATCACTATGACAAGGCCGGTGATGTTCGCCGCAGCCTCGACGTGCTCAAGACGATGGTCGACCTCGACCCCGACAACGTGCCTTCGCGCGTGAAGTTGGCCGACCTGTACCTGCGAGAGCAGATGACCGCCGAGGCCATCGCCGAGTTTCAGCGGGCCGCCGAGCACCTCAAGCGACAGGGCAGCGTCGACGACTACCTTCGCGTCGCTGAGCGCATCAGCGCCATCGAGCCCAACAACCTCGGCCTCGCCCGCGAGCTGGCCGAGCTCTACCTGCAGCGAAACGATCAGAAGCGCGCGCTGGCCAAGCTGCAGATCTGCTTCAAGGCCGACCCTCGCGACATCGAGACCCTGCGCCTGCTCGCGGTCGCCTTTCAGGGCCTCGGGCAAACCTCGAAGACCATCTCGGTCTACAAAGAGCTCGCTCGCGCCTACGAGGCGATCAGCCAGCTCAACGAGGCCGACAAGGTCTGGCAACAGGTCTCGTTGCTCGACCCCCACGACCCCGATCTCCAGGCCCGCAACGCGGCGTTCGCGCCATCGCCATCGGTGCCCGCGTTCGTGCCGGCCTACGCGCCGCCCGCGCCGCCGATGTCTTCGCCGGTGCCTCAGCGCGCGCCGTCAGGCGTTCAGCCCGCGCCCATCGCCGCGCCGCCCACCACCGAGCGGCCCAAAGTCGACAACATCGCCAAGCTGCTCACAGAGACCGACGTCTATGTGAAGTACGGGCTCCACGACAAAGCCCTCGAGCACTTGCGAAAGATCTTCGCCACCGACCCCGAGAACATCGACGCCCACGAAAAGGCGTACGCGATCTACGTGGCCTCCAACAACACCGGTCAGGCCTTCGAGCAGCTGCTCAACGTGTTGCGGCTGCACACCCGCCGCGGTGATGCCGAGCGTGCCCAGCCCTACCTCGCCGCCATTCTCGCCCAGAACCCCGGTCACACCGAGGTGCCCGCTTTTCTCGCCACGCTCCGTCTGGCCGGCCCCGCGCCCGTCAGCAGCCCCAGCGGTCGCCACGAGGTGCACGAAGACGCGATTCTGGTCGACTCGAGCGATGACGAGGTGATCGTCGCCGATGATCAAGAAGAGGTGCTCAGCGCCGAGCTCGAGATCGCCGACGAGCCCAGCTTCGAGTCGGCCGAGGTCATCTCAGAGGGCGACGAGCCGATGGGCGAGAGCCCCGAAGACTCGATGCCGCCGATGGCCGAAGAAGAAGGCGAAGCCGAGGTCATCTCGGAGTTCGAGGCCGATCACCACCAGACCCTGCAGGGCGACGAAAACTTCGAAGAGCTGGTCAGCACCGGCGAGACCGACGCAGTCGTCGAAGAACAGGTGCTCGATCAGGCCGGCCCCGGGCTCGCTCCCGAGTACGCCCCCTGGGGAGAGCTCGGCGACGAAGAGCCGCGCACCGAGGGGCGGGGCATGCAAGCGCCCGCTGGCATACCGCTCACCACCACGCCGATGTACCGCTCCGGCCAGGCCCCCGAGGCGCAGGCCGAATACGAGCAATACGAAGAGCAAGACGTCTTCGATTCGCCCACTCGCGTCGGCGACGCCAACCAGCCCACCGGTCAGGCGCCCCAGTACGACATTCCCCAGTCGGAGTACGTGGCTGAGGAGGCCCTCGAAGAAGCCGTCGAGGTGCCGCCCGAAGAAGAGCCCGCCTCTGAAGAGTGCGACGAGGCCACCTTCTTTCTCGAGCAGGGCCTGTACGACGAGGCCCGCGAAATTCTCGAGACCGTGCTCATCGCCTACCCCGAGCACCAACGGGGCGCCCAGCTCCTCGCGCAGCTCGAGGCCGGCACCTCGGCTGGCAACGCCCTCGGGTCAGAGGCGCTGCCCGCGAGCACCGGGCGCGACGCGTTCGACCTCGCCGCCGAGCTGGCCAACGAGCTCGGTGACATGGGCGAGGCCAGCGCACCGCCCTCGAATGACGAGTACCAGGTGTCGGTCGACGAGGTGTTCTCCGAGTTCAAGAAGGGCATCGAGAAGGTCGTCAAACCCGAAGATGTCGAGACCCATTACGATCTCGGCATCGCCTACAAAGAGATGGGCCTCATCGACGACGCGATCACCGAGTTCGTCGTCGCCCGCAAGGGCTGCATGGGCAAACGCAAAGAGGTCGACTGTCTGTCCATGATCGGCATCTTGCAGGCCATGCGCGGCGACTACGCGACCGCCATCGATGCCTACGTCCAGGCCCTCGCCACCGAGCACGCCACCGGCGAGGTCGAGAAGGCCGCGCGCTACGAATTGGCCGGTCTCTACGAGAGCGCTGGTTCGGCTGGCAGAGCCCTCTTTCAATACCTGCGCGTGCAGGGCCTCGACCGCGGCTATCGGGAGGTCGCCCAACACGTCGAGCGTCTCTCGGCGATGACCGAGCCTGAAGATGATGCCCCCAAGCCTCCGCCCAACCCGCCCTCCGGTCGCCCGGCTGGCAGCCGCAAAGTCGGCTACGTCTAAAACACCATGAACGCTCTGGAATTCTTCGGGTTGACCGCCGAGCCGTTCAGCAACGCGCCGGTCAGCCGCTTCTATTTCAATGCTCCCCAGCACCAGCAGGCGCTGACCCGATTGCTTCACGCGGTCAGCTCGATGAAGGGCCTCGCGGTGCTGGTCGGCGACATCGGCGCGGGCAAGACCACGCTCGCCCGGCGCATGCTCGATGCGCTGCCCGAAGAAGAATACGAAGCCGCGCTCCTGGTGATCATCCACTCCGGCATCACCGCCAGCTGGCTGCTTCGCCGCATCGCGCTCCAGCTCGGCGTCGAGAACCCCGCGCAAGAGAAGCTCGCATTGCTCTCTCAGCTCTATCAACGGCTGCTGCAGATCTACGAGCAGGGCCGCAAAGCTGTGGTGCTGATCGACGAAGCGCAGATGCTCGAGACCCGTGAGCTGATGGAGGAGTTTCGCGGCCTCCTCAACCTCGAGGTACCCGAGCGCAAGCTGATCAGCTTCGTGCTCTTCGGCCTGCCCGACATCGAGAAGAACCTGAGGCTCGACCCGCCGCTCGCCCAGCGAGTCGCGATGCGGTACCGCCTCGAGCCGTTCAACGCCGAGTCGACCGAGGCGTACATCAAGCACCGCATGCGGCTCGCCGGCAGCGCCAGGTTGCCCTTCTTGCCCGACGCCATCAGCGCCATTCACCAGCGCAGCGGCGGCGTTGCGCGGGTGATCAACACCTTGTGCGATAACGCGCTGTTCGAGGCCTTCCTGGCCAAAACCAGTGAGATTCGCGCCACCTTGATGCACGCCATCGCCGACAACCTGGGCCTCGAGACCACCCGATTGCCCTCGGTCAACGTGGTGCAACCCCCGCCGCCTCCGTCTGCTCCTCCGGCGCCTGCCCGGTTGGCCCCGCAAATGATCACTTCCGAGCCCACCGGCACCGGAAATGCTCAGGCGGCCCAACCGGTTGTGCCGGCGGCGAGCCCCCCGCCCCCGCCCAAGCAGAAGAGCGGTGTCGATCTCGCTGAGATCGACCGATACCTCGAGGGCCTGGGCAAGCTCTGACGGGAGCAGAAGACGATGCAACAGCAGCGGAGGCGTTGGCAAAAAGCGCTCGGCATCACCGCGCTCTTGCTGGCGTGCCTGGTGCTGTGGCTTCGCACTGAGCGGGCCGGCGAGTGGGTCTGCGGTCAGCTCCGAGACTGGCTGCCTTCGATCATCGACGCCGACGTCTCGCTGGGCCGCTGTGAGGTCGACCCGCTGATTCTCGGTGTGCGCATTCACGGCGTCGCCATCACCCAACGAGGGCTGACCGAGCCGATGATCGTCGCCGAAGAGGCCCGGGTCGCGCTGCGCGGCGTGTTCTTTGGCGGGGTCTCACTGCAAGAGGTGGCTCTGATTCGCCCCCGCGTCGATCTGGTCATGCCGCCCGCCGACCCCAACGCACCCAAGGGCAAGGGCTGCCCGCTCGACCCGCTCAACGCGGTGCGCGTTCAGAACCTGGAGGTTCAAGACGGCAGCTTGCGCCTCACGCTCCCCACCGGCCAGCGCATTCGGGCCGACGGCGTTCAGCTCCAGGCTTCGTTGCGCCGCGGCGCCGCCGAGGTCGACCTGAGCGTGCGCGGCGGCTCGTTCACCCCTGATGAGAAGCGCGAGCTCGCTGTGGGGCGAGTCTCGCTCGACGGCGTGCTCGATTTGAACGCTCAACAGTTCACCATTCGCCGCAGCGACGTGAACGTCGAAGGCGTCAACGCCAGCGTCAGCGGCTCGATGACCTCGCTGTGCGATGCGCTGCCGCACCTGGCGCTCAACGCGCAGCTCTATTTGCCGCTGGTGGCCTTGCCGCGCTTCGGCGTGCCCCTCGAAGCGCCCGGTGGCCAGGTGTGGTCGCGCATCTCGGTCACCGGCCGGGTCGATGCACCGTTGGTTCGTGCCGAGGTGCAGGCCTCGCAGGTCGCCATCGGCCCCTTCAGCCCCGGCGACTTCTCGGCCCGCATCGCCTGGTCTGGCAATGATCTCAAAATCGAAGAATTGCTCACCAAGAGCGGTGAAGGCGAGGTGCGCATCTCCGGAGACCTGACCCTCACCGCCGGGCTGCCACTGCGCGCGAAGATCGAGACCAAAGACGCCTCCTTCGCCCGCATTCTCGAGCGGGCCGGCCTCAAGGGCTCCTGGGTCGAATTCCCTGCGTCACTCAAGGCCACGGTGTCGGGCAAGCTGCTGCCGGTGCCGGCGCTGATCGGCGACGTCGACTTTCGAACCGGGCCGTTCTCGCTCGCCTCGCGGGCCTTCGACGCACCCACCACCGAGGGCGCTCGCATTCTCGCCTTCTCGCAGTCGAGCGGCACCTTCAGGCTCTCGGTCAACGACAGCTTCGTCGGCTTCAACGACGCCGAGGTGCGCGTCGGCCCCGCGGGCCGCACCGAGGTCAACGGCACGGTGAAGCTGTTCTACGACCCCGCCAAGGGCCTCGACATTCGCGTCGCCGCGCCGCGCATCGACCTCTCTGATTTCGGCGAGCTGGCCGAGCTCCCCATCTCGGGCGTCGGCTCGGCGCAGGTCACCGTGGTCGGCCCCAACAAGGGCGTGGTCATCGACGGCCAGACCACCCTGCGCGACTTCAAGCTGCGCGGCTACTCGCTGGGCATCGTGCAGAGCGCCGTTCACTACGCGGGCACCACACTCTCGTTTCCCGGCATCGCCGCGCAAAAAGGGCGCACGCAATACTTCGGCGAGGTCTCGCTCGATTTCCAGGTAACAGGCCTCTACACCATGGCCGCGGTGCAGCTGCCCAACGGCCGGGTTGAAGACGTCATCGATCTCCTCGCCGACCTGAGCCCCTCGATTCGAACCATGCAGGGCCCGCTGCTCGGCCAGGTGTCGGCCGTCGCCACCATCGACAGCCCCGCCAAGGAGCTCACCGGCATCATCGCAATGCGCCTGCGTGACGTGACCTATTACGAGCGCAAGCTCGGCGCCGCCAACGCCATTCTGCGCTTCGATGAGGGCCAGGCCCTGGTGCTCGAGCCGCTCGCCTTCGATGGCCCGCTGGGTAAGCTCCAGCTCGACGGCACGTGGAAGTTCGCCGGCCCGCTCGACTACCGCGCCTCGCTCACCGACGGTTCGCTGCAGGAGGTACTCGACCCCACCCGGCAGCTGCCCGTCAAAGGCGAGCTGGTGGCCCAGGTGGTGGTGTCGGGCGACACCGACGTGATTCGCGTCGATGGCACCATCACCAGCGACGACGTGCGCCTCAAGGAGCGCTCACTGGGCCCCGCCAAGCTCGCGCTCACCCTGGTCGGTGACGATCTCGCCGTGAAGGGCGACGTGTTCACCGGCCTGACCACCAACACCAGCATCACCATTCAGGGCGACTGGCCCACCAGCGCCAGCTTTCAACTCGACCTCGATGACGCCTCGGCCTTCTTGCCCAACGGCGCGGGCCTCTCGCTGGCACTGGGAGGGCAGGTGACCGCCACCGGCCCGCTGCGGCGCTACGAGCAGATGCACGGGGTGGCCAAACTGAACCGGGTGATTATCGCCCGCGGTGAGGTCTCGGCCGCCAACGTCGAGCCGGTCGAGCTGGTCTACGACGAGGGCGCGCTCGAGGTTCGCTCGCTGTCGATGAAGGGCGCCACCACCGAGCTTCACGGCGAGGGCAGCTGGGGCCCCACCACCGCCAACCTCCGCACCAGCGGCTCCATCGACCTCCGCTTGCTCAGCAGCTTCTTGCCAAACATCGAGCGCACGGCAGGTCGCCTCGACTTCACCGCCGGGTTCGCCGGCTCGGTGAAGAACCCCACCTTGATCGGCTCGGCCGACGTGTTCGATGGGCGCCTCGCGGTCAAAGGGCAAGACGTGGCGATTCGCTCGCTCTCCGGCCACGCCGATTTCTCGGAGTCGCGCATTCTGCTCCAAGACATTCAGGGCTTCGTCAACGATGGCCGCCTGCGGGCCCGCGGAGATCTGCGCCACGAGCGCCTGAGCATCAAGTCGCTCGAGCTGCAGGCCGACCTCGAAGACGTGACCATTCAGGTACTGCCCGATGTGCCCGCCACCTTCACCGGCGCGCTGATGCTCGCGAGCAAAGGCAACGGCATGTACCAGCTCGGCGGCGCGCTCGACGTGGTGAAGTTTCGCTACGCCCAGCCGCTCTCGCTCGACACCGTGCTCGCCAAAGCCAGAGATCGCTCGGTGCCCGGTGACGACACCCGCGAAGAGTGGCTGCGCTTCGACGTCGACATCGCCACCGGCAAAGACGTTCGCATCGAGAACAACCTCGCCCGCGCCCGATTACTCGGCAAGGTCAAGCTCAGCGGCACCAACATCAACCCGGTCATCATTGGAGCCATCGAGGTCGCCGAAGGCGCCCAGGCCACCTTTCGCGGCAACACCTTCTCGATCAGCCGCGGCGTGCTCCAGTTCAACGGCCTTTGGCCCACCTTCGACCTCTCGGCCCAGGGCCAGGTGCGCACCTACCTGGTGAACGTGAAGGCCTTTGGCCGCTTCGATGACCCGAAGATCTCGCTCACCTCCGAGCCAGCGCTCAGCGAAGGCGATATCATCTCGCTGCTCACCTTGGGCGTCACCACCCGCGAGCGCCTCGACGGTACCGCCGGCGCGGGCCTCGCAGCCGAAGCCCTGCTCAGCGCCTCGGGGCTCGATCAACAGGTGCAGAAGTTCTTGTCGCGCAACGTCGGGCTCAAAGACCAGCAGGTGCGCTTCACCACCAGCTTCAACGAGGCCACCGGCACCGCCGAACCGTCAGTCACCTGGGAGTCGAAGTTTCTCAACGACAACATGAAGATCGGCGCCACCCAACCGGTCACCGGCCGCGGCACCCAGGCGCAGCTCGAGTATCGCTTCACCCCCCGCGTCTCGGCCCGCGCGCAGTGGAACAACCAGACCCAGAATACGTCGATCGGAAATCTCGGCGCTCATTTACGCTTCCGCTTCGAATGGGAGTGATGCTGCTGTTGGCGATCGTGCTGGCCCAGGCCCCGACGGCCGAGTCGCGGCCTGAGATCTCCTCGCTCGAGCTCCACCTGCCGGCGCGAGCCGACCCCAAGCTGCTTGATCGCATCAGCGGTCTCATCACCGTGCGCAAAGGTCAGCGGCTCTCGTCTCGGGCGGTGCAGCGCTCGATTGAGAACATCTACGCCACCGGCCGCTTCTCAGACGTGGTGGTGCGCTCGCAGCAGATGGCGCTCGACACCGTCGAGCTGGTCTTCGAGCTGACCCCCAAGCAGGTGCTGGTCGACCTGTACCTCGAGGGCAACTCCGCCATCGGCTCGGCGGAGCTGCTCGCCCTGACCCGGCTCAGCGCCGGCTCGGAGTTCTGGCCCGAGCGCGGCAGCCAGGCCGCCGAGGCGGTGCACGAGCTCTACCGACGCCGCGGCTATCGCGACGTCTCGGTCGACCCCCACCTCACCTTCGACGAAGCGGGCGTCTCGCTCGGCCTGCTCGTCTTTGAAGGCCAACCCGCCCGAATCGCCGCGGTCGCCTTCGTCGGTCAGCCTGGTCTCACCAGCCCGGTCGCACACCGGGTGCTCGCCGTCGCACCGGGCGACATTCTCGATCTCGACAAAGTGCAGGAGGGCGTCGATGCCTTGCGCGCCAAGCTCAGGGCAGAGCGCTTCTACCGGGCCCGAGTCGACGCGGCGGTCATCGAAGGCGCGCGCGTCGTCGTGCCGGTGCTCTCGGGCCCCCGGTACCAGCTCCTCTTCTCTGGCAACCGCCGCATCTCTGACACCGCGCTGAGGGCCGTGCTTGCGTACGACGGCGACGAGACGCTCGATGCCCTGGTCGAGCAGCGACTGGTTCGAAAGCTCGAGGCCTTCTATCGCTTTCGAGGCTTTCACGACGTGCGGGTCAGCGCGCGCGAGGCCCATCGCCCCGGTGGTGAAGAAGCGGCGGTCGGTTTCGAGATCGTCGAAGGCGAGCCGCTTCGGGTCGTCGAGCTGCGCTTCACCGGCAATACCGCCATCGCCAGCGGCCAGCTGCGCGACGTGCTGGTTCGGGTGATGGAGGCCAGCGCGCCCCCCACGCCGACCGAGGCTCACTCGATGGGCGACCCGCTCGAACTCGAGGGCCGCATGGCGCCCGTGCCCTTTCGCGAGCTGCCCTCACCGCGGTTCGATACCGTGCTCGACGAGGCCGCCTACGCCGAGGCCGCCAGGGCGATGACCGCGCTGTACCGCGAGAAGGGCTACTTCGGCGCCACCGTGCAACTGGGGCAGATCGAGATCTCCGGCGCCCAGGCCCGCGCCAGCTTCGCGGTCGAAGAGCACACCCAGGCCACGTTTCGAAAGGTCGAGACCGCGGGTCTGCCGGTGGCCTTCGAGTCGGCCACGGTCGGGGTTTCGCGCACCAACGTGCCCTTCAGCACCGCCGCGCTCGAGCGCATCCGCCTGGAGCTGCTCCACGAGCTCGGGCGCCGGGGCTATCTGTTCGCCTCGGTGCAGGGCAGCTACCTGCTGGTCGACAGCGGCACCCACGCCGACTGCCTGCTCAAGGTCACCCCGGGCCCGCAGGTGCGGGTTCGCAAGATTCTGGCGGTCGGCAACAAGCGCACCGAAGACGAGCTGATTCTCTCGCAGGCGATGATGACCGAGGGTCTGCCGCTCGACATCGAAACGCTCTATTCGACGCAGAGCAACCTGCTCGGGCTGGGCATCTTCAAGCTGGTCGAGGTCGAGCTGCTCTCGCCCGAGGCCCCCGAGCCGCTCAAGACGGTGCTGCTGAAGGTGCACGAGCAGCCGCGGGTCATCGAGGGCGGCCCCGGGTACTTCTCGGCCGAAGGGCTCAGCGGCTTTCTCGACTTCGGAGTGCCCAACCTCTTCGGCCGCGCCCTCAACCTCTCGGGCCACGTGCAGCTCAACTTGTTCTCGACCAGCGTGCCGGTGCTCACCAGGCAGGTCGACGTCAGCGCGCTGCAGTGGTTCGAGCAGTTCGGTGGCCGCGGCAACATCTCGCTCCAGAACCGCGGCATTCTGCCCGCGCAGATCGGCATGCGCATCGACCTCATCGGCGAGCGCGTCTTTCGCCCTCAGTTCAACTTCACCCGCTTCGCGCTGGTGCCCAGCCTCGACTGGTCGAAGAACTTCGAGATACCCGGCATCGACTGGGTGCGCCCGAAGATCACTCTGATGCTGCAGAATGAGATCGAGCGAGCCAGCGTGCTGCGCACCAGCGCCACCTTCAGTCGAGACTCGGCCACCACCTTCGTCGATCAAGAGCGCCTGCGCTTCTTGTTCGGCGCGTTCACCCTCGAGACCATTCGCTTCGCACCCACCCTCGACCTCCGCGACAGCGCCCTCAACCCGCACATCGGCCTGGTGGTGCAGGGCTCGGTCGAGCTGACCACTGCGCTCTACACCGCTGACGAAGCGGGGCGCCCCTCGAACGTGCCGGTCTCGTTCTTCAAGGCCTCGGGCCTCGCCACGGTCTATCTGCCCATCGCCAAGAACGTGCTCGCGCTTTCGGCCAGGGCAGGGCGCATTCTCTCTCTGGTCAAAGACTCGACCACGCCGCCGGTGAAGCGCTTCTTTCTGGGCGGCTCGACCACTATGCGCGGCTTCAACGAAGATCAGCTCGTCGCCGAAGATCAGCGCCAGCAGTACCATGACGAGGTGCGCGACTGTCAGGTGCTCGCGGCCAAAGATGGCTGCAGCTCGGCCGCCAACACCATCGCCACCGGTCGTCAGGTGCCCTCGCAGGGCGGCGAGTTCTTCACCGTGTTCAAGGCCGAGCTGCGAATACCCGGCTTCAGCGTGTTCGACGTCGGCATCTTCGTCGAGGCCGGCAACCTCTACCTCGCCATGCCCAAAGACCCGCTGGTCTTCCGCTACATCGTCGGAGCGGGGCTGCGCTACGTCACCCCCATCGGCCCCCTCGCGCTCGACATCGGCGTGAACCCCGGCTTCGACTATCTGATCAACGAGCCCCCGGTCGTCGTTCACTTCAACATCGGCGTCTTTTGAACCGCGCGCTCGCCCGGTCGCTGGCGCGCTCCGTCTGACCGCCTGTCGTCACGAGCCCGCTCACCGCCCGGAGTGAGCTATAGGCCTCGCCGTGTTCTATCGCCTCGTTCGAGCCATCGTTTCGGCCGCGCTTCGTCTGTTCTATCGGCTCGAGGTCGTGCGGCTCGTCGACGACCTGTCGGGCCCGGTGATGTTCGTCGGCAATCACCCCAACAGCCTCATCGACCCTGCGCTGGTGTTCGTGATCACCGACCGCCAGGTCACCTTTCTGGCGCGCGAGCCCCTCTTTCACGCGCCGGTGTTGGGCTGGGTGCTGCGCGGCGTCGGCGCGCTCCCTGTCTTTCGCAAGCAAGACAACCCGGGGTTGATGGCCAAGAACGACGGTACGCTCGAGGCCGCCGCCAAGGCGCTCGTCGAGCAGAAGGCCATCACCATCTTCCCCGAGGGCAAGTCTCACTCCGCGCCCCAGCTCTCTGACATCAAGACCGGCTGCGCCCGCATCGCGCTGCGGGTCGCCAGGGCAGGGTCCGCCCTCCGCATCATTCCCATCGGGCTGACCTACGAGCAGAAGCACCGCTTCAAGAGCAAGGTGCACATCGAGGTCGGGCAGCCCTTGCTGGTCGAGGCGGTGGCTCAGGGCGCTCTCGAAGGTGAGGCCGAGGTCGAGTGGGTGAAGAGGCTCACCACCCGCATCGGCGAGGCCCTGCGCGGCGTCACCCTCAACCTCGAAGACTGGGAAGATTTGTCGCTGGTGCAGACCGCTGATCAGCTCTTCGCGCTGCGAAACGGTTTTCGCGAGAAAGACCCCGAGCGACTCCGGTTGCTCGCCAAGGGTGCGTCGCTGTTTCGACATGATCAACCCGAGCGCTTCGACGAGATCAAAGAAGACCTGATGTCGTTTCGCACCCGACTCGAGATGGTCAACGCCACCGCCAGCGACCTCTCGTTTCAGTACCGCACCCGCCAGGTCTGGTACTTCGTGTTTCGAAACCTGGCCGCCATCATCCTCGGCTTCCCGCTCTTCGCGCTGGGTCTGGTGCTCTTCGCCGGGCCGTTTCTGCTGCTGCGCATCCTCAGTCAGCTCGCGCCAGTCTCACGCGATCGCATCGGCACCCTGAAGTTCGTCTCGGCCTTGGTGATGGTGCCCCTGTGGTGGGCGGTGCTGTGCGGGCTGGGGTGGTACTTCGCCTCGACCGCCGGGCTGCTCGTCGCCTGGCTCGGAGCGCTGCCCCTCGCGCTGTTCACCCGGTACTTCCTCGAGCGGCGCAAGGCGATGGTCAAAGACATCGCCGCCTTCTTCAAGCTCGGCAATCGCTCTCGATTGCGGCAGCACCTGTTGTTCGAAGGAGAGCGGCTGCAAGAAGACATTCAACGGCTGGTCGCCGAGTTCAAGCCGCGCGTCGACGCCGAATCACGCGCAGCCGACAAATAGTTTCAAAACGATGGCCGCTTGCTCCCACTGAAGACCCCGAAGAAGAGGAACACCACACATGCGTCTCGCAATGCTCGCGGCAGTGCTCGTCTCCGCAGTCAGCGTTGCGGTGGCAAGCACCCGCGGCCTGCATCGACGCAGCGAGCCTCGCACGCGCGGTCGAGAGCCGGCTCGGTCGACATGTCTTCGGCATGAACCCCAGCTACCAGGTCAACGGCGTGCTCACCGCCGACGAGCGCTTGAAGTGGCTCGCGGTGCTCACCCTCACCGACGCGAGTGGAGCAGTCGTCGGCACCCGAGCGGTGCTGGTGCATCTCGACGTCGACAACACCAACGTGCGGCTGATGCGGGTGGCCGGCATCGGCTTTGGTACGGCCGGCAATATCAGCGTATCGGTGGCCAGCACCATGAACGTGTGCGCCGCTCCGTGTGACCGCTGGGTCGAAAAGGGGTCCGACATGTTCTACGTGGGCGGTGACGGCGTCACTCCGTCGCCCACATTCTCGTTGGTCGATCATCAGCCGTCGGTCTCGATGAAGGTGAAAGCGGGCGGCGCCGGCCAGCGCATCGCCGGGTACATGCTCATCTACGTCGGTGCCACGGGCCTAGCGTCCGGCGCCATGCTCGGAATCCTTTCGCTGGCCATCGGCTCGTCAGTTGGCAGCCCCACCTTCACTGACACCCTCGGCACGATCGGCCTGGTGAGCGCGATTGTCGGCGCGGTCCTCCTGGCCATCGGCATTCCCACGTTCATCACAGCCGCCACCGACCTCAGCTTCGAAAAGCTCGGCAAGCCGGGCGACCCGTCGAAGCTGCCCGCGGCAAAGACAGATTCGATTTGAGGTAAGCCTGCTGGTCTCACCACAGAAGCAGCGAATTCTGCAGTGAACGACGCGCCGCCCCTGCGGGTGGTGACGTTGCGCAGTGCTCGAGAGCGCTTCTCGATGGGGTTCGGCGTAGCTCAGAAGCCGGCACCTGTTTCATGAATGCGAGGCAGACGTTGCCGGCGATCGTGCTGGCAATTACCCCGTGGTGCAAGAACAAGAAGGGCAGGGGCTCGGTCATTGGCCCACGTTTACTCGAGGCGTGCACGCTGGGCCGGCGTCAGGCGATTGAGAAACTCAGCGCTCTGCAACCGGAGCAGCACTTCTTCGGTCTCGTTCGCGGTGCGCTCGCTCACCGAGGGTGTGTCAACAAAGTACGAGAACGCATGCAGGTTGCCCAGGCGCAGGGTCGGGAATGCGCCTGGCGCATACTCCGAGGCAGTCACTGGCGGGCGGCGTGCGTCGCGATCGCCCAGGGCCTCGAGCTGCGTTGAGCCGGCTGCGTGACACGCCGCGCAGTTGACCTCCTCGGTCTTCGTCAGCCGCGGGTTCGAGAGTCGCGCGAGCTGCTCGTAGGCTGCCGCGAACGCTGCAGGCTCGAGCGCGAGGGTCCCGGCCGACGTGAGCAGCGAGGCGGGAAACCACGGCACTTGAGCCGTGATGCCGTTTCGAAAGCCGACACCGCCTTGATCCGTGAAGGCGTCGCTGTCCCCCACTCCCACCACGTTCGACTGCGTGAACGTGCCGCCGGGCTGGCGGTCGAAGACGAAGAAGAGCCAGTTCTTCGATCGCCCCGTCGCCATGAAGGTGAACCGGGTCAACGAGGTGCTCGAGCACACGCTCGTGATGATCGCGCGCGTCTCGTCGCTGTACGGGCCCACCAGTTGCTCGCGCTCGAGCACCGGGTGCACGCCCAGCTTGCCGGTCGGCGCCGAGACCCGAGACAAGGCCCGTAGCCGCGACAGCACTTCGAGCAACTGGTCTTCGTTGAGCTCGTAGAACAGGTGAATCGACGCGTCAGAGAACGTCTTCGTCTCCGGCTCGAACACCTGCGCCACTAACCGCATCTGCCGGCGACACGTGCCAGTGCCAGCTCTCGTCCCATCGAAGCAGGGGTCGACCCGGGCCGAGACCACTCGCAGGTCAGGGAAGACGTCTCGAGTGCCAGCGGCTTCGACCAATCGCGGCAGGCCTGAGACGCCATCGCCCAGTCGGCCAAAGAGCGACTCGTCGAGCAGCCCTCGAACACCCAGCAGCAACGACGCGTCAGTCGGCACCGGAAACAGCACCGACACCTCGTTCGCGTTCCACTCCCGAAGGGCACCGGCGTCGGCGGGTTTCGATTGATCGGGCAGCTCGCAGCCAATGAGACCGAGGAGCAACACAGCAGTGAGGGCGCGATGGGCAGTCATTTCAGACGCCCACGAAGCAATTGCCGAGCCATCTCGAGCCCGCCCACTGAGGGACTTTGGCGACGTCACCCGCGCCAAAGTTCTGTGCCCCCCTCGGTTTTCTGTGTCTCGAGTCGCCCGATCTCGATGCGCGGAGCATTTCGAAGAACCGTCTGGTGATGTCGTCGCGCCTGAGTGAGGCCGAGGTCGGGGCCGAAGTGGTCACTGCCGGAGCGCTGGTACCGATTATCCAACGGGTTGCGGTGCCTGCCTTCTTTCGAAGTAGCGAGTTGGTAAATCCACCCAACCCAAGTTTCTCAATCGGAGCAGGATGGAGGGCATGTCCTCTCAGCATCCGTACCGCCAGTCGAGCGCCGAGGTCGCGGCGGCACAGTCAGTCGACCCAGAGAGGGGCTTGAGTGACGGCGAGGCCGGCTCGCGCATGGCGCGGTATGGCAAGAATGTGCTGGCCGCCGAGCGCGCAGTGCCGGGGTGGCGACGGTTTCTCGGGCAGTTCAAAGACGTGCTGGTGATTTTGCTGCTGGTGGCGACCGCGATTTCGGCGGTGTTGTGGTTCGTCGAAGGCAAGTCGGCGCTGCCCTACGAAGCCATGGCCATCTTCTCGGTCGTGCTGCTCAACGCGACCCTCGGCTATGTGCAAGAGGCTCGCGCCGCGTCGGCCGTGGCGGCCCTCCGCAAGATGGCCGCCGCCCACGCACACGTCATTCGCGGCGGAGAACGACGCGACATCGCCGCCGCCGACGTCGTACCTGGCGACCTTCTCGTGCTCGAAGAGGGCGACACCGTGCCCGCCGATGCGCGGCTGATGCAAGTGACCGCGATGCAGACCGCCGAGAGCGCGCTCACGGGCGAGAGCCTGCCGGTGATGAAGGGCACCCAGCCGCTCGATGACGAAGCGCCCCTCGGAGATCGCCACAACATGGTCTTCAGCGGCACCGCGGTCAGCTCAGGTCGCGGCATGGCTGTGGTGGTCGCCACCGGCATGCAGACCGAAATGGGCGCCATCGCGGGCCTGCTCAAAGCGACCAAGAGCGACACGACCCCGCTGCAGAAAGAGCTCGCCCAGGTCGGCCGGCTGCTCGGCATGGTGGTGATGGTCATCGCGGTGGTGATGGTCGCGAGCCTGCTGATCATCAACGGCGTCAGCGGCTTCGAGACGGTGTTCGACGCGTTGATGCTGGGCATTGCTCTGGCGGTCGCGGCCGTACCTGAAGGGCTGCCTGCGATCGTGACTGCTGTGCTCTCGCTCGGCGTGCAGCGCGCCGCTCAGAAGAACGCCATTGTTCGGCACCTGTCTGCAGTCGAGACGCTGGGGTCGGCCAATGTGATCGCCTCTGACAAGACCGGCACCCTGACCAAGAACGAGATGACGGTGCGCACGGTGGTGACGGCGAGCGGGCGGGTGCGGTTTGCTGGCACTGGCTACGAGCCCACCGGCTCGGTTGAGACCGACGACGGTCGCGCCATCGACGGAGCGCTCCGCGTCGAGCTCGAGCGCACCCTCACCGCCGCAGACCGAGCGAACAACGCCGTGCTGCAAGAACAAGCGGGCCGGTGGTCAGTGCAAGGTGACCCGACCGAAGGCGCGTTGATTGTCGCGGCTCGAAAAGCGGGCCTTGAAGCTGCGGTGCTCACCCAGCGCTTCACGCGACTGGCCGAAGTGCCGTTCTCTTCAGATCGCAAGTTGATGAGCACCATTCACAGCGACACCGAGCACCCGGAGCAGGTCGTCGCGTTCACCAAAGGCGCTCCCGATGTGCTGCTCGCGCGCTGCGCCACTGAGCTGGTCGGCGAAGAGAGTCGACCGCTCGATGCCACTCGACGCGCCGAGATCATTCGCCTCATCGACCAGCTCGCTGGCGAAGCCCTGCGCACGCTCGCCGTCGCCTATCGCCCGATGCCCAAGGCGGGGTTCGCCCCGCAGGCGATCGACGGCAGCCTCGAAGACGGTCTGACCTTTCTCGGAGTCATCGGTATGATCGACCCTCCGCGCGACGAGGCCAAGAGCGCGGTGGCTCGTACCCGCGCGGCAGGCATACGGCCGATCATGATCACCGGCGACCACCCTCGAACGGCGTCGGTCATTGCCGAAGAGCTGGGCATCGTCGAGACCGGTGCCCGCGCGCTCACTGGCGCCGAGCTGGCGAAGATGAGCGACGAGCAGCTCGATCGCGCCGTGGCCGAGGTCTCGGTCTACGCGCGGGTCAACCCCGAGCACAAGCTGCGCCTCGTGCAAGCGCTGCAACGCGGTGGCGCCATCGTCGCGATGACCGGAGACGGCGTGAACGACGCTCCCGCTCTCAAGGCAGCCGACATCGGCATCGCGATGGGCATCACCGGCACCGATGTCTCGAAAGAAGCCGCCGACATGGTGCTGGCCGACGATAACTTTGCGACCATCGTCGGCGCTGTCCAAGAGGGCCGCGCCATCTACGCGAATATTCGCAAGTTTCTGCGCTACCTGCTGGGCACCAACATCGGCGAAGTGATGACCATGTTCTTCGGCGTCGTGTTCGCGAAGGCGCTGGGCCTCAACGTCGTCGGAGGCAGCTTCGCGCTGCCCTTGCTCGCCACCCAACTGCTGTGGATCAACCTCGCCACCGATGGCGCCCCGGCACTCGCCCTCGGCCTTGAACCGGCTGATGAAGGCTTGATGAAGCGACCTCCACGACCGCGCGAACAAGGCGTGATCACCCGCCAGATGTGGGGCGGCATCGTGCTGGTCGGCGCAGTGACCGCGACCGCCACCCTGCTGGTGCTCGACGCGAGCCTGCCGGGCGGTTTGATCGCAGGTGAAGGCACGCTCCCCCACGCACAGACGATGGCGTTCACCACACTGGTCTTCTGCTCGCTGTTTTCAGTCTTCACTTCGCGCTCTGACCAGCGCAGCGCCTTCACTGGGCTGTTCTCGAACCCCTGGCTGTGGGGGAGCGTCTCGCTGTCGCTCCTGCTCCAAGCGGCAGTCGTCTATGCGCCTCCGCTGCAGAAGGCATTCTCGACGACCAGCCTCACACTGCTCGACTGGGGGCGATGCATCGTCGCGGCCAGTGCGGTGCTTTGGGTGCGCGAGCTGACCAAGCTGGCTCGCTCCTTCGGTAAGAGGCAATGACTGCGTCGCGACGGCGAAGTGCGCGTCGTCGGCATTCAAGACTCAGCTCGATGAGTTGGCGACCGCCTTCGATTGCGCGCTCACCGCAAAGCTTCGGCGCAGACGCAGGGCGTTGACGATGACCGAAACCGGTCATTGAGGGTCTCCGTTTCAAAATAACCCGGCTTGAGCCGGCCCGTTTCTATCTCACGATAGAAAGAGCCCGACTTGAGCCGCGCGCTCTCTCTCTCGACATAGAAAAAGCACGACTCGAGCCGGCCCACCTCTGTCGCGGAATAGAAAAGGCACCGCTTGAGCCGCCCGATCTCTATCTCGCTCGAGAGAAACGACCGCTCAAGCCGATGGGGACACATCGTTTCGCCCATTTGCGCCATCGGCACAGAGCGAATGAATACGGTAACGCCGGTCCCGTCAGACTCCTTTCGCGCAAAAATAAGAAGGAATTATGAGTAAATAAGTTTATGCAATCAAAATAAATAGGCTCCGTACGAAGGTGCGCAACATCCACCCGCACCAAGGAGCACATCATGAAGAACGCAATCGATACCGTCCGCAGCCAGGTGACCGCCCTGAACC
>Ga0105048_10005141_pt1 | contig 21223 bp, 20 predicted proteins | sample MAT05_FD_78382 | JGI IMG/M metagenome (GOLD analysis project Ga0105048, IMG submission 78382) | Freshwater microbial communities from Lake Fryxell liftoff mats and glacier meltwater in Antarctica - MAT-05 | ecosystem: Environmental > Aquatic > Freshwater > Ice > Liftoff microbial mat | place...
ACCAGCCTGGCGAACATCGTGGCCGTGATCTTCCCGAAGGTCACGTTCTCGGAGGTGAACCCCGGCAACCCGGGCTCGGGGTACGTGGTGCTCGTGAACCCGATCACGAACGCCGTGCCGCTCACCGGGGTGCAGGTGATGCCCCTGGTGGTGACGGTGACCCCGGTCCTCCCGGCGCCGTGACAGGTGGTTGACGTCAGTGGTGTCTCGGAATGGTGAGGGGGCAGGAAGCCCGGGGACGGCCGTCCCCGGGCTTTCCCGGCCGCGAGGGCTGCCCGGGGTCCGCTCAGCCCGAAGTGTGGTGCCCATGACGTTTCCCGCCCCCGAGTTCGCCTGGGCCTTCGCCGCCCTGCTGCTCGCCGGCCTCCTGGCCGCCTGCTGGCACGACCTGCGGACGCTCCGCGTCCCGAAGCCGGTGACCCTCGGCCTGCTGGCCGGCGGCGTGCTGGCGAACCTCGTCCGCGGGGCGTGGGTCGGGGCCGACGGGGCGGAGGCGTGGAGCCTCGGCGCCAACGGGGCGGCGGTGGGGGCGGTGGACGGATTCCTGTTCAGTCTGGCGGGATTCGCCGTCGGTTTCGGGTTGTTCTTCGTCTTGTGGGTGTTCGGCGTCGGCGGCGGCGGCGACGTGAAGCTGGCCGCGGCGGTCGGCGCGTGGGTGGGGCCGAAGCTGTTCCTGTTCGTGCTCGCGGTGGCCCTGGTCGCGGTGACCGTGCTGACGTTCGCCCGCATGGCGGGGGCGCTGCTCCGCGGCCGGCCGGGGGCGGGGCTGCGGGCGAAGGCGGCGCCGTGGCGGCTGCTGAGCTTCTCCCTGCCGATGACGCTCGGCGTGCTGGCGCTGCTGGCGCTGATCGTGTTCCAGGTGCGGATCGTCCCCGCGGGGGGGTAGCCGGCTTTTCCGCCGCTCGCGGCGGTGCAGATGCGTTCACAGGGGTGCGCCCATGCGCGGGTCGCTGTTGGCGGTTATCGCGGTCGCCGTCGTCCTCGGCCTCGGGGTCGTCGCCCTGGTCCGCGCCGCGGGCTGGCTCGCCCCGCCGGTCGTGTCGTCGCCGCCGCAGACGGTGGTCGTGGTGCCGTCGCCGCCGCCTCAGCCGCAGGTGCTGGTCGCCGGCCGGCCGATGTACACCGGCGACATGGTGGACGCCGAGGCGCTGTTCCTCCGCCCCCTCCGGGCCGGCGAGGCCAAGGACTACGAGGCGAACACGGCCGACTACCTCGTCTCCCGCGAGTCCGCCGTCCTCCGCGACCTGGCCCGCGACGTGGCCGCCGACACCCCGCTGAAGAAGGCCGACCTGGCGCCGGTTCAGAAGCCGGAGGCGCTGAACGTCCGCCTGGCCCCCGGCACCCGGGCCGTGGACCTGGCGGTGCCGAAGGAGCTGGCCGCCGGCGGCCTCATCGCCGTCGGCGACTGGGTGGACGTGCTCGTCCTCACCGACGTGGCCCGCTCCGACAGCCCGGCCCGCGTCCCGCAGACCGGCGTGCTGGTGCAATGCGCCCCGGTGATCGCCAAGCGGTCGTCGCTGTTCCCGGTGTTCAGCGCCCCGCAGCCCGGGCCGATCGGCCACATGGTCGCGGTGAACCCGTACCGGGCGGCGCTGCTGGAGTACGCCCGGTCGGTCGGCACGATCAGCCTGGTGCCGGTGTCCGCGGCCGAGAAGCGGCGGCTCGACGTGCTCAAGGGCCGCGCCGCGACGAACCCGGCGACGGCGGCGTCGGTGGCGATCCCGTTCGCCGAGCCGGGGAGCCCGGAGTTCCGCGACGAGGTGGAGCGGATCGAGAAGTACGGCCGCGGCGAGCTGTCGGTCGGCCGGGCCGACCTGGCGCGGGTGCTGCAGCTGGCCCCGCCGGCCCCGCGCACCCCCGCCGTGCAGATCGAGATCTTCCGCGGCACGGCCCGCGCCGGCACCGCCTCGTTCGAGCCGCCGGGCGGCCCGCCGATCGAGTACGTGTTCACCGCCCCGACCGGCCGCGACGGCACCCCCGTGCCGGGCAGCACGGTGCGGCCCGTCGCGGTGCCCCCCAAGAACTAGGCGCCTTTCTTCCGCCGCTTGCGGCGTTGCACCGCCGCGAGCGGCGGACCACTGGGAGCCCTCATGCCCGCCGCCGCCCGCGAGGACGACGCCCGGTTCCTCGCCTTCAAGGACGAGCTCCACCGGGTCGTGGTGGACGTGGCCGACCTGTCGCGCCTCGACAAGTGGGACCGGCCGCGGCTGCGCCGCGAGGTCGAGGAACTGGCCCGCCTCCTCGCCCCGCAGGTGGACCGCGACGTGTCCGCCGCCGACCGCGACCGCGCCGTCGAGGAGGTCGTGGACGAGGTGTTCGGCCTCGGCCCGCTCGAGCCGCTGCTGGCCGACAAGACCGTCACCGAAATTCTGGTGAACGCCCCCGATCAGGTGTACGTCGAAGTCGGCGGCAAGCTCCGCCTGACGCGCATCCGGTTCGTGGACAAGGCGCACCTGACGCGCGTCATCCAGCGCATCGCCTCCCGCGTCGGCCGGCGCGTGGACGAGTCGAGCCCGATGGTGGACGCCCGGCTGCCGGACGGCTCGCGCGTCAACGCCGTGCTCCCGCCGCTGACGCTCGACAGCCCCGTCCTCTCGATCCGCCGGTTCGCGCAGGCGTTCACCCCGGACGCGCTGCTGGCGAACAACACGCTCACGCCCGAGGTGCTAAACTTCCTCGCCGCCGCGGTCGCCGCCAAGACGAACATCCTCATCTCCGGCGGCACCGGCTCCGGCAAGACGACGCTGCTGAACGTACTGTCCCAGTACATCCCGCGCGCCGAGCGGCTCGTCACGATCGAGGACGCGGCCGAGCTGAAGCTGCGCCAGCCGCACGTCGTCCGCATGGAGACGCGCTCGGCGAACCTGGAGGGCGCCGGCCAGGTGACGCAGCGCGACCTCTTGCGGAACGCCCTCCGCATGCGGCCCGACCGCATCATCCTCGGCGAGGCCCGCGGCGCCGAAGCCGTGGACATGCTTCAAGCCATGAACACCGGTCACGAAGGCTCGCTCACCACCGTCCACGCCAACGACGCCCGCGACGCCCTGAGCCGGCTCGAACTCATGGTCGGCCTCGCCGGCGTGGACCTGCCGGTGGGCGTGATGCGCGGGTACATCGCGTCGGCGTTCAGCCTGATCGTCCACGTGTCGCGGCTGGCCGGCGGCGCCCGCCGGGTGACGCGCGTGGCCGAGCTGCGCGGGCTGAAGGACAACAAGTACCGCGTCCGCGACATCTTCCGGTTCGAGCAGACGGGCGTGGTGGACGGCGAGGCGGTCGGCTCGTTCCGCGCCACCGGGTACGCCCCGACGAAGCTGCTGGAGCGCCTCTCGGCCGCCGGCCGCAACGTGGACGCGGGCCTGTTCGCCGACCGGCCGCTGCTGGAAATCCTGCCGACGGCCGCCGACAACGGCTTCGCCGAGGAGGTGGTCCCCGACATCGAGCTGACCCGCGAGGCCGACGATGAGTGACCTCGTCCGCCCGGTGTTCGCGCCGCTGAACGCGATGGAGCCGTGGGTCGGCGCCGCCGTCGTGCTGCTGGCCGTGGTGGTGCTCGCGCTCGTGGTGTTCGCGCTGCTGTCCGCGCTCGGCGGCGTCGTGCGCCGCACCGAACCCGAGGACGGCCCGAGCCTCGCGGACCTGGCCGAGCCGTACCTCCGCGCCCGCCGCGGCGCCGGCCGGTTCGACGCCGAGTTCGACCGCATGGCCGAAGGGACGCAGCTCGGCCTCACCGGCGAGACCGCGGCCGGCTGGGTGCTCCTCGGCGCCGCCGTCGCCGCGGTGCTGGCGTACCTGCCGACGTTCGACGAGTTCTACGCGCTGGTCGCCGCGCTGCTCGGCGGGCTGGCGGTGTTCCTGGTGTTGTGGACGCTGCAGAACCGCCGCCGCCGGGCCATCCAGGAGCAGCTGCCGGACGGCCTCTTCCAGCTGTCGCGGTCGCTGCGCTCGGGGTTGAACCTGCCGGCGTCGCTGCGCGAAACCTCGAGCTCCATCCCGGTCCCGCTGAGCGGCCTGTTCGCCCGGCTGGCGGCGGCGCTGTCGCTGGGCGAATCGACGCGGCACGCGGTGCGGCGGGTGGCGGACACGGCGCGGGTGACGGAGTTCGACCTGTTCGCGGAGGTGCTGGCGCTGCACGCCGAGAGTGGCGGCAACCTGCCGTCGATGCTCGACCGCCTCGCGGCTTCCGTCCGCGACCGTAACCAGTTCCGCGGCTACTTCCGGTCGGTGACGACGCTGGCGCGGATGGGGGCGTACTTCGTGGCGCTGTCGGCGCCGGCGGCGCTGCTGCTGTACTTCCTGTTCCAGCGCGACATGCTGGACCGGTTCATCGCGGAGCCGGTGGGCCAGCAGATGCTGCTGGCGGCGGTGGTGCTGGAGGTGCTGGGGCTGGTGTGGATCACCCTGCTGCTGCGGCGGCAGGACGACTACTGAAACCAGAGGACAGAAGTCAGAGGACAGTCGGAATGAAGCTGCTCCTCTGTCCTCTGTCCTCTGTCCTCTGTCCTCTGTCCTCTGTCCTCCGGCTCCCATGACAGAGCTTCCGCTGCTGGGCCTCGTCTTCGCCGTGACCGCGTCGGTCGCGCTGCTGGCGCTGGCCACGCTGGCGCTGTTCCGGCGCCGCGAGGTGATGCCGGACGACCCGCCCGCCCCGCGGGTGTTCGGCCCCCTCACGCCGGCCGTCGCGGCGCTCCTGCCGCAGACCCGCGCCGGCCGCGCCGCCGTCGCCGCCGACCTCGTCCGCGCCGGGTTCTTCGAGCCGACCGCGGAGGTGAACTTCACCGCCGTGCGCGCCGTCATCACGTACCTGCCGCTGGTCGCCGGGCTCGCCGCGTCGGTGCTCACGGTCGGCGAGGTGTCGATCGCGTACCTGCTGTTCGCGGTGGTGACGGGTGTGCTCGGGTTCGCGGTGCCGCGGGTGGCGCTGAGCGTCGCCGCGGACGGCCGCAGCGACCGCATCCGCCGCGGCCTGCCGATGCTGATGGACACCCTCGGCCTCACCCTCTCCACGGGCGCGACGCTGCCGGCGGCGCTGGCGGCGAGCGGCGAGGCGGTGCGGCGCGGCTTCCCCGAATTGTCGCACGAGGTGCGGGTGGTGCTGGCGCAGGCGGAGTTGCGGAGCCTGTCGGACGCGCTGGAACGGTGGCGGCGGCGGCAGCCGATCCCGGAGCTGGGGAGTCTGGTGTTCCTGCTGAGTCAGGCGGACCGGCTGGGGACGGACGTGACGCGCGGCCTGTGGGAGCTGTCGGCGAGCCTGCAGGTGACGGCGCGGCAGCGGGCGGAGGCGGCGGCGAACCGGGCGAACTTCTACATGGCGTTCCCGACGGTGCTGTGCCTGCTGATCGCGGCGGCGCTGGTGATCGCGGGTCCGGGGGTGGTGCAGATCGTCGAGTCGAACCGGGTGGTGGACCGGTACATCGAGGAGGCGCAGGAGCAGGAGCGGAAGCTGAACGCGGAGAAGAAGAACGGGCGCCCGGGCACCCCGGCGCCGGCGCCCCCCGGGAGCTCGTCGGGGCGGTAGCCGTCCGGCTTCCCCGGCGGGCCGCGGTCGTGTAAGGTGGGGTGGTCTTGAGGACGCCGTGATGGACGCCGCCGCGACACTCGACACCGTCCGCGCCTGGGCGGTCGACGACCAGCTCGACCTCGTGTTTCAGTTGTGGGACCAGATCGCCGACGCCGGGTGGCGGCCGACGCCGGGCCCGGAACTGCTCGGCGAACTGACCCGCCGGCTCGCGGCGCACGACGCCGACCCGTCCCGCTCGCTGACCTGGGATGAGGTCGTCGCCCACGTCCGGCGGCCGCGCGGATGACGCCGGTCGTCTACCTCCCCGAAGCCCGGACGACATCGACACCGTCTACGCCGGGTACACCGTCGGCCGAACGCGAGTGCGTTGTTCCGCGGGCGGCTGGCAGGTAGACTGGCGCCGGAGGACCACCCCATGGCCGACCAGTCGTGGCGCGCGCTCATCACCGTGGAACCGGGCAAGCGGGCCGGTAAGCCGTGCGTCCGGGGCATGCGCATCACCGTGTACGACGTGCTGTCGTACCTCGCCGCCGGGATGACCACCGACGAGGTACTCGCCGACTTCCCGTACCTGACCGCCGAGGACATCCTCGCCTGCCTGGCGTTCGCGGCCGAGCGGGAGCGGCGGATGCTGGTGGCCGTCGCGTGAAGCTCCTGTTCGACCAGAACCTGTCCCCCCGCCTACCCGACCGGCTGGCCGACCTATTCCCGGGCTCGGAGCACGTCGAGGCGGCCGGGTTGGGGAGCGCACCGGACGAGGCGGTGTGGGCGTACGCCCTGGCCGGCGGGTTGGCGGTGGTGAGCAAGGACGAGGACTACAGCCACCTCAGCGTGCTCCGGGGCGCCCCGCCGAAGGTACTCTGGCTGCTGACGGGCAACTGCACGACCGCCAAGGTGGAGCAACTGCTGCGGGAACGAGCGGCGGACATCCTGGCGTTCGCCGCCGACCCCGACGCCGGGGTTCTGGCCGTCGGGTGACGCCGGGGCGCCCGCCGGCGAATCCGTCCTTCTCTTCCGCCCGTATTCCCTTTCCACCCCGCACAACCCCTCGCGGCCGAACCCCTCGCGACGACTTTCTCGGCGCCGGGTCGGAGAAGAACTGGCGGCGCGGCCGCGGCCGTGACGACAACGGCCGGTCGGACGTAATCCCGGGAGTTCAGCCTTGCCCCGCGTCGCCACGGTGCCGCCGGTCGCGGAGGAAGCCGCGACCGGCCTCGTCGCCGAAGTCTTCGCCGACATCCGCCGCACCAAGGGGATCGACCGCGTCCCCAACCTGTGGCGCGTCCTCGCCACCAACCCGGCGCACCTCGAACTCGTGTGGTCGCGCCTCAAGGCGATCATGCACCCCGAGGCCGGCCGGCTCACGCCGCGCGAGCGCGAACTCATCGCGCTCGCGGTGTCGGCCACGAACGGTTGTGCCTACTGCGTGAATTCGCACACCGCCGCCCTGCGCAAGATCGGTGTCGATTTGGAAACACTCGGCGAGGCGCTGGCCGTGGTCGGGATGTTCAACACGACCAACGCCCTGGCCGACGGCTACCAGATCGAGCCCGACATCCTCCCGCCGCTGGAGTAGCCATGTTCGCCGCCGTCGTCGTCGCCGCCGGGCTCGCCACCGCGGCCCCGCCGCCGGACTGCTGCCCCGTCTACACGCTCGACCAGCTCGTGCGCATGGACCGCGCGCAGCTCGAATCGCTGTACCGCGGCGCGGAGACGGGGAACACCCCGTACGGCGTCACGAACGGGCGCGCGATCCGCAACCCCGGCGGCCGGCTGACGGTGCCGGTGTCGCGGGTGACGCGCGTGCTGTGGCAGGGGAAGGTGTTCAAGGACGACGGGATGATGGTGAACCGGGTGCTCGGGCTGCGCGCGGTTCACGCCCGGGTGTACCTCGGCGAGAGCTGGCTGGACGGGCGGCCGTCGGTGATCATGGACTACGCCGGGGCGTCGCGCCTGTTCCCGGACGTGCGCGACGAGGTGCGCGAGGTGAGCCCCGGGGTGTGGCTCGGGGTGATGTACACCCGCAAGCCGGGGGGGGCGGAGCAGACCATGTTCTTCGCGCTGGCGGCGCGCCGCTAACGCCGCCGCTCGCGGCGGTGCAAGGCGCGCCTTGCACCGCCGCGAGCGGCGGAAGACTCGAACCAACACACCCCACGTACACGCCGTCGATCGTCGCCGGGTTGGCGAACGGGTTCGCCATCGCCGTCGTCGGCTTGTTCATCTCGCTGAACGGGATCACCCGCACCGCCGCCTGGTTCTTGTTGCCGCTGCCGACGATCAGCTCGGCCCGGCCGTCGCCGTCCACGTCCTTCGCGGCCACCCGGATGCCGGACCGGTCGTTCTGGTCCCAGGTGAAGAAGTCGGCCAGCGCCGGCAGCGCCGCCATGTCCGCCCCGGGGTTCGCCATCACCACCGCGCCGCTCACGATGCGGACGCGCGGGCCGCCGGTGTTGCCGGTGCTGTAGATCACGTCCGCGCTGCCGTCGCCGTCCACGTCCGCGGCCGCCACGTACACGCCGCTGCGGAGGCTCGCGTCCAGGGCGAAGAAGTCGGGCACCAGCCGGTCGGCCTTGCCGGCCGCCAGCGACGCGCCGTCGTACACCGCCACCCGCGGCCCGCCGCCGATGCCGGCCCCGACCACCAGCTCGTCGGCCCCGTCGCGGTTGATGTCGGCCATCGCCACCCGGCTGCCGCCGCGGAAGCTGATGTCGCCGAACGCCAGGAAGTCGGCCGCCGTCGTCAGCCCGCCCTGGCCCACCCGGAACAGCACCACCCGGGTGCCGCCGCCGGCGTCGGCCGACACGGCCAGTTCGTCGCGGCCGTCGCGGTCCACGTCGCCGGCGGCGAGGAACAGGCCGCCGGTGAACCCGTCGAGGACCGTGGTGCGGCCCACCAGGTCGGCCCCGGTCTTGCCGTCGAACACGCGGACGGTGCCGGCCGTGCCCGCGCCGGTGGCGAAGGCGTAGTCCTGGGTGCCGTCGCCGTTGAAGTCGCCGACCACCGACCGGATGACGCCGGTGTACCCGGCGAACGGCGTCTGCGCCGGCCCGGCCGCGGCCAGGGTGTTGTCCGCCCGCAGGGTGAACACCTGGGCGGTGCCGTCGGTGGCGCCGGTGAGCACCACCGGGGTGCCGGCGGCGTCGGCGGCCAGCGGCGGGGTGAACGACACCCCCGCGCCCGGCACCCCGGACACGTCGGACACCGTCCACCCGAGGTCCTTCAGCGCCGCGTAGTCGAGGGCCGACAGCTCCACCCGCCGGCCGAGCGACGCGAACGGGTCCATCGACACCACGTCGCCGCGGACGGTGATCCCTTCGCGCCAGTGGTCGCCGTCCGGGCCGAGCGGCACCGGGCCGCCGAACACCGCCATCGCGGCCGGGCCGGTGAACGCGCCGGACGCGGTGAGGGCGTTCCACTGCGGGCTGGTGCCGACCCCGATGGCGTGCGTGATCTCGTGGACGGCGGTGCTGTAGAAGTCCAGCTGCGTGTCGCCGATGCCGGTGGTGTTGCTGCCGAAGAACCAGTTGGTGCCGGCGGTGTCGAAGGAGAGCGCCCCGCCCCACAGGCCGAAGGCGGCGCGGCCGCGGATGCTGTCGAACCAGGCCTGCGAGCCGGACGCCGAGTAGCCGCCGAAGCCGCCCTCGCCGGCCTCGGCCCCTTCGAGGTTGCGGCCGCCGGCGAACAGCACGATGGTGTTCGCGCCGACGCTCAGGTTCGGGATCTGAACCTCGCCGCCGGTCGCGGGGTTGAAGAAGCGGGCGGCCCAGGTGTTGCCGCCGCCGGCGTTCAGGGCCGGGAGGTTGCCGTCGAGGTGGGCGCCGATGGAGTCGGCGGCCTGCTGGAGGACGGCCCGGCGGACGGGGTCGCTGAAGAACCCCTGGGTGTCGTACGAGTAGTCGATCTGGAAGACGATCGCCGGGCACTCGCGGAGTTCGAGGCCTTCGACGCTGAGCACGGTGCGGTTCGTCATGGCGCGTCCCGTCGGCCGGCGCGCACCCCGGACGGGGCCGGCGCGGGGCCGGCCGTCGGGTGCGGCGGGGTGTGTGGTGGAGCGGGGCCGACGACGGGGATGGTCGGCCCCAGTTGCCCGGGCGGACGGCCCGGGGCGGCTGGCCCGCCCGCGGGGGGAGGGGCAGGGTCAACCGCGACACCTGAGATGTAGAACAGCGACGACGGCCGACGGACGGGTGCAAGCGGGGAAAGCGTCTGGAAATGCCGGGGGTTTACGCGCTGTTAACCCCGGGAACGGCGCCTCAGGGGGAGGCTGAAAACCGCCCCTCAATTCGGCCGCGGGAGGAAGTGTGGCGGGGGGTGAATTGTTGCGCCGGCGCGCACGGCACAACCGGCGCCACCGCACCCGGCGCGTCGGGAGGTGCGGCACGCCGCCGGGTCGGTTGTTGCGGCCTCGGCGGACGCGGGTTTAGAGTGGTGTCGTCCCAGCTCAGGCGGCTCCCACCCCGAGGGCAGCCATGTTGAACCGTCCCGTTCCGGGCTCGGCGTTCCCGCGGTACAAGGTGTTCCTCCACCGCCCCGCCGACCGCGGCCTGATGGCCGTGGTGCGGGCGGTGGTAGACCTGACGCGGTTCGCGGCCGCCGAGGCCGAGTTTCGGATGTGGGAGGCGTTCCACCGCGGCCGGGCGGTAGTGCTGGTCACGCACCTGGAGCGCGCCGAGTTGTACGTCGAGCAGTTCGCCGCGCGGGGACTGCCGGCGAGCATCGAGCCGGCGTAGGCCGCCGCTCGCGGCGGTGCAATGCGCCCCTTGCACCGCCGCGAGCGGCGGACCGGCTCACCGCCGCAGCAGGAACTCCTTGCTGTTGAGCAGCGCCCACGCCACGTCCTCCCACGCCGCGCGGCGGTCGGCCGCGGCGCCGAGGTACGCCAGGATCCGCCGCCCCTCCGCGTCCGTCGGCCGACGACACAGCGCCGCCAGGTAGAGCTCCTCCAGCAGCGCCGCGTCCGCCACCCCCGCCGACAGCCGCTTCCCGATGCGGTTGTCGGGGTCGCTGATGAGGCGGTTCACCACGTCACCCGAAATCATCTGGAACGCCTGCAACAACCCGGGGTCGTCGCTCCGCTCGCACTCGCACGTCAGCAGCCGCTCCGGCTTGCCGAACGTCTTCAGGAACTGGTCGCCGAGGCCCGCCGTGGAACGCCGACCCGTCTGCGGCGGCGCCGGCACCTGGTTCGCCCGCAGCCCCAGGGGGTAGCCCGCGAACCGCACCGGCACGCCCGTCACCTGCGCCAGCGCGTCGAGCAGCTGCTCCGCCTCCAGCGGCGTCACCAGCGCGTGCGAGTGGTGCAGCTCGTCGGCCATCACCGCCGCGTCGCGCGTCGTCGCCGAGAGCTGGTACGTCCGGCTCGTCATCACCCGCTTCACCAGCGGCTTGAGCCGGAAGCCGCCGGCCGCGAAGTCCTTCGCCAGCCAGTCCAGCAGCTCGGGGTTCGACGGCGGGTTCGTGGCGCGGAAGTCGTCGTTCGGATCGACCAGCCCGCGGCCCATCAGGTGCAGCCAGACGCGGTTCGCCTGCGCCCGCGCGAAGAACGGGTTGTCCGGCGCCGCGATCCAGTCCGCGGCCGCCCCGAGCCGGTCGCCGTCGGGATCGACCGCGGCGGCGCCCAGCAGCTTCGGCAGCGCCGCCTGCTTCGTGCGGCCGCTGACCAGCTCGCCGTCGCGCTTCTGGAACACGACCTGCTCGCCGACGAACTCGTGCTTGTCGAGCATGTCGCGCCGGTCGTTCGACAGCACGCGGTAATCGACCCGCGCGAACAGGGCGGCGAAGCCGTAATAATCGTCCATCGTCCAGCGGTCGAACGGGTGGTTGTGGCAGCGGGCACAGCCGATCCGCACGCCGAGGAATACTTGGGCGACGGACTCGGCGCGCTGCAGCGGGTCGCGGACGGCGCGCCAGAAGTTCGCCGGCGGGTGGGAGTAGGTGCTGCCGCGGGCGGCGAGCACGTCGCGGGCGAACTCGTTGAGCGGCCGGTCGGCGGCGAGCTGCGCCGCGATCCACCGGTAGAACACGGCGACGCCCTTGCGGTCGAGCGCCTTCTCGTCGTTCCGCAGCACGTCGGACCACTTCTGCGTCCAGTACTCGGCGAACTCCGGCCGGGCCAGCAGCGCGTCGATCAGCCGTTCGCGCCGGTCCGCCCGTTGGTCGCTCAGGAAGGTGCGGGTTTCGTCCACGGTCGGCAGCACGCCGAGGGCGTCGAGGTAGGCGCGGCGCAAGAACAGGTGGTCCGGCGCGAGCGGCGCGGGGGCCAGCCGCATCTCCCGCAGCTGGTCGAGCACGAGCTTGTCGATCGGGTGGTCGGTGGGGAACGCGGACGTGTCCGGGGCGGGGCGGTCCGGCAGGAACACGACGCGGACCGGCACGACGTGCGTGAGGTAGCGGACCATCAGCACCGTCTCGCCGAACTGCTCGCGGACGACTTCGCCGGCCGGCGTGATGCGGGCGACGCCGACGGTGGTGAACTCGCACGCGGCCAGCGCCGTCACGTCGCGGGTGGTGCCGTCGGAGAAGCGGGCGACGGCCTTCACCGTGAAGCGGTCGGCCGGGTCGGACAGGATGCGGGCGGCGGGGGTCACGTCGAGGCGGGCGAGGCGGGGGCCGTCGGGCGGGTCGGCGCGGCAGCCGGCGGCGACCCACGCCCGCAGCGCGGCGTACTCGGGGCTGGTCTTGCCGAAGCGCACCCCGCCCTCGTGCGGCACGCCGCCGGTGGCCTTCAGGAGGAGTAGGCTTTCGTCGGGCCGGTGGGGGTCGGTGCGGCGGCCGAGCATGTCGCGGGTGAGGACGACGCGGTCGCCGGCCGGGTCTTCGCCGCGGAGGGAGAGCTTGAGGCCGCCCTTGCCGTTCAGGTTGCCGTGACACGCCCCGGAGTTGCACCCGGCGCGCGACAGCACGGCGCTCACGTCGCGGTCGAAGCTGACGGGTTGCGCGGCGGCGGGGCCGGCGGCGAGGAGGGCCAGGACGAGCGCGAGGGTGCGGGTCATGGCGCCAGTGTACTCCCCGCGGAGACGTTTCGCCGCACGACGAAGACGATGGACGCACGATCCGAACCAAGATCGGTGTTCGGATCGTGCGTCCATCGTCTTCGTCGTGCGGCAAATACCGGCGGTGGAATGCCAACACCGGCTACGGCGTGGACACCAGCCTCACCTCGAACACCAGGTCGGAGTTGGCCGGGATGCCGGTCCGCGCCGTGCCGCCGTAGCCGAGCGCCGACGGGATCACGATCCGCCGCGTGCCGCCGACCTCCATCCCGTCCAAGCCGCTCACGAACCCCGGAATCAGGTTCGACGTGGTCAGCGTCTGCCCGGTCAGGGTGCCGCTGTCGAACACGCTGCCGTCGGTGAGGAAGCCGGTGTACGTGGCGGTGAACAGCGACCCGACGGCGATCGCGGCACCGCTCCCGGCCGTCACGTCCCACACCTTCACGCCGTCGGACTTGGTGACGAACCCGGGGTCGGTCAGCGAGAACGGCAGGGTGCTGGCCGGGGCCGTGGTGGTGGTGCCGCCGGTGGTAGTCGTGTTCGACAGGTCGGGGCCGAACACGGTGCCGCCGCCCGGCGGCGGCGACGGCGGCACCGGCGGCGGGATCGGGGTGCCGCCGAACCCGCGGGCGTACAGGTCGGCGTACGCGCCGTTCAGGGTCGCCTGATTCTCGGCCCCGACGATCTGCTGCAGGAACTGCTGCACCGCCTCCGAGTTCGCCGCGGGGTTGACCGCGAGCGACGATTGCAGACTGGTGCGGTACGTCCGGAGGGTGCTGGCGTCGGTGCGGCTCTGAAGGCCGGTCTGCGGCAGCTGCGCGGCCAGGACGCCGATCGTCTGGGTGGTGCGGCCACGCTGCAGCGTGGTGCCGAGGTGGAGTAGGTCTTCGGCGGTGTCGGCGGTACGGGTGTACGCGGCGACGACGTCGGCCTCGAAGGAAGCCGGGACGAGGCGGGATTCCAGCCCGTCGACGGTCGGGCGGAACGAGCGCGGGTCCATGCGGCCTCCTGAGGCCGGTGCGGGCGGCCGTCGGCGGGACGGCCTGTAACGGTGGTATCGGCTGGGACGGTGGGAAGACTTGAGGATCGCCGCCGCTTGCGGCGGTGCAGGTGGTGCACCGCCGCGAGCGGCGGGAATTCACTTCGCCTGCTCGGCCACCTTCTCGGTCGTCTCGGCGGCGGCGCCCAGGTGCTGCGCCGCGGCCCCGGCGGCGCCCTGCACGGCGCCGGCCAGCGCCCCCTCGCCCACGTCCACGAGCACGTCCTTCGCCACCTTGACCGCCTTCGCCAGCATCGTCTTCGGCTTCACCCGGGCGAGCGTCTTCGCCGCGGGCTTCTTGGTCGTCTTGGCCGCGGGCTTCGCCGCGGGCTTCGCCGCGGCCTTCACGGCGGGCTTCACGGCGGGCTTCTTGGTCGTCTTGGCCGCGGGCTTCGCCACGGGCTTCTTGGTGGTCTTGGCCGCCGCCTTGGCCGCGGGCTTCGCCTTCGCCGCGCTCCCGGTCTTCCCCGCCTTGGCGGTAGCGGCCTTCTTGGCCGGCTTCCCGGACGCTTTCGCCACGGTCGTTCCCCCCTGTGTGGTCGGTGCGGAGTCGCTCCCCGACAGGCGACCCAGGAGGGCGGAAAAGCCCTCTTGCAGGTGCCGCCGGGTGTCGGCCATCGCCGCCCGGATCACGTCCGGGTCGGCTCCAGTTGCCCGGTCAGCCATTCGAGGTTCTCCCCGAGGGCGGCCGTGGTTTCGGGGAACGGGCGAAGGCCGGCGAACCCGTCGCGCCCGGCGAGGAGGAGCTTCGCCCCCGCCGCCCCGAGCCCGACCGCGGCGAGGGCGTAGCCCCAACCGAGCGGCAGGCCGGTGAGGCGGCTCAGTCCGCGCGCCGCGGCCAGCGCGGCGACGAACCCGCCGGCCGCCGCCAGCCCGCCCCCCGCCGCGACCGCCGCCGCCGCACCGCCGGCCCGCCGCAGCTCCTGCCCGACTTCCGCCCGGAACACCTCGACCTGCTGGCCGAGGAGTTTCTTGGCGTCGTCGGCCAACTCGCGGAGGATCGTCCCGACGGGCGGCGAATCGGTGGGCACGGCGGCGTCTCCTGGCGCGGCGGCCGCGCCGCGCGCCCGTCGTCCCAAGCAACTGCGATGCCACGAAGACTGTACCACACCGACGCCGCCACGGAGATTTTGGCCGCACGATTGAAGACCGAGGACGCACGATCCGAACCATGATTTTGGTCGGATCGTGCGGCCAAAATCTCCTCCACGGAGCGACCCCGCGCCCGTTGACCCCCGCCCCGCGGCCGGCTACAGTCGCCGGAAGACTCCCCCGGAGGCCGCCCCATGTTCCGCCCGTTCCGCGCCGCCGTCGCCGCCCTCGTACTCTTCCCGGCCGCCGCCCTCACCCAGGAGGCGGACAACGTCGAGTACCTCCGGATTCAGCACGACGCCACCGGCCGGTTCGGCATCGCCGTGGCCGCCGGGCCGGAGTCCGGCAAGAACCTCACCTTCTCCGGCGACGGCGGCACGAACAACACCGCCGTGTCGGTGGGCGGGTTCGCCTTCGTGCTGAACGCGGCCGCCCCCACGACGCCGACCGCCGAGAAGAAGGAGGCCGACGGCCGCGCCTGGACGACCGCGTGGGACGTGCCGCCGCGGAAGGTGACGGTGACGCAGGAGGTGGTGCTGACGCGCGGGGCGCAGTCCGGGAAGCTGGACACGGCGATGGTCCGCTACACGCTGGCGAACAAGGCCAAGACGAAGCAGAAGGTCGGCCTCCGGTTCATGCTCGACACCCTCATCGGCGGCAACGACGGGGTGCCGTTCGTGCTCCCCGAGCGGGCCGACCTGGTGACCACCGGGGCGCTCGTCGGGGCGAAGACGAAGAACCTGCCGGACTACGTGCAGGCGTTCGAGCGTCCGGACTTCAAGAACCCCGGCACGGTCGCCCACCTGGGGGTGCGGGTGTCGGCCCACATCGCCACGGTGGAGCCGCCGGACAGCCTGCTGTTCAGCCACTGGCCCGGGAGCGACGCCCCGTGGACGTACCCGATCCAGAACATGGGCACGGACTCGGCCATCGGCCTGTACTGGACCGAGGCGGTGGTGGAGCCGGGGGCGGAGCGGCGCGTCGGGTTCACCTACGGGCTGGCGAAGGTGGTCAGCGGCAAGAGCGGCGGCAAGCTCGGCCTGACGGCCGGCGGGTCGTTCAAGACCGGCGGCACGATCACCGTGACGGCGTACCTGGACCGCGACCTGAAGCGGCCGACGGTGACGCTGACGGTGCCGGACGGGTTGAAGCTGGCGACCGGGGTGCGGGCGCAGCAGACGGTGACGATCCGCCCGAACGAGCCGAACGGCCGGGCGACGTGGCGGCTGGTGTGCGAGCGGCCGGGGCAGTACACCGTGAAGGCCGAGCTGGAGGACGGCGCCGCCGAGGAGATGCCGCTGATCGTGCGCTGAGGGGGCCGACGCCGTCCGACTCGCGGGCCGTCATTCCGACCGGCATTCTTGGTTGCGGGAAAAGGGGGCACCCCGTCCCGCAAGCATTGAGTCAAACACAGAAATCACTGCGAGAACGACGGCGTGCCGCTGGACGCGACGCGAGTCGTTGCCCGGTCCGGACTTGCGACCGACGGCAGTGGGTCAACCCGATCCGGTAGGAGGGGGCGGCCCGTGCTCGTAGCGATGGCCGGGTTACCGGGCACCGGGAAGTCGGCGCTGGCGGCCCGGCTGGCGGCGACCCTCGGCGGCGTCGTCATCAGTAAGGACGTGGTGCGGGCGGCGCTGTTCCCCGGCGCCGCCCTCGACTACTCCGCGGACCAGGACGACCTCGCCATGCGGGCGGTGTTCGCTGCCGCGGTTCACCTCCGCCGCACCCGGCCGGAACTGCCCGTGTTCCTCGACGGCCGCACCTTCTCGAAGGCGGCGCAGGTCGCGGCGCTGGCGGAACTCGGCGAGCTGGTGCGGGTGATCGAGTGCGTGTGCCCGCCGGAGGTGGCGCGGGCGCGGATCGCGGCGGACCGCGCGCACCCGGCGGCGAACCGCACGCCGGAACTGCACGACCGCTCCCGCGCGAGCGCGGAGCCGCTGACGGTGCCGCGGCTGACGCTCGACACGGCGGCGCAGACGCTGGACGAGTGCGAGCAGCGGGCGCGGGCGTATTTGAAGGGTGAGCCGGCGAGCCGACCGCCGTCAGGCGGCGGGTGACGTTCGACTCACCCGCCGCCTGACGGCGGTCGGCTCGCCGCAGTCGTTATCCGCCCATCAGGTACGCGATCAAATCCCGCACGTCCTCGCGCCGCAGCGCCTCCAGTTGCCCCTCCGGCATCAGAGACAGCGCCGACTCGGTCACCCCCTCCACGTCGTCGGCCGCGAGCGTGACGCGCTCGGTCGCGGTCTGCACCACCACCCGCGCCGCGGTCCGCTCGGTCACGATCCCCGACACCACCCGGCCGTCGGTCGTGCGCACCACCGACATCCGGTAGTCGCGGCCGACTTCGGCGGCCGGGTCGGTCAGGTTCGTCAGCCAGTAGTCGAGGTTGCCGCGGTTGACGCCGTTCAGGTTCGGGCCGACGTCCGTCCCCTGGCCGTTGAGCTTGTGGCACGCCTGACACGTCCGCGCGTACAACGCCTTGCCGTTGGCCGCGTCCGCGGTGCGAAGGTACGCCGGCGTCAGCATCGCCTTGTACTTCGCCAGCAGTTCCGGCTTCCCGGCCGTCGGCCGCACCTCGCCCCACACCTGCTTGAGCCGGTCGCGCACGGCGGCGTCGTTCAGCGCGAACATCTGCCGGGCGGCGAACGCGGACACGTCCGCCCGCGGGAGGCGCTTCGCTTCCACGGCCGCGAGGAGTGACAGCGCGGTGTCACGCCGTGCCGCGAGGGTGGCGACGGCGTCGGCCTTGTCGTCGGCGTCGAACCGCGGGTACGCGGCGAGCACCTTCGCCGCGGTGTCGGGGTGCGGGTACGCCGCGAGACCCCGGACGGCGGCGCGGCGGGTGGCGGGGTCGGGCAGCAGCTCGAACAGCAGCGACGCCAGGTCGGCCGCCTTCACCCCGACGAGCGATTCGACCGCGCCGGCCCGGTCGGCCGGGGGTGCCGCCTTGTCCGCGGCGAGGGTGCGCAGGTCGGCGACGGCGCGCGGGTCGCCGAAGGCCAGCGCCAGCGACACCGCGTTGTCACGCACCTGGTTGTCGGCGTGGTCGCGGAGCTTCGCGTACACCGCCGGCCACCCCGCCGGCATCGGCAGGTTGCGGCGCCCCTTGATCCCCTCTCTCGCGCCGCGGAGCAGGTCGGGCACCGCAGCCGGCGGCGCCTCGGCCAGCACCTTCGCCAGCGGCGACAGGTCGGCCTTCGCCCCGACGGTGGCGGCGTGGTCGAGGAACCGCCGCGCCGCGAACTGCCGGACCAGCGGAATCTGCCCCTTCGCGGCGATGTCCAGCGCCCGCGCCGGGTCCGCGGGGACGAGCGGCTCGAAGCCGTACCAGATCATCAGCGGCAGGTTCGCGTCGGCCGCGTCCTCGGCGCGCGACAGCATCGCTTCGAGAGTGGACCACCGGTTGTCGAGGTTCGACAGCTTCTGAACGGCCGACGCGAGTTCGAGCCGGACGAGCGGCGAAGGGTCGGTCCGCGCCAGCTTGGCGTAGCGGATGGTGTCACCCCCTGGCCCCTCGCTCATGAACCGCACGCCCCAGCCGCGGACGTACTCGGAAACGTGAGACGTGAGGGTCGTCGCCCTCACGAATCCCAGTTCCCCGATCCCGTGGAGTGCCCAGATCGCCCGCAGCCGAACCCGTTCACTCTCGGCCGACAAACGCATCTTGTTCAGCGGCTCGAATACTTCGCCCCGCTCCCGAGGGGTCCACGACGCGGACCGCTCCTGGAGCAGTCGCCGCGCCGCCCGTACCTGCCACTCGTTCGGGTGCTTCTGAAGCGCCACCAGCTCCCGGTCGCTCAGCTTCGACAGATCGATCTTCGGCAGCTTCGGCTCGCCGTGGCTGATGCGGTAGATGCGGCCGGTGGTGCGGTCCGGCTTGTACGTGTGGCACTCGCCCGTGTCGGACCAGTCGGACACGAGCACGTTCCCGCCCGCGTCGAGCCGCAGCGTCACGCCCATGAACCACGGGTCGGCCGACACCATCAGGTCGCGGCCGTGCGACGCCACGTAGCCGGAGCCCTTCCGCTTCAGGATGTCGTTGTTGACGCGGCGGCCGTGGACGTTGCACGTCAACACGGTGTTGCGGAAGTGCGTCGGGAACGAGTCGCCGAGGTACACGAGCGTGCCGCAGTGGGCGTGACCGCCGCCCATCGCCAGCGTCTCGGCCTTGCCGAGGGTGCCGCGGATGTCGCCGCCGGGGTAGTGGAGGTGGTCGGCGATCGTCGGCAGGCGCTCGTAGGCGTACTGGCTGCTCGGCCGGTTCCGCCACGGCTCGTAGTGCCCGCCGGGGATCATGTGGAACAGGTGCGGGTTCACGCAGTTCGACACGAAGCACTGGCCGTAGTCGTCGAAGTCCACGCCCCACGGGTTCGTCGTGCCGTCGGCGAACACCTCGAACTTCTTGCTCACCGGATGCACGCGGTAGACGCCGCCGTCGCAGTGGGTGCGGTCCTGCGCGGGGGTGCCGGGCGTTCCCACGTCGGACGGGCTGGTGCGGCCGTGGCCGCCGTAGAGCCAGCCGTCCGGCCCCCAGGTGAAGCCGTTCGCCAAATTGTGCCGGCTCTCCTTGTAGCCGAACCCATCTAGCACCAGCTGCGGCGGGCCGGTCGGCTTGTCGTCCGTCACCGGCACGAAGTACAGCCCCGGGGGCGACATCACCCACACGCCGCCGAAGCCGACCTCGACGCCGGTGATGTAGTTGAACCCCTCGTAGACGACGGTGCGTTTGTCGGCGCGGCCATCGCCGTCGGTGTCTTCGAGGACGGCGACGCGGTCCTTGCCGGTCGGCTGCCACGCCCCGTAGTTGAGCGCCTCGGCGACCCACACCCGGCCGCGGTGGTCGAGGCAGAACGACACCGGCTGCGTGACCAGCGGCTCGGCCGCGAACACGGACATGCGGAAGCCGTCGGGGAGGACGGACTGCTTCGCGGCCTGCTCGGCGGGGAGCGGCCCGGGGGCGGGGTCGGCGGCGAGGGCGACACTTGCGAAGAGGGCGAGAACGGCGACGGGCCAGCGCGGCATGTACGGCCTCCGGGCGGGTGCGATTAGCCTACCCGATGTGGTTCGTGGGATCACGCCCCGGGTTCACCGCGTGCGGGGTTCGCCCCCTCACCCCGCGTGCTTCGCCGCGACCCTCTCCCCCGAGGGGAGAGGGTGGGCCTTGCCGGGCCTCATCGCGGGCGGGCAACCACGCGCCGACGCCGGGCGTTCGCGCCGCGTTACCCGCCCGCGACAGGAGTCGAGTGCCTCCCACCCTCTCCCCTCGGGGGAGAGGGTCGCGGCGAAGCACGCGGGGTGAGGGGGCGAACCACCTCCGACGTGAACCCCGAACCCCTCAGCGCCGTGGTTCGCCCGCGAGGAATTCGCGTACGGTGGTGACGCGATGTTCGGTCGCGGCGGCGAACACGGCCTCGCACAGCGCGATCGTCTCGACGTTGTCGCGGCCGCCGATCTCGGGCTCGGTGCCGTCCTCGACCGCGACGAGGAGCTGCGCCATCGTGCCGACGAAGGCGTCGGGGAACCACACCTCGGGCCAGCGCGGCCGGTGCCACCCGCCGGGCACGAGTTCGCTCCACAGGTCGAGCGTGCTCGGCTCCCGCGCCGGGTAGCGCGGCCAGCCGATCGTGCCGTGCATCAGCCCTTCGGTGCCCTCGACGCGCCAGCGGATGGTGTGCGGGTGGTCGTCGGCCGCGGCCTTCGGTCCCGCCCACACGTCGTCCCACGCGCTCGCCCGGGGGCCGTGGTCGTATTCGAGGATGGTGAGGTTGATGCCGTCGCGGTGGGGGAAGCGGGTGCGCGGGTCGGGGCGGGTGCTGGCGAGGACGCGGTCGGGGGTGCCGAGCCAGTAGCGGAACGTGTCGAGGTGGTGGATGCTCATCACGAACGTGGACAGCGACGGCAGCCCTTCCGCCCACGGCATCCAGTGCGGCACCGCCCGCATGTCGATCGTCGCCAGCACCGGCTCGCCGAGGAGGCCGCGGGCGAGCGCGTCCTTCGCCGCGCGCACGCTCTGGTCGAAGCGCATGTTCTGGTTCACCGCGAGTACGACCCCCGCGGCGGCGCAGCGCTCGACGAGGTCGCGGGCGTCGCGGACGGACAGCGCCAGCGGCTTCTGCGCGAGGATGCCGCGGAGCCGGCCGCGGCCGAGCTCGGCGGCGCGGCGGATCAGGTCCGGCTGCGCGTCCGGCGGCACGGCCACGTCGAGGATTTCGACCGCCTCGTCGCGCAGCAGGTCGTCGATGGTGACGTGGACGGTGGGGACTCCGCGCGCCGCCGCGACCTCGCGGGCCGTCTCGACCTTCCGCGACGCGATGGCGACGGGGTTGAACCCGGCGTTTGCGTAAGCGACGAGGTGGCAGTCGCGCATGATGAAGCCGGCGCCGGCGCAGCCGATGCGCCAGTCGCGGCGGCGCGGGAGGGTCGGGAGGTAGTTGAGGGAGAGGGGATCGGTCATGCGTCAGGCGCGGGGGTCGAGGACGAGGGCGAAGCCGGGGAGGAGCTTGGTCGTGAACGTGGCGCCGGCCGCGTGCGTCCGCACCACCCACCGGCCGCCGTAGCGGCGGTGCTGGATCAGCG
>Ga0105048_10005143_pt1 | contig 21218 bp, 19 predicted proteins | sample MAT05_FD_78382 | JGI IMG/M metagenome (GOLD analysis project Ga0105048, IMG submission 78382) | Freshwater microbial communities from Lake Fryxell liftoff mats and glacier meltwater in Antarctica - MAT-05 | ecosystem: Environmental > Aquatic > Freshwater > Ice > Liftoff microbial mat | place...
AACAGCTCCAGGCGCGGGTCGAGGCCGTGGTTCTTCAGAAAGAAGAAGCCCACTTCTTCGCAGGCCGTGCGCAGCGCAGCGGGGTCGAGCTGCTCGAGGTCTACTTCGGGCCGAAGCTCGAGAGCGCGAAGAAGGCGCGAATCTTGTCGTTGGTCTCGCGTAGGCGGCTCGAGAGTGTGCGAACGAAGGTCCACAACAAGACCGAGGCCAGCTCTTTGTCGGTGAACATCACCTGGTCGAGCTTGTCTCGCGAGAGCTCATAGAGCCGGCACGAGATGTGGGCGATGGCATCGGCGGAGCGGGGCCCGTCTTCAATCAGCGACATCTCGCCGAAGTAGTGGCCGCGCTCGAGAATCGCCAACGCCTCTTCGCCGATGCCGGGCACCATCTTCGAGATGCGCACCTTGCCCTCGACAATGATGAACATCGACGCGCCGACATCGCCCTCGCGAAAGACGTGGGCGTGGGCCGGGTAGCTGACTTCTTTGAGGGCGGCGGCGAGCTTGCGGAGCTGAGCGGAGGTCATGCCTTCGAACAGCGCGACATTTTTCAGAATGGCGACGTCCATCGGTTGTGCAGTCGTAGCAGACTCGAGGCCGTTGTCCCCAATTTGGCTGGAGCCAAGGCGGGGGAGCGCGTTAAGAAACGCGCCATGCAGACCAACAAAATCACCATCATCGGCTCGGGCCCCGCTGGCTACACCGCCGCCATCTATGCCGCGCGCGCCAACCTGACCCCGGTGATGTTCGCCGGCGGCCCCTCTGAGCTCGACTCGCGCCGGGTGCCGGGTGGTCAGCTGATGATCACCACCGAAGTCGAGAACTACCCCGGTTTCCCCGAGTCGGTGACCGGGCCTGACCTGATGGAGCGGTTTCAGAAGCAAGCCGAGCGCTTCGGCACCAAGCTTCACATGGAGAACGTGCTCAGCGTCGACTGGTCGAAACGGCCCTTTCACATCAAGGGCGAGTCGGTCGAGTACCTCTCAGAGACGGTGATCATCGCCACCGGCGCCTCGGCGAAGTGGCTCGACATCAAGGGCGAGGCCGAGTTCATGAACCGCGGCGTCTCGGCCTGCGCCACCTGCGACGGGTTCTTCTTCAAGAAGAGCGACGTGATCGTGGTCGGCGGCGGCGACACCGCGATGGAGGAGGCCACCTACCTCTCGAAGATGTGCACCTCGGTCACCGTGGTGCACCGCCGCCACGAGCTACGGGCCTCGAAGATCATGCAGGAGCGGGCGCTGAACAACCCGAAGATCAAATTCGTGTGGGACTCGGCAATCGAGGAGATCGTCGGAGACGCGAAGGGTGTCACCGGCGCCATCGTGAAGAACCTGAAGACCGGCGACAGCTCGAAGCTCGACACCAAGGCGGTGTTCGTCGCCATCGGTCACGTGCCGACCACTGACCTGTTCAAGACCACGCTCAAGCTGCAGTCGAACGGGTACGTGTGGGTGCAGCCGGGCAGCGCCAAGACCAGCCTCGAGGGTGTCTTCGCCTGCGGCGACGTGATGGACGCGACGTATCGCCAGGCGGTGACCGCGGCCGGCACCGGCTGCATGGCCGCCATCGAAGCCGAACGGTGGATGACCGAGCACGGCCTGGCATGAACCTGAAAGCGATTCGGGTGCTGGGTGAGGCCGAGCTGATGGTGGCTCCTGACCTGGCGGTCATCTCGCTCGAGCTGCGGGCTGAAGAGAAGTCGCCGTCGAAGTCTCGGGCGCAGCTCGATCAGCACCTCAAGACGTGCGAGCGGGGCTGACCCGGGCCGGGCTCGATGTGAAAGACGTGCAGGTCGACCGACTGACCACCGGGCCTCGCTCGAGTGGCTTGTTGTCGCTGTCGTACAAGTCGGGTCGAGACGATGGCTCGCAGCTGCACTGCGCGCTGGCCGTGACGGTGCGTGATTTGGCCCGCTACGAAGAGGTTGATGGTGCTGCTCGATTCGGGGGTCGCTCGGGCGAAGGGCGTCGAGCTGCAGAGTTCGGCGATCAAGCACCACCGCGGCGAAGCTCGCACCTCGGCGCTGGTGCAGGCGCGCGAGAAGGCCCAGGCGATGGCGGCGGTGCTGGGCAAGAAGGTCGACGACGTGGTCTCTATTGAAGAGCGCGTGTCTGCCGCCGACGATTCGTTCGAGATGGGGCTGATCGCGGTTCGAGCCATCATCGACGTGACGTTTTCGCTCAACTCAAGCGAAACGCGCGGAACAGGGTTCGTTGATGGAACCGTCTGAGGCGCCCCATGAACTTCTCGATATTGCTGCTGTTGGTGGCGGCTGGCCCAGCGAGCGACGTCGACCCGCTGCGGTCGGTCACCCTCACCGGTTTTCCCCACATCAAGCAAAAGCCTGATTTCTGCGGGGAAGCCGACGTGGCGATGGCGCTGCAGCGGCTGGGTCACGACGTGAGTCAAGACCAGGTGTTCGCGGCCACGGGGCTCGACCCGGCCAAGGGGCGCGGGGCCTACACCGACGATTTGAGCCGAGGGCTTCGGGCGCTGGGCGTCGAGCCGGGGCGGGTTTGGTACCGAATCGACCCGAAGCAGGCGGCCGCGCAGGTCGACGCGCAATGGCGAGCGGTGCATGCCGACCTGGTGAAGGGCCAGCCGAGCATCGTGTGCATGCACTACGACTCGCAGCCCAAGACCACCGAGCATTTTCGGTTGGTCACCGGGTACGACGCGGCGACCGACGAGGTCATCTACCAGGAGCCCGCTGAAGACGACGGAGCCAACCGGCGCATGGCGCGCGAGGCGTTCATCAAGCTGTGGGTCTTCAAGCCCAGCCCGACCCGGTGGACGATGATTCGCTTCAAGTTGCCTGCGCCCGCGAAGGCGCCGGTGTTGCCGGTGGAGGTGACTCCGACCGCGGCCGAGGTGGCGCAGCACGTGATGACCCTCAAGCCGACGCTGCCGCCCAACAGCACCCTGGTCTGGGAGAAGCCGTTTCTGGTGGTGGGCAATGAATCGGTCGATCAGGTGAGAGAACGAGCGAAGACCCTGATTCGGCGTGAGCGAGATTTGCTGCTCAAAGACTTCTTCGTAGACCCGCCGATGGTGCTGCAGGAGGTGTGGGTGCTCAAAGACAAGGCGAGCTACGAGAAGTATTCGAAGGAGCTCTTCAACATCAACCCTGACACCCCGTACGGCTACTACCTGTCGGAGCGCCGCGCGCTGGTGATGAACATCAAGCCCGGGTACGGCACCTTGACCCACGAGCTGTTTCACCCGTTTTTTCACCAAGCGTGGCCTGACGGGCCGGCCTGGCTCAACGAAGGCGTGGCCTCACTCTTCGAGCAACCCGCCGAGCGAGACGGTCACTTCATCGGCAAGGTGAACTGGCGGTTACCGGGGCTGCTGGCGGGGTTTCGCGCCGGCCAAGTGCCCTCGTTCAAGACGCTGGTACACTTGTCGACCAACGGGTTCTACGCCGACGATTACGGGCTGCACTACGCGACAGCGCGGTACCTCTGTTACTGGCTGCAAGAGCGTGGAGTGCTGGCGAAGTTCGTGCGCCGCGCCATCGAGCTCAAGGCAGTCGACCCATCAGGGTGGAAGGCGCTCGAAGAAGTGCTGGGCGCTGACCCCGAGTCGTTTCGACCAGAGTGGGAGACGTTCACCAAAGCCCTGCAGCGAGGTTCTTGAAGCCGAAACCGTGCAGCCGTGGTCCGCCAGCGCGGTTCACCCGGCAATCTGCCCGCCGCACTGGCACCACCTGGCTTCGCCTCCTGGACATATTCGCCAACTCATTCGAACTGTGGCGCTTGTGCATGGGCTCAGCATCAGCCATGGAGCGTGTCCATTTCAGCCGAGGTTTCGCCACGTATGGACGTCTTTACCGCGTTGAGCAACAAGTCTGATTACTCGAAAAGTCAATTGCAGCTGATCGTTGGCGCGTGGGTGATGGCGAGCCTCGTGGAAGGGAAGCAAAAGGTCGACCTGAAGAACGGCGATGTCGCTGAAGACGACTACGACAAGAAGTCGATCTACTCGTTGCTGTATTCGATGTACCGCTCGATGGGCGACGTGCGCGCGACCGACGGCGCGCTCTACGAGTTCACCTTTAATACCTGGGGCTACACCTGGCCCGAGTCGTGGGGGCAGAGCCCGATCGCTGCCAGCGACCCGCAGAGGATGGGTAAGAACGCCTACGCCGGCCTCTATCACTTCGATCTCGTGCAGGAATACATCAAGGCCCGCGAAGGCAAGGTGCACATCGTCGAGATGGGGTGCGGCACCGGCGCTGGCGCGCATTTAATCTGCTCCAAGCTCTTGCCCAACTGCACCTACGAAGCAGTCGATATGCAGCAAGCCGGCATCAACTCGTGCAACCGCAAGTTTGTGCCTGAGCTCAACGGCCGCCTGGTCGCGACCTGCGGCGACGCGAGCGAGCTGAAGATCGCCGACAACTCGGCCGACTTCATCGCCATCAATGAGACCCATGTCACCGAGATGCCGGGCAAGACCACCGACGAAGACGTGCGCTTCTTCAGAACCGCACATCGCATGCTCAAGCCGGGTGGCTTTCTGGTCTGGGGCAACGCCATCCCCGAGTCGACGTGGCAGCCGTGCTTCGACTTGCTGGGCAAGATCGGCATGAAGCTGATCGAGGTCTGTGACGTGACCAAAGAAGCCGTCAAAGCCCGTGACGAAGACAAGAGCCGCATCGACTCGTACGTCGAGCAGATCGTTCAGACCTTTCACGGTTTCAAGATTCCGATGCTTGGCAACAAGCGCCGCGCCCTCGCCGAAATCGCGCTCAAGAACTTCTCGCGAAACCCCGGCACCAAGCTCTACGACAACATGGTTGACGGCACTGACACCTATAAAGTGTGTTTGTTGCAGAAGCCGCTCAGCGTGCAGGCCTGAGGCTCCTCGGTCATTTGAGTGCCCAGCTCAGCCAACGCTTCGCGTCTGCGTCGAGCTTTGCGCTCGAATGCCCGGCGATGAACAGGCGCGCGCGACGCGTGGCCTGGGCCTCTGTCACCGAAGGGTGCTCTTCGCGCAGCGCCGCGGCGACGGCGTCGGCGACGGCGTCGTAGAACTGGTGCAGCGGCACCGCGACCTGCTCTTCTCTCGCGGCCAGCGCCCGAAGAACAACCGGCAGGTCACCGGGTTCAAGTGCTCTTCGAGCAGCGCGTCACACAGCGAGGCCAGCGTGCGGCGCTCTGCCACGAAACGCGCTTCAAGGTCGGCGAGCGCCTGCCGCATCACCCGCTCGAGCAACGCCCGCATCAGCTCGCCGCGAGTGGGGAAGTCGTACCGCAGATTACCCACTGCGATGCCGACCTCGGTCGCGACCCGCCGCAGCGCCAGGGCTCCGGCACCTTCAGAGGCCAGCAGAAAATCGCCGAGTCGAGAATCAGGTTGGCGCGGTCGGCACCCTTGCTCGAGACGGCGGTGCCACGTCGCGGCCCGGGTGCGCGCTTGCGGGTCCCGCCGCCAACCTGGCCTGCGGAGGAGCAGCGTGCGTCACCTCGACTCTCAACCTCTGGAGGGGCCCGGCGACGTCGACCCGGAGTCGCGCGACGCGTGCCAGCGCTCTTGAGCAGCGCGTGCCGGGTCGAGCGGTGGCAGTCGCCGCGCAGCGCGGGAAACACGCCGAGGCGCTTGAGCAGCATCGCGCCCCAGGTGGCCCAGGCTGAGGTGAAGCCGATGCGGGTCGACACGCTGTGCGCCGCCAAGGTCATCTGCAAAGTCAATCGGCGAGCCTCATGGCACGACGAGGCTCGTGCTGAAGGCGCTCGTATTCCTGTCGACGACGGCGGTGAACAGCGTCGCGGCTTCAGCGCCGCTGGCCAGCTGGCTCGAGGTGAAGCTCCAAGAGAGCTGGCCGGCCGTGCACGCTGTGAAGCCGAGCGGTCTCCAGGTTGAGCCGGCGCGCAGGTAGACCTCGACCTGGCCTCGAGCGGGGCAGGTGCCGGTGAGGGAGCCGACGCCACTGTCGGTCGGGGGCGCGAGCAAGCCATCGGCGCTGAAGAACACCCCGCTGCTGAAGGTGTTGCTGCCGGCGCAACAGGCCGAGCTCGGCACCCTCAAGCCGACCTGGCTTGCGCAGACTGCGGCCGAGGCCACGGTGCTCGGGCGAGTGCTGGTGCGAGACGGAGCCACCGGAGACAGCGACGGGGGTGCGCCCGCCGACGCAGGTGCTTCGACGGGGCGCTCGTCTGATGCGCAGGGGGCGAAGCACTGACCACCGAGCGGGTCGAGCTGACGACGGGTGCGAGCGGCGAGTTTCTGAAGAGCGACTTGCCCGGCTTTGCGCCGATTCGTGAGGGGCCGATCGAGGTGTGAAGCTCGGCCCAGCCGCGCTGCGGGCTCTCGAAGCGCGAATTTTTCGCCCCTGCAAGTGGCCCGACATCGACTGCTGAGTTCACCGACGAGAATGGGTACTCCGGGCTGCCGCCGGCTCCGATCTTCTGGTGAACTCGAGGTGTGCCGAGGCCCACCTTGCGGCCCACCGAGCTCACCTCTGCCATTTTTTAACCCGTAGGTGCCTCATGGGTGCCGGGCGATAGTTCGCCACCCTGAAGACGCTCTTGTTGCGTGTCGCGACCGTTTGTCTCGTCTCGGTAGTGAGTGGGTGCGTCATCGGCGATCTCACCATCCCCGAAAATGGCCTCAAGGGCGCCATCGGCACGCAAGGGCACATACCGCCGAACGATCATCTCGTTCGCCTGGTGAACGTCCATCGTGCTTTGAATGTTGCGAGAGACCATCTTGTCGTTAGGGAAAATGAGGGCGCCCCCGTCAGTGAAGACCGGCACGCCGGCATCTGGCTCGATGGACGTGCTGGTCGACGGCAATCTGCTCATCATCGCGAGTGGCCGGTTCGTTCACCTCTACAGCTTGGCCAACCCTGCTGTGCCGGCGCTGCTGGCCGACGTCGACCTCAGTACCCTCAACAGTGCGTACCGCGTGTATGGCATCGCGGGCCTGCTCGGCAGCAAGCTCATACTCGCCGGCCGTCGCTCAGATGATACCCAAGCAAGCCCCGTGGCCTTGGCGGTCATTCTCGACCTCTCGAGTCTCTACGACTCGCTCGTCAGCACTCGGCCGAGCGCAGCTGACGCAACGGTGCTGCAGTTCGCGTACGGCTCTCGCGGCGCGGTCTTGAGTCGCGACCGACTGGTCTTCTCGAACATCTTCGCCTCCAACAACCGGGTGGTGCAGATTCAAGATGGCATCGACAACAACGCCGGCACGCTGTGGGACGGCGTTGACATTCAAAGCGTCGGTACTGCCGGGCTGCAGACCGTCGGTGGAGCCCAAACGGTATCGGGCAACCTGCTCTTCAGCGGCGTCTCGCTGCAGATCTCCAGACTCAGAAACATCTGGGCCTCGGGCTCGCTCGACAGCTTTGACATCGCCGCAACCCCCTCTTCTTGCTCTCGAACCAGTTCGAGGTCGTCGGCGACCAGTTGATGACTGGCGCTGGGCTCCTCGCCATCAATACCCTGACCAACGTGGCGCAGCTCTCGAAGCACGACACCTTCTCAGGCACGCTCAGCTTGACCTGGGGCCCCTACGGCATCTCGGTGCAGTCAACGCCGTCGCAGGACATTTCGGTCGGCTTCACCGAGCTGGTGACCCCTCGCAGCCTGAGCCTTCGAGCACGGCGAGCGGCACGGGCGGTGAAATCAGCGTGCGACCGGGCCTGGTCTACACGGGTGGCTCTGGCGTGTTCGACCTGCTCACCGGCGGCTCGCCGACCCGAATTTCGAGCTCCAGCGGCGGCTGTGGCCGAATGACGATGCTCGACGGCGTACAAGTCAACGCCGCCGGCAACTGGCTCAACGTTTCTGATCTCGAGAAGTCGGCTGACCGCGACCCGACCACCAACCCGCTGCCCGCCACCTCGGCAGAAGCTATTCGCTGGTGCTGGGGGCCACGACCATTGCGCACGGCGTGGCCAGCTACGGCAACTACCTCGTCGTCGCCGAAGTACGGGCGACCGGAAACGCTGCCACCGGCGGCGTGTGGCTCGATGTCTTCGACGCGCGAGCGATTCGCGACCGACAAGCGAGCACGACCTTGGCCCTGAGCAACCGAGTGGCCCAACTGCAGTTCGTGCCGAGCGCGGTCTCGACGCCGGCCGGCTTGCCGCTGGTCGATGTGTCGGTGAGCCTGGGGCGCGCGGTGGTCTCAATTGACACGAGCAGCACCACCCTGGCCGACAACGTCTGGTTCGTGAATCTCAACCCGCTCTTCGATGACGACCCGTCGACGACCTTTGGGCCAGCGCAGGTTCAAGGTTCGCTGCAGACGCCGGGCACCCGGCGCACCGTGGTGGTGGGCACCTTTGCGTACGCGGCAACTACGGCTGGCTTGCGAATTTTCGACGTCACCAACGCGGTCGACGGGCCGTTGTGGCGCTCTTCAGTGGAGTCGAGGTTTGGGCTTGGCCTTGGCTTTGATGGGCTTGGCTTTGACCGGCGCGATTCGAACGGTCGCTCCGGCGCGGGTCAGGGCGGTGGCGACGAATTCGGCTTCGACCGGCGTGCCTTCGTAGCCGACCGCGGGCAGCTTTTTGAGCGAGTCGGCGATCTCTTGGTGAGTGACGCCCTTGAGCATGGCGAGCGCTGTGACCGCGTGTGCCTTCGACTTCATCGCGTCGACCCAGGCTCGAACCGTGCCCAGCTGCGCGAGCAACGCCTGACGCACACCTGGAGTGGGCAGACCCACGCCCGCTGCCTCGAAGCCGTGACCGCATTCGCAGGCGAAGCGTTCTCTCCACTTGAGCTGGTTGCCCGAAATCTCCTGGGTGAGTTCGATCGGCCACGCTCGCTTGCACGCGGCGCAGATGGAATCGATGTGAGCCGTGGTCATGAGCCGCGACCTTAGCGCGTTGTTCTCGAGACCTGAGAGCGCGGAGTGGAGTGTCCACGCAGGGTCCTCCGCTGCGGACACTGGGCCAGCCGCTCGGCAGCGAGTGCTTCGGGCATGAGGGTTGCTCTGGTCTCTGGCCATGCGGATGGATCAGGATTCACACACCCGACTGATGCACCACGGCGCTCGCGCGCTCAGCGATGCCGAGCTGGTGGCGCTGGTGGCCGGGCGGGCAGTGTCGCTCTCGCTGCGGGCGTTGATGGGCGAGACGCCGCAGAACCTGCTCGAGTACCGCGGGCTCTCGCCTCGGGCGGCGACCCGGCTGGTGGCCGCGCTCGAGCTGGGGCGCCGGGCGCTGGTGGCGGGTCTCGATGCCAGGCCGCAAATCGGCTCCCCGGTCGAGCTGGTCGGCTATGCCCGCGCGCACCTGCTCACCGCCCAGCGTGAAGAGGTGCACGTGCTCTGTCTCAACGCCCGAAACGTGCTGGTGCACCACGCCCGCGTCGCCGAGGGGTGTATCGACCAGTGCTCGGTCGACCCACGCGAGGTGTTCGCCCCAGCGGTGGCGATGCGGGCCTCGGCCATCGTGATGGTGCACAACCACCCGACCGGCGACCCCGAGCCCTCGGTCTCTGATGTGGCCTTGACCCGGCGGCTGGCCGAAGCGGGCCGGGTGTTGGGCATTCGGCTGCTCGACCACCTGGTGTTGGGCAGCTCCAAGCACGTCTCGATGTCGGAGCGCGGCCTGGTGACCGGCGGGCCTCTGCTCCGATCGGCGCTGCAGTCGTGGTGAACCCGTCGACAAGGCTTGACGCTCGATCTTTTGAGGTGCACTCATGCGCGCGGTGTCAGCCGAGCTCCCCTTCATCGATGAAATGACCGCGGGGCTGAAGCAGCACTTCAAGCTCGACGGCTTTCGCTCGAGGCAGGCCGAGGTCATCAGCTCGGTCATCTCGGGTCGCAACACAGTGGTGGTGATGCCCACCGGCGCGGGCAAGTCGCTGTGCTACCAATTGCCGGCGATGCTCCTCGAGGGCGTGACGGTGGTGGTCTCGCCGCTGATCGCCTTGATGCAAGACCAGGTCGAGGCGCTGCTGAGCAAGGGCATCGCTGCCACGCTCATCAACTCGACCCTCAGCGACCTCGAGCGGGCTGACCGGCAGCGCCGCATGCGGCAGGGCGAGTTCAAGCTGGTGTACGTGGCGCCCGAGCGGTTTCGCTCCGAGGCCTTCATCAGCGCGCTCACCGAGGCCCGGGTCGCGCTGTACGCCATCGACGAGGCGCACTGCATTTCACAGTGGGGTCACGACTTTCGCCCCGACTACGCACTGCTGGGTCAGGTGCGCAAGCGGCTGCGGCCGGCGCGAACTGTGGCGCTCACCGCCACCGCGACCCCCGAGGTGCGCGACGACATCGTTCGGGTGCTGTTGATGAAAGACCCGCAGGTGTACGTCGCCGGGTTCGATCGCCCGAACCTCTATCTCGACGTGCTGCAGGTCGGCGGCGACGATGAGAAGAAAGAGGCGGTGGCCCAGCTCGCCAAGCAGGGCAGCGGCATCGTCTACTGCTCGACCCGCAAGCAGACTGAGGCCATCTACGACTCGCTGAAGAAGGCCCGCGTCGAGACCGTGCAGTACCACGCGGGGATGGATGACGACGATCGCCGGGCAGCTCAAGAGAAGTTCATGGCGGTCGAGCATTCGGTGGCGGTGGCGACCAACGCGTTCGGCATGGGCATCGACAAGCCGGGCATTCGCTTCGTGGCGCACGCCTCGATACCCAAAGCGGTCGAGGCCTACTACCAGGAGATCGGTCGCGCCGGCCGCGATGGCAAAGATGCCCACGCGGTGCTGCTGTTCAACCACGCCGACGTCTACACGCAGGAGCGGTTGATCGCCTCCAACTTCCCCGCCGAGACCCTGTTTCGCGACGTGTGGGAGATTCTTCGCCGGGTCGACAACTTCGATCGTGGAGTGAACGTGCTGGCTGGCCAGCTTGGCGCCTCGGAGTTCGAGGTCTCGGCGGCGCTGCGCGTGCTCGAGCGCGAAGGCGTGCTCTCGCGGGGGCATCGCGGCGAAGGTCGCTACGGCATTCAGATGTTGCCCGAGGCCGTCGGCCACAACCCGCGCAGCAATGAAGCGCGGGTGCTGCTGACCGAGCTCAAGAAGATGTTCCCCACCGGGGCGCGGGGGTCGACCGAGCTGTACCTGCTGACCCGCCGCACCGGCCTTGACGAAGAGCGGCTGCGCCACGCCCTGACCCTGCTCGAGCGCGCCGGGGCGATGAGCGTCACCCGGCCGTTCTCGGGCCGAACCATCTCGGTGCTCTCGCACGAGCCCTGGGAGCGCGCCGGCGTCGACCTGCGCCGCATGCGCGAGCAGGAGCGCAACCAGCTGCTGCTGCTCAAGCGAATGACCGACTACGCCTACGCCAAGCGGTGCCGGCGCGCGTTCTTGATGCGCTACTTCGGAGAAGAAGTGCCCTTCGGCCAGTCGTGCGGCACCTGCGACGTGTGCCAGGGCCCCAAACTCAAGATAGCGGCTCGCTTCGGCAGCTTCAACAAAGCCGCTGGCGGCTCGGGCTCAATCGCCGGGGTGGCCCGGCCGGCGAAGGTGCTCCCCGAGCGCTACAGCACCCGGGCGGCTGAAGAGCTCAAGCGGTGGCGGCGCGAGCTGTCAGCTGACCTGGGTGTGCCGCCTTTCATCATTTTCAACGATGCCACCCTCTACGCATTGGCGGCCGCGCTCCCCGCGACGCGAGACGAGTTCATGCGGGTCAAGGGCATCGGCGAGTCGCGCTGGGAGCGCTTCGGGCCGAAGGTCGTGCAGATCTGCGTGATGGCCAGGGCCTCGGGTGACGTGCCTCAGATGGCTCCCAGTGTTGCCCTGCGTCGTCGCCGCTGACGAAATTCTCGCTTTTCGAGCGAATCGGGCTGCGCAGGCCCTGAGTTCAGGGGCGGTTTGGTCATTTCTCCAGAGGAGCAACCTTCGCGAGCGGGGGCCGAAAAACCTGCATCTTTCGCCGCACCCGGAGATCTCTGCCCATGACCACCAAGCCCATCAGCAATCGCCCCGTGGACTGGGCCTGCCCCGTTGCTGACACCTCGAAGGCCAAGGCGTCGTGCGAGGCCATCGACCAGCTCAACGACTACGGCACCGACGGCAAGGTCTCGAGCGGCGTCAACGCCGGCCTGGTGCGAATGAACAAGCACGACTCGAAGATTGACGCGGCGCAGGCCCGTATTCGCAAATCGGGTGGCACGGTCACCGACCTCGAGAAGAGCGCCGTCATCTCGGTCGACACCACCGCCTGGGTCTCGTCGCCTGACAATCAGAGCCGGGGCGAGCTGACGTCTCCGAGCACCTGGTGGGCGGGAGCCAAAGACAAGTTCGTCGGGCACAGCGAGGCCGAGGTGCTCAAGGCGCTCGCGCAGGCCAAGCGCAACGCCGCTGAGTTCGTGCGCAACATCTACGCCGCTGCCGATGGTCGGCTGCCCAACAGCACCACCGGCGAGCGCATGGAGGTTCGCATCGTGCCGACCTCCAAGGACGAGATCGTTCACCGCCCGGGAGTGATGGGGTTCGTCACCGAAGGGCGAATCATGCCCTGGTCGGAAGATGACAACCTCAACAAGACCCCGCACGGCGTCGAGATCGGCATCAACAGCGAGACGCTGCGAGTGCCCACCGCCGAAGAGCTGACCGCGCAGTGGAACAAGGGCCTGCAGTTCGACGACGAGAAGACTCGTTTGGCCTGGTCGGTTCTGAACCCGGGCGGCCCGATTCGCACCGCGGCCGGCCTGATTCACCAGGAGCTGCGCAACACCCTGGGCAGCACGGCCCAGGCGTTGGCGAAAGATCTGCGAGACGTGAAGTCGGGGCTCGGAGATCAGCCGGCCAAGATGAACCCGCAGGCCGAAGCGGAGGCCAAGCAGAAGGTGCTCGACCTGGCGAAAAGCGAGACGGTGGCTCGCGGCCCGGCCAAGGGGCAGAGCAAGGTTGCCGCGACCGACCACGCCTCGCTCGAGAAGACCATCAACTCGATGTCGAAGCGCGAGCTGAACAAGTTCGTCGCCACCTGGCTCAAGAGCGTCGAAAACCCCAAGGCGCAGGAAGACGCCATCTCGGCCGCCGCTCAAATCACCCGTAACGTGGTGATCAAGTCGCGAGCCGAAGCGACCGGCGCGAAGTACTCGGTCGCGGTGGCCAACGGTCACGACATCGACGTGGTCGCCCAGGTCGCAGGCAAGGGCAACGGCATTCGCTTCACCCACCTGATCGACGCGCCGGTTCAGACCGTCAACATCGACACCGGGGCCACGGCCCAAGGCAAGAAGGTCGCGGTCGCGGTCAGCACTCCCGACGCGATTCGCGTCTTCGCCCAGGTCGGCGGAATGCTGAACGAGAACAAGGTTCTCGGCACCGGCACGCTGCAAGAGGCGCTCGCCGAGATCGGTCGGGCCCGCAACACGGCCCGCGCCGCGCTGGTGGCGAAGGTCACCAAGCAGAACAACTGACGCTCTGCGCTTCGACGTCTCTGACGAAGGCTCGAACGAGCGACTGGGGCTGACCAGGCTCAGCGATACGCCCATGCGCTGATAGGCCGGCAACACTTGCTGCAGCCGCTTTCGTTCGACGAGCGCCCTCGCCACCACATCGGGCAATAAGGTGATGCCCAGCCCTGCCATCGCGGCGTGCAGTGCGAAGCCCATCAGGTCGGTGGTGACCGCGCACTCGACCTCGACTGCCACCTCGCCCTCGGTCTTCGGTCTGAGCGGCGATGGTCGAGACCGGCTACCTCTTCACAATGGTGAAGGGGTGGAGATCATCTCGGGTCTCCTCTTGCTGGCCACCGTTTCGTGCCGCTGGCGCTCACTGTGGCCTGGTCACTGCGCGCGCGCTTCATGCCGATGTTGGTCAGCCAGGCGCCCCGCGACTCGGCCAGTCGCACCCAAGCGACCGGCTCGATGGCGCTCACCCGCCCGGCCTGACAGTCACGCCGCCGCCGCCGCCGCCGAGCACGTAGAACGGCGCGGTGATGCGGTTGCGGCACTGGGCGAGGCGAATCACGAAGGTGTCGACCAGGGCGAACTGGCCCTCGATGCAGGCGTGGCTCACCGCATCGGTCAGCACCGCCCATGACGAGCCGGGGGCGAAGCGCAGCTCGCGCTGGGTCTCGAGGTCGGCTTGAAAGGCCGGCGTGTCTTTCATGAAGTTGTGAAACCGCCGCATCGCGCGATCGTACGGTGAGCTGTCGAGCATGCGCGCCGCCGGAGCCACCGTGCTCACCGCCCGCATCGTCGCCGAGCGAAGTCGATCAAGCGGGCCCTCTTCGAGCCGCAGCCGGGTGACTCCCGCTTGCTCGCCGTACTTGGCGTAGAGCTGCGAGAAGTCACCCTTGGTCACCCACACCCGGTCGGCGGTGGGGTTCAGGTTGGTGAAGAAGCGAAGAATGCGGTCGCCGTGCATCGCGCCGTACGCACCGGCATCGACATGCACCAACTCGTTCGATGCGTGCGCGCTCAGCGGCCGGCCGCGCTCCTGCAGCGGTCGAAAGCTCGAGGTGCCCACCCGCCAGCCCTCGGTGAAGCTGCCGAGCGAGGCTTTGAGAAACGCCTGCACGGTGGCCGAGTGCAGCTTGAGTATCGAGCGTGCCCGACCCGCGAGATCGGGTGGCACCCCCACCAGGCGATCGCGCTCGGGGTAATAGCTGACGTTCTTTCGCTGCAGCCGTGAGGGCAGCTCTTCGCGCAGCCACCGCAGGTCTTCTTCATTGGGCAGCGGGTGAGGGCACTTCTCGAAAGTGACGATGCGGCAGTCTTCGAGCTGATCGGCGAACGAGCCCTGCATGGGCGGCGGGTTTCGCTTTTTACCCGGGCAGCGTCAAGCGCCCGCGCGGCGCCGCTGCACCCAGGCCACCAGCCACATGCCCGCGCCCACCGAGAGCCCGAGGGCGAAGATGATCACCACCACCGTGGCGCCGTAGATCAACCGCACCTGGGTGTCGGTGACCTCCTGCTCCACCCAGGCCCGTTGCAACGGGTAGAACACCCGAAAGAAGCGCAGCACCCCGGCGGGGAAGCCCTCGATCGCCTTGCTGATCTGCTCGGCCCAGCGCGCACCAGTCAGGCGGCGGAGCAGCTCGATGACGGTGGCGATGACCAGGTACGCCACCGAGAGCAGGGTGGCGTTGGTGAGGCTGATGCGAAACACCGCCACTCTCGGCGCTGGCGGCTGCGACCCTGTCACTTGAGCTGCTTCTTCAGCGCCAGCACCGTCTTCTTCGCTCGCGCGACGTCGGCGTCGTTCTCGCTCAAGGTCAGCACCGCTTCGTACTCGGGCAGCGAGCGGGCCACGTTCTCACCACCTGCACGCAGCAGTGCGTCGGCGAAGGCCAGCCGCGCCGACGACCACGAGCCATCGAGCTCGCTGGCCTTCTGGTACGCCTCGAGCGCCTTGGCGTCATTCTTCATGCGCTTCGACACCTCGCCCAGCGCGAACCAGGCCTGCGCCGACGCGGGAGCAGTCTGGGTCGCCTCGGTGGCCATCTCCATTGCCCCCTTGAGGTCTTTCTCTTCAATCATCACCCGGGCCAACGCGGCCTGCGCGAAGCCGCGATCCCACGTGCTGGTGGCGCTCTTGACCAGCCCCGCCAGCTCTTCATGCGGCGTGGGCTTGCCACCGCGGGCCTGAGGCCTTGCGTGAAACGGGCCGGCCAGGCCGCAGAACGACTTCGGGGCTTCACGCCGGGCCGCCTCATAGGCCTTGAGCGCCACCTCGTTGTTGCCCTGGCGCACGTAGGCATGGCCGATTTCGCAGAAGGTGTCGGCGTCTTTGGCGTTGAGCTTGTTGGCCCGCTCCAGCGCGGCAAAGGCGTTCTTGGCGTCGGCCCGCGCGAAGAGAATCTGGGCCTTGAGCCGCCACCCGTCGATGTCGTCTGATTCGGGGCGAACGCCCTTGGCGATGGCCGTCTCGGCGTCTTTGGTGCGCCCGACGTGAAAATAGACGAAGGCCGCGTCTTTCCACGCCAGGTCGAGCGCCGGGTTGTCGGCCGTCCACGCGTCGACTTGCTTCACCGCGTCGGCGTAGCGGCCCATCGCTGTGTAGGTGCGCGCCAACAGGTGCCGGGCTGGCGCGTGGCTGCCGTTTCGCTCGACCGCGCGGGTCAGCGGCTCGAGCGCGACATCGAAAGGCACTCCGGCGTTGAGCAGCAGCTCGGCCAGCTGGGTGTTCGCCTCGTAGTCTTGAGGGTCTTTCGACGCGTCTTCGAGCTGCACCCGCGCTTTGTCGAGCACGTTGCGCTGCATGTAGATGCGGGCCAGCGCCAGCTGCACGGTGGCCTTGTGGCGCTTGGTCTGACTGGCGAGCTTCTCGAGCAACTGCACCGGCTTGTCGCCCTGCTCCTCGGAGGCATCGGCGATGGCCAGATACACCGCGGCCTCAGCCAGGTACTTGCCGTTGATGGTGGTCTTGGCGAGTTCGGCGCGGGCCTTCTTGAAGTCGCCGAGCCGGGTGAAGGCGATGCCCCGCACCAGCGAGACCCGCCGCGCGTCGGCCTCCGGCTTGAGCCGCTCGAGCAGCTCCTTTTCGCGGCTGCGGGCCAGCAGCACCCGGCCCAGACCTTCTTTCGCCTCTTCGCGCTTGGTGTCGATTCGAAGCGCGTCTTCAAAGGCCTTCTGGGCCTGATCCATCTGGCCGGCGTTGCGAAAGGCCTGACCCAGCGCCATCTGCGAATCGAAGGCCCGCTCGGGGTGTGCGGCGAGCCCATCGTTGAGGGTCTTCAGGGCCTGCTCGTGCTTGCCGTTGGCCGACTGAGCGGCGCCGAGCACCAGCGCATAGCGGCCGCTCTCGCTCGCCGGCACCGTAGCGTTGCCCGCGAGCCCCTCGAGATCAGCCAGCGCCTCGGGCAGCTCGCGCCCAAGCTCGAGCCGCGCCTCGGCCAACCCCATCACCCGGTGCGGGTGGTACTTCGAGAGCTGCTCGGCGGTGCCTCCGAGCACTGCGGTCGCGTTTTCGTATTCTGACGAAGCCAGGTAGTAGTCGCCGAGCAGCACCAGGGCCCGCACGTTCTTCGAGCTCAGGTCGACCGCCTTCGAGAGCTTCTTGAAAGAATCATCGAGCTTCTTGTCGGCCAGCAGCACCTTGCCCGCCTGAGTCAGCACCGCGCTCTTCTCGAGGCTCGAGCCGAGCAGCTGCTGCCGGGCGGCGGTGAGGTTGGCCTGGTCGGCGGTGAGAAAATCGACCACCGCGGCCAGGTCGGGGTACGCGTTTCGCACCTCGGGCTTGCTCACCGCCGAGAGCGCCGCGTTTCGTTCTCCGGGCCCGCCGTTGTGCTCCGCGAACAGCATGGCGTGGGCGTAGGCCGACCAGGCCCAGGCCTCGGCGCTGCTGTCGTCCATCGTCACGGCTTGCTGCATTGACTGCAGGCCGGCCAGGTATTGCTCCTTGGTGTCGGCATTGATCGCCGCCTGACCCTTGGCCACCCACGTCTGCAGGTTGTCGCCCTGGTTGCTGTGAAGGGTGAACAGAAACGAGCCGCCCGCGCCGAGCAGCACCACCAGCGCCGCGGCGATGACCGCGACCTTCACCCCATGCTTCTGCAAGAAGGTCTTCTTCTTGGTGTTGGCCTCGAGCTTGGCGCGCAGCTCCTGCTCGTATTCCTTGGCGATGGCTTCGGTGGCCTGGGTCGAGAACTCGGCGCGCTGATGCTCGGCCGGCGCAGGCGACTCATCGGGAATGTCGTCGAGCAGGCCACCGCCGAAGACCGCCGGTTTGCCGGGCATCAACGAGGGCGCGGAGTGCATCGCGCGGCTCTCACCGGTCGGAATCTCAGACTGCGCCGAGACGATGTCATCGAGCAGGTTTCGGGTGGGGGCCGGGGTTTGGGTGCTCGCCACCGGCTCCGCCGCTCGCGCAATCGGCGCATCGACCGGCAGCAACACCGGGGGCCCATCGGGCGAGGCATGGAGCGGCGCGGGCGTGGAGGTCAGCGGGGCGATGGCGGGAGCCGCCGGCGCCTGCTGCTCCAGGGCATCGAAGGTGCTGGTCAGCCCGCGAAACGTCTCGTTGGTATCGGTGGCCGGCAACATCGCCGCGAACGGGTCGGGCGCGTCGTCATGCTCGGGCTCGACCTTGCCCATCACCACCGGCAGGTCTTGCTGCGACTGGGTCAACGCCAGCTCGTGGTCGGCGCCGCTCTCTCTGAGCTCTGGCAGCGGTGCCCCGATGGGAGGCTCGTCGCCCAACAGCGCGACCGGAGGCCCCACTTGATGGGAGTAGAGAACCGGCCCCGAGGCCGCCGCCGAGAACAGACCCCGCGAGGTGGCAGTGGGGATCTCAGTGGTCACCGACAGCTCGGTGCCGCCGGCAATGGCCCGCTCGCGCTCCTTCTCGGGCACGTAGGCCTGCATAATCACCGTCGGCTCGCTGGTCATGTCGCCGAACTCGTCGTACGGCGCGCTGCTGCTGGGGCTCAAGACTGGAGCAGGCGGTGCGGGAGCAGGCACCTCATTGAGAGAGGGAATTCTCGGCGCGCTGGGGCCGATGGCGGTGGGCGGCTCGTCGCCGTACTCCATCGACGAGATGCGGGGCGCCGAGAGCTGTGGCTTCGGGGCGCTGGGCGGCGGCAGGTCGACCGGCAGGCCAGTGCGCTCGTCGAGGGGTCGGGTGTCGACGGTGGTGTTGTCGTAGAGCACCGGCGCCGGCCCGCCCGAGAGCGCGGTGCGGGTCTGCTCAAGCCACTGGGTGATGCGGCCGTCGTTGGGTTGCAGCGCGGCGGCCTTGCGCAGAATGGGCAGCGCCGAGCGGTAGAGCCCTTTGCGCAGCAGCACTTCGCCGATGAGGTTGTAGGCGTGCGCGTTCTCTTTATCGATGCTGGTCGCGAGGTCGAACTGCTTCATCGCCTCGGCCGCGCGGCCGACGTTGATCAACCCCTTGCCCCAGAGCACCCTGCCGACGACCGAGCCCGGGTGGTGCAGACAGCCCTGCTGGCACACCGAGATCGCCTTCTCGTTGTCGCCACGCTCGAGGTAGGCACGCGCGAGCTCGACGAAGACGGTCGAGGTCGGGTCCTGCGTCAGCATCTGCTCGTACTTCTCCACCATCGACTTGGACATAGAGGCGGCTTTTTGACCTTTCGAACGGTGCGCGACCTTACACAACGCGGGTGCTACCGTCGCGAACATGGTGCGTCAGGTCGCGATTGTGTGGTGTCTGTTCAGCAGTGCCTGCGTGACCCTCGGCAAACCCGACGTCGAGGAGCTCAAGCCGGCCATCGAGTCGTTTCATCAAAAGCTGCGGTGGAAAGACTTTCGGGTCGCCGCTGACGGCATCGTGCCCGAGCGGCGCTCGAGCTTCATCAAGGCCCGAACCAAGAGCAATGACGAACGCGACCTGTTCATCACTGATTTTCAGCTCGAAGACGCGGTCACCAACGACGACCAGTCGCAGGCCAAAGCGGTATCGAAGCTCTCCTGGTACCGGTTGCCGTCGACCTCCGAGCAGACCGCGACCATCACCAGCGTCTACGTCTGGCGCGACCGACGGTGGCTGCTCGAGAGCCAAGATGACGGCCCCTTTCCCGACCTGTTGGGGCCGCCGCCGCTGCCCCCAGAGACTGCCGGGGCCGCCGCGAAGAAAGGGCGGTAGGGGCGATGCTGATCACCTTGGTGATGTCGCTGGTGTTCTGCTGGCGGACCCACAGAGGCCGCCGAGCCGACCCGCCCCGCGGTGTTGCTCGGGTTGGCCAGTGCTCAGGCCCTGGGGCTGTTCTTCATCGACGTGGCCAGGCGGCAAGTGACCAAGCTCAACACGCCTCCTGATGTGGCGAGCGTGGGCATCGACGGTTTGTACTGGGTCGAGGGCACCCTGGTGGCGACGCAGAACGGCATCACGCCCCAGCGGGTGATGCGATTTTCGCTCGACGACACGGGCATGGCCGTGACCGCGCAGAAGGTGCTGATCGCCGCCGACCCGCGAGTCGATGATCTCTCGCTGGGTACGGTGTGGGCCAGACGCTGATGATCAGCGCGCACAGCGGGTGGGCCGCGTTCAGTGATGATGGCGCCCGCGACGCAAAGGCTGAACGGGCAGCCGCTTTCTGACGGTGCCCGTGACTCCTCACTCCCATGGACCACCTCTACTCCAGCGGCGGCGAACGCTCGGACGCACGACGGCGACCTCAGCGAACGACATAGGCGCGTCGGTGAGCGTGCTCTTTTTCAGAAAGGCTGCCCCGCGCTTCTGAGCTTCGGCGCCGGGAAGTCCAAGTGTTCGGTCGAAGGCGTGACTTCGCACGTGGAGACGCGCGACCTGCTGGCGAAGACGTCTGAAATCGCGCCGACGCGAAAGCCGCATCGTCGCCGGCCGTGGGCGATAGCTCACTCACTCCAGTTTCTGTTTCATTTCCTGGAGCCAGACCAGCTCGCGGACATCCCACACAGGGCTGCCATCCACCGCAGCTACGGCCTCGGCCCACTCGAGCATGCGCTTGCGCATTTGTTCGCCGCTCAGCATGAGGCCAGACCATGCCTGGAGCGCGCAGAGGGCCGCCCGGCGCTCCGCAGGCCTCAGCCTTCGCTGGGTCAGCACTTCAAGCAGCGCCTTCGCCCGGGCGACGCTGAAGAAACCAGCCCCGCTCTGCTTGTTGAGCCGCTCAACGAGGTCCTCGCAGTACGCCTCGAGCATCGCGCGCTCGTTAGGTTGGACCTGGTCGTCAGCCCACGCCATTTCAACCGCGGGGATGAGCTCGGCCAGGTAGACGTCACGACCCCTGAACCCAAGGGCCGATAGTACTGTCAATGCGTCTTCGATCTTAAGCTTCATGCGCCACTCCGGCGCACCAAGCGAGTCAGATGACGGCGGCGCAACATTTCCACCTCGCGCCCCACCATCCGGCAGGCAATACCACAGGCCATGCCGACGGCCGAGGTGACCTCGGCACTGAGCTGATGCACCGTGAGCACGCCCACCCGCGGACCTTTCAGGGTGAGGTGGCACCGTTTGTCGACGCCCCCCTTGGGACCGTTGACGTCTGAGAGCCGCACCACTACCCGCGTCAGTTCATCAGCGAACCGATCGAGTGCCATCTCAAGGCGGCGGACGGTGTGATGCCGCAGCGCTTCTGAAGCCTTCAAATCACGAAACCGCACTTCGATCTCCATGTTGGTTTCTCCTCGACCGGGTTGAGCTTCTTCTAAGACTGAGGGCTATTGTCGTCTTTGACGAAATAGAGACTGAATATGTCGTTACTAACGACATGTCTGGGCGCTGCTGTAGACGGCGGCGAAGATCCGCAGCCGATTGCCGGGCGCGTCGATCGGCGACGAGGTCGACCGGCAGCACGGTCGAAGCTCAGCGCTTCCGTTTTGGTTTCTGCGGCGATGGCTCGTTCTTG
>Ga0105048_10005144_pt1 | contig 21217 bp, 13 predicted proteins | sample MAT05_FD_78382 | JGI IMG/M metagenome (GOLD analysis project Ga0105048, IMG submission 78382) | Freshwater microbial communities from Lake Fryxell liftoff mats and glacier meltwater in Antarctica - MAT-05 | ecosystem: Environmental > Aquatic > Freshwater > Ice > Liftoff microbial mat | place...
ACGGCGGTTACCTCACGAACTGCCTCATCACGCTGAAGGATTCGCCGATCAAGTTCAAGCCGCGAGCAGTGGGGCCGGCATCGTCGATACCGTCGCCGAGTGGGGCTTCAACGACGAACCGGCGTACCCCATCGTCTTCAAGAAGGGGCTGCCGTGGGAGGTGCCGGAGAACTACAAGAAAACTAGCCCGACTTACAACCTCGGCAACTGCAAGACGCCCACGCTGATTCACCTCGGTGGCGGCGATGAACGTTGCCCTCCGGGGCATTCGCGGATGCTCTATCGCGCATTGAAGGAGAACCTGAAGGTGCCCACGGAGTTGATCGTGTACACCGGCGAACCCCACGGCCTCACCAAGATGAGCAACCGCAAGGCGAAGATGGAATGGGACCTCGCGTGGTTCGAGAAGTATTTGAAGAACGCGAAATAACGGGGTACATGTGTTCTCCGAAACTCACCGCACTCAGGGCGGCGTCCAATGAACTTTCGCGATTCGAGATTGTAGGCTTTCACCCGGTTCGGGCGGGGGGCTTCCACCGGTGGATCGCCTGCGGTTCGCCGAGGGATTCCAACGTGTAAGCGATTTCCGCTTTCATCTCGGCCTTCTCAAACATATGGAACGCTGCCACGCCGGTGGCCCATCGCGGCAGGCTCCGCGGTTCGTGGAGTTTCTTCACCAACCGCCGGCCACAATAGGCTTTGAAATCCTTGATCACTCGTTCCGCCGGGGCATCGTTTGAAATCACCGCGTGAATTTGATTGGTACGAACGTGAACCGCCCACGGCTTCCAACCGCGGTAATCGCACACTTCTAATATCGTCTCGAGAACGACACTCCTCCGTGCTGCATCTAAGAGGTAGGGCGTGGAGTCGTCGACGGATTCGAGTTCGCGGCCGCGCAGGATATGGCCGTGCGTGGCGATGGTGAGGTAGTAGCCGAGGGGATGTCGCGGCATTGAGGGTTCCGGTCAACAATCGAAATAGAGGGCGAACTCGTACGGGTGCGGTCGCATGCGCACCGCGGCCACTTCCTCGTTCCGCTTGAACTTCACCCAAGTTTCGATCACGTCTTCGGTGAACACGCTGCCGTGCATCAGGAATTCGTGATCCTTCTCCAATGCTACAAGGGCGTCTTCGAGCGTGGATGGGGGCTGGGGGAGATCGCGGAGTTCCTCGGGTTGCAAGTCGTAAATGTCTTTATCGAGCGGCTCGCCGGGGTCGATTTTATTGCGGATGCCATCGAGCATCGCCATGAGAATTGCCGCGAAGGCGAGGTACGGGTTGGCACTGCCATCGGGCAGGCGGTACTCGATGCGTTTGGATTTGGGCCGCGACGAATACACCGGAATGCGGATCGCGGCGGATCGATTGCGTTGGCTGTAGGCGAGCGACGTGGGGGCTTCGAAGCCGGGCACCAAGCGTTTGTAACTGTTGGTGGTCGGGTTTGTAATGGCGCACAGGGCGCGGGCGTGGCGGAGCAAGCCGCCGATGGAATAGCGGGCGAGTTCGGAAAGCCCGGAGTAGCCCGAACCTGCGAAGAGGTTGGTGCCGTTGCGCCAGAGCGAAGCGTGAACCCGCATGCCGCTGCCGTATTCGTCGAACAACGGTTTGGGCATGAACGTGGCCGTCTTACCGTGGCGGCGGGCGACGTTCTTTACAACGTACTTGTATTTCAACACGTTGTCCGCCATCGGCACCAAATCGGTATAGCGGATGTCGATCGCGCAATGGCCGCCGCTGGCTTTCTCGTGGTGGTGGCTTTCCACTTGCAACCCGCACTGGGCCATCATCAACATCATCTCGGTGCGGAGATCGTGGAAATGATCGGTCGGCGTGCAGGGAAAGTAGCCCTGTTTGTGGGGGATTTTCGAGCCGAGGTTCGGTTTCTCATCCCGCCCACTGTTCCAATTCCCCTCGACGCTATCGACGTAATAGAACGCCGAGTGCGCCGTTTGATCGAACTTCACATCGTCGAACACGAAGAACTCCAGCGACGGGCCGAAGTTCGCGGTATCGGCGATGCCGGTGCTCTTCATATAGTTGACGGCCTTGCGGGCCACGTTCCGAGGATCCTTCGAATAATCCTCCCGCGTGCTCGGATCCTGAATGTTGCAGAGGATGCCGAGGGTGGTTTCGCGGGCGAACGGATCGATGAACAACGTCTCGGGTTGGGGAACCACGAGCATGTCCGATTCGTTGATCTTCTGCCAACCGCGCAGGCCGGAACCGTTGAAGCCGAGGCCTTCCTCGAAGGTTTCTTCGGTCATCATCTCGGCGGGTACGGTGAAGTGCTTCCACAAGCCGGGGAAATCCATGAACCGCAAATCGACGGCACGCACTTCTTTTTCACGGAGCAAGGCGAGAACTTCGCGCGGAGTCACGGCCGCATCTCCTTAGGGCGATGGGGTCGGGTGGAGGAGGAGGTGCCCGTGGGGTTAGTGTAGCAGGTTGCGGGAATTCTGGGATTGCACGGTGCGAGTGTGCAATTGCAATGAGGTGATTCAACTTTCAATCGCACCGGCGAGCCGGAGGTGTGACAGTACTTCTGGGGCTTTCGCAAAAGCAGGATATGAGAGTCGAACTCGTTTCAAAGCCTTCAAACCGACGACATCGGTTAAGGCTTTGAAGAGAGATCGAACAATCGATTAGATTGAAATAGAGCCCATCAGGAAAAGAATGATCAGTATGACGAGAATCAACCCTACGACGCCACCCCCTCCGGCCAACGCGTTATTCCCTCGGCGGTATCCGTAACCGCCGCCGAACAAGGAGATGAGGAGAATCACGACCAGGATTAATACGATTGGACTCACAGTACGTTCCTTGAATAGTTCCGAGCGGAAGTGATTTCGAGCAAAGCGGGAATGCAATGTCGGTTTCCGAACTTTATAATTAATGAGCAAATATCATGCCGGCTATCGAGTATCGCGTTGATTTACGTTATGCAAACAGAGATGGAAGCTATTCGCCAAACCTTGAATTGACCATTTTTGAAACAACCCGCTGCAATTCGTATCGAATCGACCACAAACGCTTTGGCCGATCCGCAACCTTCGGTACATTCAAACCACATGGGCTATGGCCCCCAAAACGATGTTGCCGATTATCGAGCAATTCGTTTCCGCAAAGTGAGGGGATTCTTTCCTCTGGTTCCCACGCTCCCGCGAGCGGAACAATCTTCGGCCACATTGAAACTCAAAACCACCCTGCTAGCACGGAGCGTGGGCGACGGGAGATCATCGCACACATTCACATACAAATCTCTGCAATTGCTAGCCTTTTTGGATTATTTTCTAACCAACTTTTGGTCAAGCCTCCGGTCGCGCACGCTCCCGGCTCGCAAGGTGGGTTGTAAAATTCGAAATGCTCGAACAGGCTCGCCTCGTACTCCCGCGCGCGGATCGCGAGAACAAGCAAGGTTAAAAAACGGGACTTTTACTTCTTGGTCACCGTGTTCGACGATACCGTAGGGGTTGCGGCTTTCACTGCCGCAAGGCATTCCTCAACGACGATGAAACCGTCTTCGTTCAAATCGAGCTTCTGAAATTCCTCGATACTTCGGCCTGCTGTCCTCCATTCGTACAAACCTACTTGGCCGTCGTGATCGGTGTCCAATTCGAGAAACCAACTGGGCAACCCCTTGGGGAGTTTGCCGTAGCGCAAAACGTAAGGGCGTTCGTCATCGAAGGCGCTGGATGTCGTTGTGGTTTTGCTTGTTGCAGTAGCCTCGCCCTTGGCTGGGGGCGTGTCCACCATACGGGCCAGGTAATATGCGGTGTATTCTTCGAGGTCGATTTTGCCGTCGCGGTCGCGGTCCCACTTATTCAAGCTGCCCAACAAAGTTTCGGACATTTCGTAGTCTTCCATCCGCCGGGTGCGGTCGCGATCCCCTTCGCGGAACAATCGTTCGGCGTCGGATTCCGGGGTCGTCTCGGGTGGTCGCCAAGCCGGGGAATTCGCCTCGGTGAGGTTCAGCTTGGCGTAAGCCCGGAATTGCTCCCGTGTGATTGTGTCTGTTGCACCGGCTTGCTTGGCGATTCGTTTGTGCATTTCTCGGAAAGTCTTCTGCGAATTGCCATCCACGCGCCAAAGGTTGGCACCAGGGGTAAGGCTATCAAACCAAGGGTCGAAGTTGTCTTTGTCGAGGGCTGGCCCAGGGATTTTCACCAGTTCTTCGAGAAGCTTGTCCCGTTCGGTTTCGATGGGCCGCTGGGCGCGTTCCAAGGAACGCTTGAGGTAGTCCGCTTCTCGGCGGTCGATTTCTTTCTGGCGGTTTGGGTTGGAATCCTCGCTCTGCGCATGGAGGTGGAAACTTGTGGTGGGCCAAAGCAACGCCACCGCAGCCCATCGGGCAGAGAAGAGTGTGTATCGTTTCAAAGTGCGTTCCGGCGGGGAGTACCAACTCAACGGAATCAATATCGGCGATTCTCACGAATTATACAACAGAATTTCTTCTCGTTCTCACGCATCAGAGTGCGGAGCGCGGGAACGAGGAACGTGAAAAACGGGAAAGCCCCGATTTCTCAGGGCTTTCGCAAGAGCGGGATACGAGAGTCGAACTCGTTTCACAGCCTTGGGAAGGCTGGGCACGACCGGTATACCAATCCCGCACGTGTGCAATCTTACGGAGCTTACCGCCGTGCCGCAAGAGTTCTTTCGTGCGTTCAAAACCCGAATGGGTATACTCGGTGAGGATTCTTCCGCTTCCCCCGAGGTTCCCATGCGATTGGCTCTTCGATCATTACTGTCGTTGCTCGCCGTTTCCACCACCGCCTTCGGGCAGGCCAAGGTTCCCGAAGGCTTGGCCGTCTCTGAAAAGAACCTCACCTACGGCGACCACGAACGCCAGAAGCTCGATCTCTTCGTTCCCAAGGGGGATGGCCCCTTCCCGCTCGTGATATGGGTTCACGGCGGCGGTTGGAGTGCCGGCAGCAAAGACGGCAACCCCCTCATGCTCATGCTGGCCAAGGGGTATGCCGTGGCTTCCACCAACTATCGCCTGAGCCAACATGCGGTGTTCCCCGCCCAGATCAATGATTGCAAGGCCGCGGTGCGTTACCTGCGGGCCAACGCCAAAACCTACAAGCTGAACGCGGACGCCTTCGGCGTCGCTGGAGCATCCGCGGGTGGGCACCTCGTGGCGCTGTTGGGCACGGCCGGCAGCGTGAAGGAACTGGAGGGCAAGGTTGGAGCCTACTACGAGGTGTCGAGCAAGGTGCAGGCGGTCGTCGATGTCTTCGGCCCGACCGACCTCATCAAGCTCGCCGGGGCCACGGACGCCGAAAGCCCCATCACCAAGTTGCTCGGCGGCAAAGTGAGCGAGAAGAAGGAACTCGCCACGCAGGCCAACCCCATCACTCACATCGAAAAGGATTGCGCCCCGTTCCTCATCCTCCACGGCGACATGGACAAGCTCGTGCTCCTCAGCCAGAGCGAGCTAATACTGGCTGCTTTGCAAAAGGCCAAGATCCCCGCGGAACTGATCGTGGTGAAGGGTGCCGGGCACGACGGCAAAGTGATGGGCGGCGAGAACACCGCGAAGGTAACCGCGTTCTTCGACAAGTACTTGATGAAGAAGTGAATTTTTTTGCAGTTGGCGTGCGCTAACCGCGGGCAATGGGGATAGGACGGTGTGAAGTGTTGAGAAGGAGCTGTTTCAATGCCCGTTAAAGTCCGTGAGTTCTGCCGAATACTCGAACGCCAAGTCGAGAGGTCGTACCATCTCGAGTTGTCGGATCGGGAACTGGTGGAGCGCTACGGAAAGTACCGAGATGAATCGGCATTCGCCACCTTGGTGGAACGTCACGGCCCGATGATCTTGGGAACATGCCGCAGGATCTTGCGTGATTCCCACGCGGTGGACGACGCTTTCCAGGCGACCTTTTTGGTTCTCGCACGCAAAGCATCTTCGCACGGCTGGCACGATTCCATTGGTGGTTGGCTTTACAAGGTTGCCGGGAATGTTTGTCGGAAGTTACTCCGGAAGCGAAAAACCCGATTCGTTCCCCTCGCGGTCGAACCGGTATGCCGAGGCGAACACAGAGGCATCGCCTCCGATTTTTCGGACGCCCTCGATGAAGAGTTGCAGGCGCTTCCCTCCAAGTACCAACAGGCAATCCTTCTCTGTCACCTTCAAAGCCTGACTGTGGACGACGCCGCCAGCCAACTCGGCTGCACGGTAGGACAACTTCGCGGTTGGCTCTATCGCGGCCGAGAGAAACTCCGGCAAGGCCTCGGCAAACGCGGCATCGCGTTTTCCGCCACGGCATTCACACTGGCCCTCGGGCAAGCCTCGGCCCATCCGGTGCCGGCAGCACTCGCACAAACACTGGCTGCCGGCGGTTCGCCGGTGGCAACTTCCCTCGCTACGGAGATCATTGTAATGTTGTTCAAAATTCAAATGGTTCGATTGGCCGCAGCCAGCTTCGCCATAGCCGCTTTCGCGGGCTTGGGCATGACCGGCCGCGAAACGCTGGCCGAGCAACGTGGATCAACCCGATCTCCGGTGGCACAGAACGGGGCACTGCCTCTCCCGGCAAACGTGCCTGTGACCGCCAAGCTGGACGACGAGAAAGACGACAAGAAAATCGATATCCGTAAAGGCATCATTGTGGCAGTGGATGCGGCGAGCAATCGCCTGACTGTGCAGACGGAGGAAGATGGATTCAAATTGGAAGTCGAACTCGCCTCAACCACAACGTTGGAAGTGGCCAAGCGAGCGGTAAAACTCGCCGAGTTACGCAACGGCATGGAATGCAAGGTTCAGTTTCAGGGCGATGCCAAGGTTCCATTCAAGATTGTCGCCAGTTGGCCAACCGCGGAAGCGGTATTGAAATCCCTGGATGTGGCCAAACGGACGGCGACGATCTCATTCGATTCCGAGAAAGGAATCGATGTGGAAGTGCAATTGCCTCTGTACCCGGATGCGGAAGTGACCTTTGATGGCATCCGCGCGGGGTTGGAAGACGTTCCTACCGGCCGGAAAATCAAATTGGAACTTGGGGCCGACAAGAAAACCATCGCAGGAATCCATGTCATGGCTGAAGACGGCGACGTGCCCGCCCATCTGGTCTCCGTCGAAGCTGGTGCCAAGGGGATCGTGGTGAGTTTGAATGTCTCGAATGAAAAAGCGGAACGAAAAGTTACCCTCGGTTTCGCCATGGCCGATTCGGTGAAAATCCGAATCCTCGGCAAAGACGCCTCGGCCGGGGACTTGAAGCCGAATATGCCCGTGGTGATCCGGTTGAACGCGGATCGCCGGACGGTCACGCATATTTTGGCTGGCTCTCCCGAGGAACGCAAGGACGATGACGACGATAAGTAATCGTCCGGTCGAGTCATGAATTTCGCGCGCGGCTGGGCCATCCGCCGCGCAATCATTTTCGATATTCTAGCGATTTTCTTGCGGACACTTTACCTAGCCGGGTGATAGACTACCCGCCTTCCGGTATGCATATATATCCCGCCCCCGTGCCAATTTTCTAAGGTTGAACCAATATGCTCGACGCTGCGAACGACGTGGAAATGGTTCAGAAGGTTCGCGATGCCCACGCGAAACTCCGCCAGGAAATCGGCAAGGTCATCATCGGCCAAGACCAAGTGGTCGATCAACTGCTGATGGCGATCTTCTGCCGCAGCCACGCCCTGCTGATGGGCGTGCCCGGTTTGGCCAAAACGCTCATGGTAAGTTCGCTCGCCCAAGCGTTGGAACTCAGCTTCAAGCGGATTCAATTCACCCCGGACTTGATGCCATCCGACATCACCGGTTCGGAAGTGATCCAAGACGACCCGGATACCCGCCAGCGGATGTTCAAGTTCCTGCCGGGGCCGATCTTCGCGAACATCGTCCTCGCGGACGAAATCAACCGGACGCCCCCGAAGACGCAGGCGGCGTTGCTCGAAGCCATGCAGGAACGCAAGTGTTCCATCGGCGGCGTCGATCACAAGATGAAGGATCCGTTCTTCGTACTCGCTACGCAGAACCCCATCGAACAGGAAGGCACCTACCCCCTGCCCGAAGCCCAGCTCGACCGTTTCCTTTTCCTCATCAAGGTCGATTACCCGACCGACGCGGAAGAAGAACTCATCATGCGGCAAGGCACCTCGGATGAAAAGAAGACGATCCAACCGGTGCTGAGCGGCGAAGACATCATTATGCTGCAACACGTCGTTCGCCGGGTACCGGTATCGGACAAAGTGTTCCACTTCGCCAAGCGGATCACGCGATTGAGCCGCCCCGGCACGCCGGAAGCTGCGGACTTCGTGAACAAGTGGCTGACATGGGGCGCAGGCCCGCGGGCCAGCATGAACTTGATCCTCGCGGCGAAGGCCCATGCTGTGCTGAGGGGATCGAACCACGTGGCGGGCGACGATGTCGTGGCCGTGGCCACGCCGATCTTGCGGCACCGGTTGATTTTGAACTTCTCGGCCCAAAGCGAAGGCATCACGGTCGATGAAGTGATCAAGAAACTCGTCCGATCCGCAGCCCAAACAGTAGCCGCATAATCCGAGCCGGAAGCGTCAGCGACGATTGAATTGATCGTCGCTGACGCTTCCGGCTCTGAAATTATCCCATGATCCATGCATTGTTGAAACCCGATGTCCTCTCCCGCGCGGAAGCGCTCGGCCTCAAAGCCAAGCAAGTCGTGGAAGGGCTGCGCGTGGGCGACCACAAGTCGCCGTTCCGCGGCTTCTCCGTCGAATTCGTCCAGCACCGCGAGTACGTGCCCGGTGACGACATCCGCCACATCGATTGGAAGAGCTACGGTCGCAGCGAACGATACACGATCAAACAGTACGAACAAGAGACGAACTTCCTCGGGCACATTCTCTTCGACGCCAGCAATTCGATGCGTTACGGCGAAGGCGAACAGAACAAACTCGAATACGGCAAGCTCCTCGCGGCCTCGCTCGCTTACACGATCATCAAACAGCGTGACAGCGTGAGCCTGCGGGTGTTCGACGACCGCGTGCGCGCAGAACTCCCGGCCAGCGGGAACATGGCCCATATCAACGCCATTTGCAAAACGCTCGAAAGCACCGGCGCCGCAGACAAAACTGGCATGGGGCCGATCCTCGAACGCTGCGTCGAACAGATCGGTCGCCGAGGATTGGTCTTCCTGATTTCCGACGGCTTCGACAACCCGCAAACCATCCTGAACGGCCTCCGGCAGATGCGGTTCCGCGGCCACGAAGTGGCTTTCTTCCACGTGCTGCACCGCGATGAAATCGAATTCCCCCTCGAAGGGAACGTGCGGTTCATGAACCTGGAAGGGGCCGACCAACTGATGGCCCGGCCGCACCTGCTCAAACCCGCGTACCTGCGGGCCGTGAACGCCTACCTCGAGGAAATCCGCAAAGGTTGCGACGGCGCCCGCATCGACTACGTTCAGATGCGGACGGACCGTTCGCTGTACGCGGCCTTGGGCGAGTACTTGGTCGGGCGTTTGCAAGTGGCCGGGCGATGATTCATTCGGAAAGCGGGGGGACATCGTCCCCCTGCCATTGCTTCCCGGGGGACGATGGCCCCCCCCGGCTTACGGGAGATTGGGCGTGTCTCAACGGATTTGCTTCTCGATAGTTTTGTTTCTCGGCCTCGCCGGTTGCGGGACGAAGACACCCGCGCCCAGCGTCGCCGTCGCCGAGAGTGACGACCTCCAGAAGGCCCAAGGAACTTGGGGGCTCGTCGATGCGCAAGCATCTGGAGAATCAATGCCGAAGGAATTGCAGGAATCGGTTGTGTTCATCATCGAAGGGGACAAACTGCGCTTCGAGAACGGCGGTCGGAAAACCGTGCACGCCAACCTGAAGTTCGATGCGGCGAAGTCGCCGCGGGAAGTCGACTTCTTTGCCACCGACGACAAGGGCAGACCCGAAACGGTGCCGCCGACCACGGGCGTTGCAAACATGCCTCCCCCCGCGCTTCGGGATCCGTTGAAAGCGATTTACAAATTCGACGGGCAGAACTTGGTTGTGGCGTTCGGCACCGATCCTCGACTGCCACGACCCACGGATTTCGAACCCAAGCCGTGGCCCAAGGAAATCCGGGGGCAGAGCGGCCCCGGCGTCATCGTGCTGACGCTCAAGAAGATGGCGGCGGATTTCAAACCATCGCCTGTTGCCGCGGAGAAGATGATCAGTGCCAACAACCTCAGGCAGATCGGCCTAGGCATCCACAACTTCGACGCGGCCCAAGGCGCTCTGCCGGCCCGCGTGCTCTATACCAAGGACGACAAGCCGGGGCTGAGTTGGCGCGTCCACATCCTGCCGTACTTGGAACAGGACGCCTTGTTCAAGCAGTTCAAGCTCGACGAGCCGTGGGATAGCCCCAACAACAAGCCGCTGGTCGCCAAGATGCCGAAGTTTTACCTCAAGCCGGGCGGCGATGCAGCCAAGGGCGAGACGTATGTGAAGGTGTTCCACGGGGAGAAGGGCATCTTCAGCAACAACGTCGAATCCGTCGTCCAACGGCAGAAAGTCAAAGGCAACCGGACCTTCTGGAGTGTGACTTCGCTGACCTCCTCGCCGCGCGGATCGAGCAACGTGATCTTCGCCGCGGAAGCAGGCGACCCGGTCATCTGGACCAAACCCGACGACATCGACTACGATCCGAAGAAGCCCCTGCCAAATTTGAAAGGCGTTTACGAAGGCGGCTTCCACGTACTGATGGGAGATGGGCGGGTCCTTTGGATTGCAGAGGGAACGAAGGAATCCGCGTTACGTGCTTCGATCGACCCAAACAGCACTTCGACTGAAAAACTGGATGGGCTCCCGCCGCGATCGGCGAATGAAAGCGATTCGTTAAAGGAGAAGAGGGCAATCGATGAGATCAAGGAATTGGAGAAACATTGCGTCAAGTTCGCTTTTCGTACCGCCACGGATACCAATCTTCCCAAGAAGTTGGATGACATTCTTGTTTTGGAATCACAAGATCAGAACAATCTCTTGAACAAGAAGTCCCTCATTGATCCTTGGGGCCAGCCTTACCAGTACGAAACGAAGGACAACCAACAGGGTATACGAATACCCATAGTCTGGACGACAAACCCCAACACAAAAGAACGTATCCCGGCTGCACACAAGACCGGCACCCGGAGCACACGCCGATGACAAAGACCATTTCATACATACCATTGATTCTCCTCCTCGCCGGGTGCAGCAAGGAAGCGCCGCCGGCGGTGCCGCCGCCGACCGGCTCCGCCGTGGCGCCGGACGATACCGCCCGCATCCGCGGCCTGTGGACAGCAGTTGCTCTGCGTCGCGAAGAAGGCAAGCCGGACGAAGCTCCCAACGGGTACACGCTGCGTTTCGAGAACGGGAACTACGCCATGGAAATCGCGGATTCCAACGAAGCCGGGAGGTACACACTGTTGCCCGCCATGAACCCCAAGCAGATCGATCTGTACACCAACGATGGCGGCCTCCGCCGCGGGTTGTACACCCTGGATGGGGATAAACTCACGATCTGCATGCCGGATGATAAGGATGCCCCCCGGCCCATGGAATTCAAGGCCGCTGCCGAAGAGATTCGCATTAGTGTGATAACTTTTAATCGAACGAAGTAGAACTTAGACTCCGGGTGCTGACGCAACCCGGCTCGCCCGCAAAGACTCCGGGCGCTGACGCAACCCGGCTCGCCAGGAAATTCTTCGCTATGTCGTTTCTCGCTCCGTTGATGCTGATCGGTGGTGCCGCAATCGGAATTCCGATCGCCCTGCACTTCTTCTACAAGGCGCGCCATCGGCCGTTGCCGTGGGCGGCGATGGAGTTCCTGCGCCAAAGCATCGAACAAACCAGTCGCCGGCTGCGCTTCCAAGAATTGGTTCTGCTCATCCTGCGTTGCCTCGTGTTGCTGTTGCTCGCGCTCGCCCTCGCCAGGCTTTCCTGCCAATGGAGCGGCGGTTCCGGCCGGGGCGAAACCGTTGATGCGGTACTCGTGTTCGATACCTCGTACAGCATGGGCGCCTCGGACGGCGACAAGACCCGGCTCGAACGGGCCCAAGAGGCCGCCCTCGGCGTCATCGATAATCTGCCACCGCGATCCACGGTGCAAATCATCACTTGCTCGGATCGCGCCACGCCGATCAAGTTCACCTCCAGTAACCTCGATCAAGCCCGCCAAGTGGTGAAATCGCTGGAACTCACGAGCCTTTCCAGCGACATGCTGCCGGGTTTGAATGAGGCCCACGCCGCCCTCGATCGCGGTGTGGGCAGTAACAAGGAAGTGTACCTTTTCAGCGATATGCAAAAGAACGGTTGGGAACGGCAAGCCGCGGCCATCAAGGCCAAGGCGGCAGAAATTCAACCGCGGGCACCGCTCATCCTCGTCCGCTGCGGCCGCGAAGATACCGTACCTTCCAACATCGCCGTGACCGATATTTCCTTCCCCGGTGGCATCCCACACACCGGCACGCGCATGCCCTTCACGGTGTTGCTCAAGAACACCGGCAAGGCCGCCGTGAACAACGTGGCCGTCACGCTCGAAGTCGATGGCGAGAAGCAAGACATCGATACCGCCTTCGCGGCGCGGATCGAACCGGGTACGGCCTTCCCCGTTACCCTCACGGGCAAGCTCACCAATCCCGGGGCGCGATTGCTCACGGCGAAAATCGGCCAACGCAAGGGCGAAGGCGCCGAAGCCACCGCCACGCAACCGGACGAACTCCCCGGCGATAACCGCTTCGACAGGCTCATCCCGGTGCGGGATCGCATCCGCGTTCTGCTCGTCGATGGTTCCCTCGAAACCGATCCGCAGAAATCGGCCGCGTTCTTCTTCCGCAACGCCATCCTTCCCACCACCGAATCCTCGCGCGAAAACTACTTCGTGAAGGTGACGGAGGTGAAGCCCGATCAACTTTCGCCCGCGCTCCTCGGCGATACCGATATCTGCGTCTTGGCGAACGTGCCCTCCAGCAGTGCGGATCGCAACGGCATCCCCGGTTTGCCCACCGAGTTCGCCGATCGCTTGGTCGAGTTCGTGCGGTCTGGCGGCGGTTTGATCATCGGCTGCGGGGATTTCACCCTGCCGGAGAAGTACAACGCCGTGCTCGGTTCGCGGAACCTGCTCCCCTTCCCTTTGGAAGCTCCGGACGCGGCGCCGATCGAGAAGCCGTTCCACCCCGCCGCCGATTCGGCCGAGAACCCCTCGTTCCTCAGCCAACTGCGCGAAACGCCGCTCTCGATTTCCACTGGGTTCGTGGAAGTGGCCAAATCGATGGGGGCGAAGGAATCGGATAATGGCGGGCGGGGCCGGGTGTTGCTCCGCCTCGATACGAACAAGCCGCTCATCACAACGAAAACCCTCGGCGAAGGGGAAGTGATCTTCTTCCATACCAGCTTGGATGCGACGTGGACGAACTGGCCCGCCATCGCCGCATCGTACCTTCCCTTGGTTCAAAAGACGCTCTCGCACCTCACCGGCCGCGCGACCAACGGGACGAACCGCATCGCCGGGGAAACCCTGCAATGGACGCCGCCGAAGGCCAGTAGTAAGGGGTTCGAGTTGGTTCGGCCCAATCGCACAAGGGTGCATTTGGGTGCGGCTTCGGGCGGAACCGGTTCGGTGTTGACCGTAACCGCGACGGATACCGCAACCTCTGGGGAATACCAGATGGGCTACGAAGGGGAAACGAATCCGACGGGGCCGCGGTTCGCGGTGATCCCCGATCTGCGGGAATCGGAGAATCTGGAAGCGATGGGCGACGCCGATTTCGATACCGCCATCGGGTTCAAGCCGGTGATCGTGTCCGCCGGGGCCGAAGCCCAACAGACGGTGGGGAACTTGCGATCCAAACGGGAGTGGACGATTTATCTGTTGTTATTCGTGTTCGTGTTCGCCGCTTTGGAATGCGCATGGGCGTGGTACTGCGGCCGGGCAAAGTAAGTGTTTTCACCCTCTCCCCTTGGGAGAGGGTCGCCGCTTTTCAAAGCGGCGGGGTGAGGGGGTCTTCCGGAGGGGATCAAGGCAGTTGGGCGAGCGGTGGTTGATCTTCTACCCTCTCTCCGCTGGGGAGAGGGTAGAAGATCAACGGTCGCGGCGGGGAGAGGGGATTGGGATAGCTTCAAAATCCCCTCTCCCCGCATCTCGCTTCGCTCGATGCGACCCTCTCCCCAGCGGGGAGAGGGTAAGACAAGAACTGCTGTTCGCGTTGCTACTTGAAGCCCCCTCACCCCGCGGTTCGCTGTGCGAACCAACGACCCTCTCCCCGAGAGGGAAGAGGGTAACTTGCGAGGATTTGAATGTCTGTTGTTTCCATGAATCTGTTCGCCTCCCTCGCCTTCCGGGGTTGGTTCCCGCTGTGGCTGGCGATCGTGCTCGCCGTGCTGGCCGGCGTGGGCGTGCTGATGTTGTACTCCTCGGAAGCCAAGCGCGTCCCGTTACCGGTGCGGTTGGCCCTGGCCGGGCTGCGCTGCCTGATTCTCTTCGGCATTCTCTTCCTCATTCTGAGGCCGACCTGGATGCTGGAAACCCACGGCGACCGCGAACGCCCGGTGGTGATCCTCGTCGACGATTCGCAAAGCATGCTCAACGCCGATGCCCGCGGCACTCCGCAAGATCGTTTCCGCGCCGCCATCGCCTACGGATTGGTTCCCCCCGATGCGCCTTTGCCGAGTTCGAGCGACGTTCCCGCCGGCACCCCGGAGAAGCCGAGCCGGCTCGATCTCGCCAAACAGGTACTCGCGAACGACAAGCTCGCCCTCGTGCAGAAGCTGCAAAAGCTCGGGCCGTTGCAAGCCATGAGCTTCGGCAGCGCCCGCACGAACAAAGACGTACGCGATTCCGCATGGCCCAACACGCTCACCGGCACGCAGCCGCGCACCGCCATCGCCGACAACGTGTTCGATCTGTTGAACCGCGATGAGAACGAACGCCCCGCCGCGGTGGTTCTGTTCACCGATGGCCGGGAGAATTCGAGTTCCCGCAGCCTCGAAGAATTGGCCCGCGAATGCGCCCGCACCGGTGTGCCCTTGCACATCTACGGCATCGGCAGCACCACCTCCGGCCAACTGCAACTGCGGGACGTTGCAGTGCAAGATACGCTCTTCGTGGAAGACAACGCTTCGGTGCCGGTGCGATACCGGGCCAAAGGGTTCGCCGGGGGCAAAGTCGAATTCACCGTCACGCTCAACGGCAAGGAAGTGGTGAAGAAGTCGACGGATGTGAAGGACGGCGACGACCTCCGCGAACTGCTCTCGTTCGTTCCCGCCAAGACCGACGCCCAAACCGGCAAGCAAGAACTGAAGACGCGCATCACCGTGACCACCGGAGACCAAGTGCTGACCGACGAAGTGACGAAATCGGTGCGGATCGTCGATCGGAAATTGCGCGTGTTAATGGTCGATTCGCAACCCCGCTGGGATTTCAAGTTCATTCAACGCGCCCTCTTGCGGGATCGCCGGGTGGAAGCCAAGTTCATGCTCACCGATGGCGACCCGCGCGCGATGAAAAACACCGAAGTGTTCCTGCCCGCGTTCCCCGCCACGCGGCCCGAACTGTACGAATACGACCTGTTGATCCTCGGCGATGTGCCCGCCACGTTCTTCGGCAAGGAACAGCAAGAGATGATCCGCGATTTCGTGGCCGAGGGCCGCGGCATGATCCACATCGCGGGCAAAGGCTACGGCCCGGCCACATGGCTCGGTACGCCGCTCGCCGATGTTCTCCCCGTCGAATTCGATGCGATCAAGTTCGTGCAAGATACAGGCAAACGCCCCGAAGGCTTCCGCCCCGAACTCACCCCCTCGGGCATCCGCTCTCTATTACTGAGCTTGGACGACGACCCCGTGGAAAGCTACCGAATCTGGAAAGAACTGCCGGAGATGTACTGGTTCTACCCGGTGAAGAAAGTCAAACCGGCATCCGAAGTGTACCTCGTTCACCCGAAGGAAACCATCGCGGACAACAAACCGATGCCGCTGTTGGTTTCGCACTATTACGGCAAGGGCTACGTGCTGTACTCCGGCGTCGATGAAACGTGGCGATGGCGTTACAACGAAGCCGAGAAGATCTTCGGCCGTTTCTGGAGCCAAGCGATTTACATCTCGGGGGCACCGCGTTCCCTCGGCACCAAAACGACGCAACTGAGTTTGGATACCCCCGATCCGACCCTCGGGAAAACGGGGCAGATCTACGCCCGATTGTTCAACTCCGAGTTGAAACCGCTGAAGACCGAACGGATCGAAGCCCGCGTGGAACGGCTGGATGTCGATCCGAACGACAGCGAGCGTTCTTTCCCCGTCGAACTCAAAGCGATGCCAGGGCAGGAAGGCGAATACTACGCCGCGATCCCATTCAATCGGGTGGGGAAGTTCGTGCTCCGCGTGGACAACGGCGGCGACCAAGCCGCACTCGAATACCGCGTGAGCTTGCCCAACGATCACGAACTCGCCCCCGGCGGCTTGGACGAAGACGCCATGCTGAAACTCGCCGAGGGCAGCGGCGGAAAATACTACCGCGAGGAGAACCTGCACCAGCTCCCCGCCGAAGTGAAACCCCAAACCAGCCCGTTCGTGCAACGCGAGGAAATCCTCCTCTGGAACCGCTGGGCGATGATCGCCCTGATCGGTTTGCTTACGCTCGAATGGTTCACCCGGAAGTTCAACAGCCTGAGTTGATGATTGACGGAAAGCGGAGGGACATCGTCCCCCTGCACGAGATTCGCAGGGGGACGATGTCCCCCCGCTTTCGAGAAAGTTACGGGAAACGAGCCGAATATATGACCGCCCTCGTGAAACAACTCCATGCTTGGCAGTTCCGCGAACTGCTCTACTCCGCCGCGGTGGCCGTCGGCGTCATTGCGGCCGTCGCCACGCTCGGCATCGGCATCGCTTGCGCGATCGATTATTGCGTCGATTTGTATGTGGATACCCCGAAGTGGCTCCGTGTGACACTCGCCGTGGTGCAAATCGCTGCGTATGCGGGATTGGCGTTCCTCCTCTTCACCGTCATTAAGAAGCGTTTGCCTTCGGTGGATGTGCTCGCTGGTCGGGCGGAAGCCGAGTTGCCCAAGTTCGATCACCGCCTCGTGACGAGCCTGCAATTGAATCGGCCGGGCGCCAAAACTGCCGGGATGTCGCGCGAACTGATCGAACGGGTGACGAGCGAAGCCGAGTCGCTGGCGAAGGAACACCGCCTGGCGAGCTTGGCGAAGCCGCAACGGCTTTACTGGGCCGCCGGGTTGCTGATGGTGCCGCTCTTCGTCTTCGGTATCGCGCTGCTCGCCTTCCCCAAGACCGCCCAAGCCCTGCTCCTCCGGCAGAGCTTACTCAACATCGATATTCCGAAATCGGTGACGGTGGAATCCCTCTCGAAGAGCGTATGGCCGAGCGGGGACGACGTGACGTTGAAATTCCGCGTGACCGGCCCGGTGAGCGAACGCATCAAAGGCCGCGTCAAAGCTCGGGTGCCCGGCAAGCTCGAAGAAACGGTCGAAGCGACTTACGAGGGCCCGTCCGACGATGGTTCCGCGATCTTCGCCGCCAAGCTCCCGGCATTCGTGGAAGATTTCCAATTCAAGGCGTACATCCGCGACGGTCGCATGAAGGAGCCGGGCGTGATGACCGTGGTTCCCCGCCCCGTGGTGGCCAAGATCACGGCGTGGGTGCAACTGCCGGTGTACGTCGATCCGGCGGGGACGAAGCGGTTCGAGCGCATTGCCCCCGAAGGCGAAGTCGCGGCGCACGCCGATTCTTCGGTTCGCATTTCCGCCAACTTCTCAAAGCCGGTGACGGTCGCCACGTTGGTGCTCTACGGCCGCGACAAAGAAGGCGAAAGCGAAAAGGTACTACGACGCATCCCCATGACTCTCACGGCCGATCGCAAAGATGCGGAAGTCGTGTTCGATCTCCCGGCGAAGCCCTCCGGCTACTCCATCGAAGCGGCGGACGAATTCGGTTTCGCCAATATCAGCCCGCCACGCCGCGGCATCACGATCACTCCGGATGCCCCGCCCCGCGTCGAACTCTTGGACGAAGTTTTAGTCGCGGGCAATGTCAAACCTCCCTACGACGCGGACGAAATCCGCGGTGCGCCGATCAATATCGAAGGGCGCGGGGCGATCGTCGGCTACAAGGTACGCTCGCCGTTGGGGTTGTCCAAGGCGTACGTCGTTTACCGCATCAACGATGGGGAATGGAAAGCGTTGCCCTTGGCGAACGTCGAAGCCGATTTGCAGAAAGTCGGCCCGTTCGTACCCGCACTCGGGGTCTTCGAGAGTTACGACGAATACAAGCCGGTCGATTTCTACTCGATCCCCTCCAACGATGAGAACGAACCCTCCGGGCTGGCCGCCGGGGGCCGCGTGGGGTTCCAAACCTCCGCGCTCACGAAAACCCACCCCGAAACGGGAAAAACTTCGAAACTCGAGCTCGGCGACCGTGTTGAATTCTATGTAGCGGTTTACGACCGCAAACCCGGCCCACAGCAACCCCCCTACGATCGCAACGCCCCGGGCCGCATGCCGGGGGTATCGGAATCGCGGATCAAGCAGGTGGTTACGAATGGCCAATATTTTGAATGGAATGCCCAACGGCTCCAAAGCCAAGATCGATTGAAGAAGTTGGAAGAAATTCAACGCGGCGTGTTCGGCCAAAAGGCCGGAAACCCGAAGAAATGATTAGAACCGATTTCTTGCTCGGCGACGCTTTTGCTGTTGCTTCGCACGATGGTTTGCTCAATACTAGTATTAGCCTACCCCCACCTGAGGTCTCACGATGACCCTTCGCTTGCTTTCGGCGGCCATCCTTCTCTCTGCCCCCGCCGCGTTCGCCGTCGAACTCGATCCCGTGGCCCAAAAGGCCCAACAGCAAAAAGCGCTCGTGGAAGTCGAACAGACTTACCGCCGCGTGAATACTTCGCTCAAGTTGATCGCCTACCAGAAGCTGGACTCGAACGCCGAGCAAAAGCTGCTCCAAGAAATCGCGGACAAGCTCAACGGCCTGACCAAAGATCAAATGCAGGCGGTACTCGGGCACCTCGAAGCGTCTGTCGCCGCGACCGACGACGCGACCGCCGACGCCGAGCAAAAAGCGGCCCGCGAAAAGCACCGCCAAGTGATCGCTTCGCTCAAGGGATTGTTGAACCAACTCGACGTGCTCAAATCGCTCGACCACGCCGCGGAACGGCTCGATCGCTTCGCCCGCGATGAGTTCGACATGCACTTGAAGGCCAACAACCCGATCACGATTCTACCCGGCCGCCGCCCCACTTCCACTCGCAAGGTTCTGGATGACCGCGACGACCAAGCCGAAGCCCAAGGCGATCTCCGCGGAGAAATGACCAACTTTATCAAGCAAGCGGCCGAACTGAAATCGCGCCTCTCCCCGGAACAAAAGGCTCGGCTCGACGGTGCCGATGTGTCCGGTCGCGGTGGCCGCTTGATCGCCGACATGGAAATCTCTCGCATGGCCCTGACCAACGGCGATTTCCGGGGCGCTTCCGATCGGCAACTCGGCGCTTCGAAGGAACTGCAATCGCTCGCCGCGGCGCTGCGTTCGCCCCGCGATAAAATCGCCGCACTCAAGGAAGCCCGCGATAAAGTCGAGAAGCTGATCAAGAACCAAGAAGAACTGAAGGTCGAAACCGCCAAGAAGCCGGAAACGCCCAAGGATGGAGACGCGAAGAAGGTTGCCAAAGAAAAGGCGACGGAACTCGCCGAGAAACAAGCCAAGTTGGAATTCGAAACCCGCGAGGCCCGCAAGCAAGTAGAACAGGTGGCCAAAGAAGTCGCGGCGATGATCGCCCCGGCCGAATCGGAACAGCGCCGTGCCCAAGAAGAAATTCGCCAGAACGCCGATCCGAAGGACGCGGTGGAAGCCCAAGAAAATGCGAAAGATCGTTTGATGGAAGCCCGCGAAGAATTGGACAAGCTCATCGCCAAGGCGGAAATGGAAAAGAGCGACCCGCTCGCCGCCGCGAAGAAGGCTTCCGAAGAAATCGCCAAGCTCATTAAGGATCAAGAAAAAGCCAAGGAACAAGCCAAGGCTAACGAAGACAAACCGGACGCCCTCAAGGCGACCGCAAAGGAACAGAAGGAAATCGCCAAGAAGGCCGAAGAGTTGAAGAACCTTCCCCTGCCGGACAATAAAGACGTTCAAAAGAACCTCGACAAAGCCGCCGACAAGGCCATGGAAGCCGCGAAGGATCTCGACAAGAAGGACGCCAAAGCGGCCCAACCGAAGCAAGATGACACCATCAAAGCCCTGCAAGAAGCCAAGAACGCCCTCGACGAAAAAGTGGCCGAGATCGAAAAGCGCCGCGAAGACCTCGCCAAGCTCGAAGACGCGGCGATGAAGCTCGAACAATTGGCCAAGGAAGAAAAGAAAGTTGCCGACGCGGCGGACAAGAACGCCAAGAAGGAACCGATGGACAGCGAATCGAAAGATCTCGCCAAGAAGCAAGAAGCCCTCACCCCGCCGACCAAAGAGGTTGCGGAAGCGGTGAAGGAAGCGGCACCCGAAGCGGCCAAGAAGATCGAAGATGCGGCGAAGAATCAGGAAGCCGCCAAAAAAGATCTCGAAGCCAACAAACCGATGCCCGCCGCGAACGAAGCCAAAATGGCGGCGGAAAAGCTCAACATGGCCAAAGACGATCTCGCTAAGAAGATCGATGAACTCAAGGCCGAGGAAGTGAAAGATCAACAGGCGTTGCAACCGAATCAGGTCGATCCTGCGGAAGCCGCTAAGCAGTTGGCCAAGGCCATCGAAGAAGCCAATAAGGCCGCCATGGAAGCCAACAAAGCCGCCATGGCCGATCCGATGATGGCGGCCAAGCCCATGGAAGGCAAACCCATGGACGCCCAAAAGAACCTCGCAGAACTGCAAAAGCAACTCGCGGACAAAGCGGAGATGCTGATGCAGAAAGACGCCGCGGTGGACGCCAAAGAAGCCGCGATGGCTTTGGAAAAAGGCGACATCCCCAAGGCGTTGGAAGCCCAACAGAAGGCCATTGACAAGCTCAATGAAGCCGCCAAGATGATGCCGATGGAAGGCAAACCCATGGAAGGAATGGGCAAACCGATGGAAGGAATGGGCAAACCGATGGAAGGAATGGGCAAGCCGATGGAAGGGATGGGCAAACCCATGGAAGGAATGGGAATGGGAATGGGAATGGGAATGGGAATGCCAATGGAAGCCAAGAATCCCGGCGAACTCGCCATGGCTCAGCAAATGTTGAAAGAAGCGACCATGGCACTTCAACAATCCGCTCAGGCCAACATGG
>Ga0105048_10005145_pt1 | contig 21216 bp, 21 predicted proteins | sample MAT05_FD_78382 | JGI IMG/M metagenome (GOLD analysis project Ga0105048, IMG submission 78382) | Freshwater microbial communities from Lake Fryxell liftoff mats and glacier meltwater in Antarctica - MAT-05 | ecosystem: Environmental > Aquatic > Freshwater > Ice > Liftoff microbial mat | place...
AACGCTGGCTTCTTGGTAACCGTCGTCGGTCGTCCGTCGTCCGTCGTTTCTGCTACTTCAACCGGCTCTGCGCGTCGCTGTTTCTGATGCACCGCCGCCGCTCGCAACGTTGCGTCGAAGGCCAGGTCTTCCACTCGGCCGCTGGTCACGCGTTGAGCACGAATGTAGTGACCGCGCTTGCGCTTGGTCTTGGTCATGCTGCGCTTGCCGGCGCTGCTGCGGGTCATCTTGTCCAGTTGCGTGTTGAGCTTGCGCGCCTGGAATTCCTTCCCGATGCTAATCTGGGTGCCGCCCTGAAAATCCTGAGCACCTTGCGGGCTCTGCGGCACACTCTGGGGCATGGCCTCAGCGGGGCTTTGCGAGGTTTCTGGTTGCTCGTTCAGCCCCGCTTCACTTTTTTTTGAGCGTTCTCCGGCGTGCTGTTTTGATTGGTCTGTTGCTGGGTTTGCTGCTGCATCTGCTGTTCCACTTGTTGCAGCTTGTCGCTCAGCACCTGCATGGCCTGCTCGGTGTCCTGGAAGGGATGCCGCTTCAGCCGGTGTGGCAGTGCCAGCTCGGCAGCCAGCAAAATGTCCTGATCCGTGATCGCCTCGCGGCCCATGAAGGCGGCGTGCGCGCGGGCCGTGCGCAAAATCACGATGTCGGCGCGGTGGCCGTCCACGCCCATGCTGGCCACCAGCGTCGCAATCGTAGCCAGATCGCGCTGGGTATGCTTGACCTTGGGCAACCGGTCTCGTGCCGCGGCAATCTCGTCCGACAAGCGCTTCTCTTCGGCCTGCCACTGGATGCCGAACGCATCGGCATCAGCCTCAATATCGAGGTTGCGCTCCAAAATCTGCATGCGCGATTGCGGGTCGCGAATACCTTGAATATCCACGGCCAGCGCAAAGCGGTCGAGCAACTGCGGCCGCAAATCGCCTTCCTCGGGGTTCATGCTGCCCACCAGCACGAAGCGGGCCGGGTGGCTATAGCTGATGCCCTCGCGCTCCACCACGTTCACACCCATCGCGGCCACATCTAGCAGCAGGTCGACAATGTGGTCGTCGAGCAGGTTCACTTCGTCGACATACAACACGCCACGGTTGGCCGCGGCCAGCACGCCGGGTTCGAAGTGCTTCTCGCCTTTCTGGATGGCCTTCTCGATGTCGAGGGTGCCGACCACCCGATCTTCAGTCGCGCTCACCGGCAGGTTTACAAAGCGGGTCTGGTGCCGGACGATATTGAACACCTCGCCTTGCGCGGCACGAACCTTGAGCTCTTCCGTAAACGAGGCCGGGACTTTGGGGTCGCAGCTATACGGGTCGCCCTCGACCACATCAATTTCCGGCAGCAATGCGGCCAGTGCGCGGGCCGCAGTACTCTTGGCAGTGCCGCGTTCGCCGCGAATGAGCACGCCGCCAATTTGGGGGTGGATTGCGTTCAGGATCAGCGCGCGCTTCATGCGCTCCTGACCCACGATTGCCGTGAACGGGAAGATGATTGCCATTTTGCTGTAAGGGGCTAGGGATTAGGACTTGATAGGCCTCAGTGCTGAGCGAACGATTGAAGACACGAACCCGATCTTCTAGCTTACTCTAATAATGAACTTGCCTCTATCTTAATGTATGTGCACGGCAATACGCCGGTGGAATGCAAATAATTTGTGGATCATCCATGCTGCGCTGAGGCTTGCATGAAATTTCCGTAGGGGCGCAGCATGCTGCGCCCCTACCAATGCAGCTGTGACTAAGCCTGTGGCTGGGCCTGCCGAAAATAGGCCAGCGTCGGCTTCAAGCCTTCCTCCAACGTCACTTTGGGCGCCCACTGCAAGATCGAAGTGGCGCGGGTGATGTCGGGTTTGCGCCGCTGCGGATCATCGGCAATGCGATCTTTGCTCGGCTGCACATATTGAATCTCACTCTGGCAATCCGGCCCCGCCGCGGCCAGCACCGACTCGGCAAACTCGGTGATCGTCATCTCGCGCGAGTTGCCGATGTTGACGGGCATGGCCTCGTCCGACCACAGCAGCCGCAACATGCCGTCCACCAGATCGCTCACATAGGTAAACGAGCGCGTGGCCTTGCCATCGCCATACACCGTGATGGGCTGGTCGTTGACGACCTGCTTCACAAAATTGGGCACCACCCGGCCATCATTCAGCGCCATGCGTGGGCCATAGGTATTGAAGATGCGAATGATGCGCGTGCGCAGGCCGTGCTTGCGGTGGTAGGCCATGACCAGCGCCTCGGCAAACCGTTTGGCCTCGTCATACACACTGCGCACGCCGATGCAATTCACGTTGCCCCAATAGGTTTCTTTCTGCGGATGCTCAAGTGGGTCGCCGTACACCTCGCTGGTGCTGGCTTGCAGGAAGCGCGCACCATTCTTCAGCGCCAGTTGCAGCGCATTCTGGGTGCCGTGCGAGCCGACCAGCATGGTTTCGATGGGGTTGTCGAGATAGCCCACCGGACTGGCCGGCGAGGCCAGGTTCATCACCGCATCCAACGCGCCGTCGTAATCGAGGTGCTGAATGATGTTGTCCTCGATAAATTCAAACTGAGGCTGGCCGATCAGGTGCTCGATGTTCCTGCGCGACCCTGTGATGAAGTTGTCGACTGCGACCACGCTGTTGCCATCGGCCAGAAGCTGTTCGCACAGGTGTGAGCCGATGAAACCTGCGCCGCCCGTAACCAAAATTTTCATGATGTATTCCTATGAGGTAGTTTATGTGCTGAGAGAGTAACTGGCGCTCGAAAACGCCACGGAGGTTAAGACTCTCATGTCAGTCGCGCCAGAAAAATGAATCTGCATGCGGCCGCAGCGTCCAGGCCCGTGACTGCAAGCCTGATTTACACGCCCACCTGGGTCACCAGGACAATCAGGCACAGCACCAGCCCAATTACAAAGAGCAGGGTGCCGCGCCGGTCCTGGTCGCGGCCCGCGCGCCGCCGGCTCCGGGAGCGCGTGATTGTCATCACCCCGGCCACAATCAGCCCCACACCCAGCACGAGAATGATGATGGCAAGTGAATTCATAGACTGTATTAAGCGGTCAAGCGATTAAGCCGCGTTATGCGTTATTTGGCCGGCTTGCTGCCAATTTTGATCATTTGAATCTGGACTTGATAGCCCTTCTCGGACCCATCACCAATCGAGAACTTGTTGCTGCCAAAAAAGCCGACGCTGCCCGTGCTGAAATTCTTGGCCATGAGCTGAAGCGGAATGCCCACTTCTTTGCCATCGACAAAAAACTTGGCAATCAGGTTGATTTCGGGCGCGGTATTTTTGGGGGTGCCTTGCGGCGTGGTTGTCTCTTCCATGTGGCAGATGATACACGCCGCACCCAGCTTAAATTTAAGAGACTTAGAGACCGTCGATGACGGCATAGCCATTCTCAGTCAGCACCCTGCCGGCCACCACCTCCAGGCGGCGGCGCTCGCGTTGCAGATCGGCTTCGGCCAGTGTGTCAAACGTTCGAGCGGTGAGCGGGGCCTGAGTCATGGTGTCTGACTCCGATCATAGACTTCTTTTTGGGCATTTGCGAGTCTGGTTTGGTGTGCCAGGCGGCCCAGGCGATGAGCACAGCCTGCATCGGCAGACGAATCCAGGCCGCCCATTGTGGAATTTCCGGGAAGCGTTCCGGATTCACGGCCATACCCACATTGGCGGGAAAAACCGCGATCAGCAGCAGGATCAACCCCCAGGCGGCTCGCGTGGTCATGCGCGGCACCAGCAGCAGAATGCCGAGCACGCTCTCAGCCATGCCGCTGAGGTCCACCAGAAATTGGTGCGCGGGCAAGGCTCTGGGCATCATCCTGAGATACAGCGCCGGGCTGAGGAAGTGATTGATGCCGGCGACGATATACAAAACTCCCATCACAACTTTGGAAATCTGTTTAAGTTTGATCATGGTGCGAAATGATCTTACAGTGACTTGCTTCGGCCAGCCCTGGAAACGGTATAATTAAAGCCGTGCGGGCATAGCTGAGCTGGTTACAGCGTCTGCCTTCCAAGCAGAAGATCACGAGTTCGAATCTCGTTGCCCGCTTTAAAAACAAAACCGGCTGTCGTGGGGTCTTGCAAGACCCCACGACAGCCGGTTTTGTTGTATGACTGGGTGCGTTACTGATATTTCGCACTACCCGCGCACAATTATGCGCCAAAATGAGCGAGCACCCAGCACTGGATACCGCCTTTGCCATCAGGTATCATTGAGACACTTGTGACGGAACGATATTTTGGCAGCCCCTGTCGCCATTTGCCGCCTACGGGTATGAGTACAGAGCACGCTCGGTGTGACGCCCGGAGTCTGGCTGCCCATGTTTTCCTCGTTGGTATTTTGGAACCCTGTTTTGGCACGTTTGTGCTGTGTTTAAGGAGTAACTGATGATTCGGTCTGATGCACCCACATTCGATCTGGCGAGCCTCACTGAGGCGCTCAAATCGCAGATCGACAAATTCGCACCCACGCTTACGGCTGTCGATGTCGGCACGGTTGTCCAGGTCGGCGACGGGATTGCCCGTTGCACCGGTTTGAAAAATGTGCAGGCCCAGGAGTTGGTCGAGTTCACCAAGAACGGCACACTCGGCCTCGCATTCAACCTGGAGCCGGAGGAAGTCGGCATCATCATCCTCGGCAAGTTCGAGGACATTGAAGAGGGCGACACCGTTCGATCCACGGGCCGCGTCATTTCGGTGCCGGTGGGCGATGCGTTGATCGGCCGCGTGGTGGACCCGCTCGGCCGCCCCATCGACGGCAAAGGCCCCATCAACACCACCAAATTCCGCCCGCTGGAGCGCATTGCTCCGGGTGTGATCAAGCGCGCCAACGTGGATACGCCGCTGCAAACCGGCCTCAAGGCCATTGACGCGATCATCCCCATCGGTCGCGGCCAGCGCGAATTGATCATCGGCGACCGCAGCACCGGCAAAACCGCCGCCTGCATCGACGCCATCATCAACCAGAAGGGCAAGAGCGTGGTGTGCGTCTACGTCGCCATCGGCCAGAAGCTGGCCCAGGTGGCGCGCGTGGTGGCCATCCTCGAGCAATACGGGGCCATGGAATACACCATCGTGGTGGCAGCCGCGGCCTCCGATAGCGCGACGCTTCAGTACATCGCTCCCTACTCTGGCTGCGCCATGGGCGAAGAGATCATGGAGAACGGCGTCACCATCAGCGGCGTATATATGAACGACGCGCTGGCGGTGTATGACGACCTGACCAAGCATGCCTATGCCTATCGGCAGGTGTCGCTGCTGTTGCGCCGACCGCCCGCCCGCGAGGCCTATCCCGGCGACATCTTCTACCTGCACAGCCGTTTGCTGGAGCGGGCCGCGCGCCTGGCGCCGGATTATGTGATCCGCGAGAAGTCGGCCAGCGAGGACTGGAACGACGGCGAGAGCGTGAACGGCCAGATCTACGGCGGTGCCATTGGCGACGAGAATGCCAAGCACGACCTGAAGGCTTTGGCCAAGGAAACCGGCAAGGACTACAAGCTGGTCAAGAACCCGCAGACCGGCGGCTCGCTCACGGCGTTGCCCATCATCGAGACGCAGCTCGGTGACATCTCGGCCTACGTGCCGACCAACGTGATTTCGATCACCGACGGCCAGCTCTTCCTTGAGACCGACCTGTTCAATGCTGGTATTCGACCGGCCATCAACGTCGGTGTCTCGGTGAGCCGCGTGGGTGGTGATGCGCAGACCCGGGCCATGAAGCAGGTGGCCGGCCGGATGAAGGGCGAACTGGCTCAATTTCGTGAGCTGCAAGCCTTTGCCACCTTCGGCAGCGACCTGGATGCAGCCACCCTGCGCCAGTTGGAACGCGGCCGCCGCCTGACCGAGCTGTTGAAGCAGAAGCAATATGAGCCGCGACCACTGTGGGCTCAGGTATCGGCGATCTTTGCTGCAACCAACGGCTTGCTCGACAAGGTGCCGGTCAACCGCATCAACGATTGGGAAGCCGCTTTCCTCAAGTATTTTGAGATGAGCTCACCCGATCTGGTCAAGACGATCATGGACGAGAAGCGGTTGAGCGACGACACCACCGCCAAACTCAAAACCGCCATCGAAGCGTTCAACCGGACCTTTGCTTAAAAACAGAATGGAAGAGATCAGATGTCAGATACCAGATTGGAACTGATTCGAGTTCCTTCTGACATCTGACATCTGTCATCTCTCCATCTTCTCCTTATGGCTTCTGCAAGAGAAATCCGCCGCCGTATACGAAGCGTTCGTAACGTCCGGCAAATTACCAAGGCGCTGGAGAGCGTGGCCGCGGCCAAAGTCCGTCGGGCTCAGGAACTGGTCGAGGCGACCCGGCCCTATTCCACCAAAGCCCGCGATTTGCTGGCCAGCATTGCCTCGTTGAGCGGCGGTGAGACCAAACACCCGTTGCTGACCCAGCGCGACACTGTGAAATCCGCCATCATCATCCTGGTCTCGGCCGATCGCGGCCTGGCCGGCGCGTATAACTCCAACGTGGCGCGTGTGGCCTTCAACTTTGCCCGCGATTTTGGCAAGCCGGTCAACTACGTCACCATCGGCAAAAAAGGCCGCGATTTCATCTATCGCCGCGGTGGCAAAATTCTGGGCGATTTCAGCAACCTGCCCAGCAAGCCCACGTTGCTCGACACCACCCCGGCCACCCGTCTGGTGATCGATGAGTTCCTGGCCGGCAACACCGACGAAGTGCACCTGATCTTTACCGAATACATCTCCAGCACCCAGCAAAAGCCGATTGTGAAGCGCTTGTTGCCGCTGAGCCGCGAAGATGTTGCACCGGATGCGGCGCCGGATGGCGCTCATGGCAAGGGACCGAAGCCGGCTTACGATTTTGAGCCTGGCCCGGCTGAGATTCTGAACACGCTGTTGCCACGCCTGATCGAGTTGCAGGTGTATCAGGCCGTGTTGGAATCGTTGGCCAGCTTCTTCACGGCCCAGCGCATCGCCATGCGCAACGCCACAGAGAATGCCAGCGACCTGATCGTGGAATACACCTTGAGCTACAACAAGGCCCGCCAGGCAGGCATTACCAACGAGTTGTTGGACATTGCCGGCGGTGCCGAAGCCCTGCGCCAGATCATTGCCTCAAAGTAGGCTTAACGTCCTGATAGCGTAGACGAGCTAGCGATTGACACTCATATTTCGCGATTAGACTCAATCCCGCGAGTTGAAAAGCTCGCGGGATTTTTTTATTACTAAGGGGTGTTCCGATGAAGACGAAACAAACTAAACGCTGGCATTTGCGCGCATTCACAGCCCGTAATCTGGCTGCGCTGGCCATGGCCGTGGCCTTGTCGGCGTGTGTTGCACAAAGCGCCAGACCCGGCCAGGCCGAACCGCCCACCGCCACACCCGATGCGTGGCAGCGGGCGCAGCGCGCGGCACAGACTCCGCAAGCCGGCACCGCTGCCGCGACCGCCGTCGCCACACCCGACGCCAATGCCATTGCCGATGCCATCAGCGCCGACAGTGGCTCATTGGCCCAGGCATTGTCATTGGTGCCAGATACGGTTGAGCTGGTGACGTTCACCGACTGGGCGCTGGTCAAGCAAAGCGCCGATGCCGGCGATGTGACCAGCCAGAGCGACGAAACCCAGCAGGCCGATCTGGTGAAGTGGTTGAAGGAGCAGACGCCATTTGCCGCGTATGGCTTTACCCAAATCAGCACCCACGCCGGCGATTGGGGTTGGAACAGCCTGGATGTGTTGTGGGAAGTGGCGACACGCGTGGGCGACAACCCCGTCTACGTGCTCAAGCTGCGCGATGACCTCGATCTGGATGCGATCTACAAACATTTCACCGACCGAAAATTCCAGCGCTTTACGTATCAGGGTGCCACGGTATTTGCATTCAACAGTGGCATGCCCGGCGCTGGTGGTGCCGATTGGACCACCACCACCCAACGCTCCATTTACACCACCGGCGTGCTCGAAGACCAAAAGGTATTGATCATGTCGTATCAGCCGCGCAATGTGCAGGCAATCCTGGATTTGAATGCGGGATTGGCAAAATCCCTGGGTGAGAGTGACGAGATCAAGTCCACCTCGGCCGTTCTGGCGGAGAAGCCCAGTGTGTTCATGGCCAAAGCCTCATTTACCTGCAAGTCGCTGGACACCTGGGCCAAAGACCTCGGCATCACCGGCGACGCCATCGGCCGGTTCAAAGAGACCTTCAGCACCGAGCCGGTGCACGCCTACTCCGTATTTGGCATGGGCTATGCGCATGAGGGCGACACTGTGGTCGGCACCGTGGTGATGCACTACGAGAAGGCCGAAGACGCCAAAGCCGACCAGGCCGCGCGCGAGAACGATCTGCGTCAAGGCATGAGCCTGAACAACGGCCAGCCCTATACCTCTCTATTGACCCTGGATAGCGTGACCGTGCAGGGTAACGATCTGGTATTGCAGGTGTTGCCGGTTAACAACTCGCCCAAAACGCTGTGGAGCATGATCACGCGCCAGGACATGGCCTACGCGCGCTGCCCCCAGGCCATCGAGCCACGGCCAAGCAGCCAGGGCTAGATTCACGATTCAGACCCTTGGGGTGGCACATATCAAACCTGGGCGTACTCATACGTCTATGCGCCACCCCAAGGGCCTGGCTTGCGCACACTGCTAAAACAACAGACATGACCATCGCAATCCGGCGCGGCGTGGATACTGACCTTGAAGGATTTCGCGAGCTGCGTTTGCAGGCACTTCACGACTATCCTGAAGCGTACTCGGCCGACTACGAGGCTTATCTCCAATGGCCTCTCTCGCAATGGCAGGAGCGGCTGTGTGCCAACCCCATTTACTTTGCAGTCGATGAGGCCGCCACTGATGTGAAAGGTGGGTTGGTGGGCATGGCCGGCATCTTCCCCGGCAACACGTCCAAAATCAAACACCGCGCCACCATCTGGGGCGTGTATGTGCGGCCAACCCATCGCGGCCACGGCCTGGCGCGCCAACTCGTGCTGGCCTGTGTCGATTGGGCACAACAGCAATCGCTGCGCCTGGTCACGTTGTCCGCTGTCACCAGCAACGTGGCCGCCATGAACTGCTACAAACGCTGCGGCTTCACCATCTGTGGAGTAGAACCCGACGGCATCTATACCCACGGCGTCTACTACGACGAATTCACCATGATCAAATGGCTTTAGCAGACGTGAGAAGTGAGAAGGCAGAAGTAAGAAGTAAGAAGGCAGAAAGCAGAACACCTCTGCCTTCTTACTTCTTACTTCTTACTTCTATGGCTCTTTTTCTAGCCATTTCGCTGCATCAGCTCAATCTGCCGGGCCTGTATTACGACGAAGGGTTCGACCTGACGCCGATGTTGAGCGTGATGCACAGCGAGCCGGTTGAGCTGTTGCGCGGCGTGGGCGTGTCGCTGTTTGGCCGCAGCTATCCGGTCATGCGCATGGACTACATGGGTAGCCTGAACGGCTATCTGACGCTGCCGTTTATGGCCGTGCTGGGGCCGGGCTATCTGGCCGCACGGTTGGAGCCGCTGGTCTTCTCGCTGATCACGTTGGTGCTGGCCTGGGTGCTGGCGCGGCGCTGGTTTGGCGACAAGGTGGCCGCGATTACGGCGCTACTGCTCAGTGTCAGTCCCTCCTTCATCTGGTTCACCCGCCAGGGCATCACGGTTACGAGTGTGATGACGGTGTTTGCATTGGGATCGTGGATTGTGCTGGACATCTGGCGATTGCAGATCAGAAGCCGAGACGACGGACGACCGACGACGGACGACCGCAGAATCGTTGTCCGTCGTCGGTCGTCCGTCGTCCTCCTGGCCCTCCTCGCCGGCCTTTTACTCGGCCTTGGCTTGTGGGCCAAGATTGTGTTTGTGTGGTGGCTGGTACTGACGGGCGTGATCGGCGGCGTATGGCTGCTCAGGCGCGACAATCGCAAAACCGTCGTCGGTCGTCGGTCGTCCGTCGTCACCTCCGCCCTGGTGCTGCTCATCGGTTTTCTCATCGGCGCTGCCCCATTCATTTACTACAACCTGGCCGGCCTGGCGCAAGGGCAACCGCCGGCCACATTCAACCTGCTGTTTCGCGCCTTGCTGAACCCCACAGAATACGCCGTCAGCAACAGCAATTTTTGGGCCAATCTGGACAAGCGATTTCAGGATTTTGCGGTATTCCTCAACGGCAGTTACTTCTGGTATCTGGCCAATGTGCCGTATGGCAATGTATTTGCGGTGCCGACATTTGTGGGCAGCGTGCTCATCGGCGCTGCACTGGTCTGGTCGCGTGCCCGCGAGCGCGGCAAATGGCTGGCCGTGCTGCTGTGCGTGGCGATCTACCTGCCCATGAGCTCGTTTACCGTGAGCGATTTGTGGGCCACTCACTTTTTTATGCTGTTGCCATTGCCACAAATGCTGATGGCGTGCGCGGCTGTGTGGCTGGGCGAGGCCGTTGTGAGTGGGGTGACGCGCCTCATCGAGCGAAGCCAGGCACAGCGGCCAGATATCCAGCTCTGGGTACGGCCGGTTGCCAGCTTTGGAATCGCGGCCTTATTGTTGGCCCCCACCTTCTCGCGCGATGTTTGGGTGAACCAGCAGTATCACGCTGCGCTGGCCGAGACCGGTGGGGCAGGCCGGTTTTCGGACGCGGTGTATAAGCTGGTTGCGCAACTGGAGCAAAACCAGGTGGCCGAGCCGATTGCGCTGGATTGGGGCATCAGCCAGCAAATCCGAGTGCTGACCGGCGACCGGGTGCGGCCGCGCGAGGTGTTTGGCTTCACGCCAGAACCCACGGACGAATTTCGCCAGCAGGTGCGCGATTTACTGCAAGATTCCAGCCGTCAATACGTGGTTTTGTGGGCGGGCGATGCCAACTTTGCTGGCTTTGCCGTTTATAATCGACGGAACGAATTTACGCAGATTGCCAACGCGATGGGCAAACAAGTGGTTGAGACCTTTATTGCGCACGAGCGCAGCGGTTTACCCGTGTATGTCATTCTGCAAGCAAGATAAGACTGAGTGGTTAGTGATTGGTCGTTAGTTATTAGTGATCAGAACAGCGATCCGCCACTAACAACTAGTCACTAACCACTAAAAACTAGAGAGTTGTGAGGTTTTTTTAACAATGTCAATGTCGACTATGAGTGGAAACGGCGCCGCGGCGGACGCATCTGTCCCCATCGAAAAAACCGGTACGGTCATTGCAGTGCGCGGCGGTGTGATCGACGTGCAGTTCCCACATGGCTATTTGCCGTCCATCTATGAAGCCCTGGAAATCGACCAGCCCAGCGGCTTACTCGTGCTCGAAGTGCAGCAGCACATGGGCGCGGATCTGGTCCGCACCGTGGGCATGGACACCACCGACGGCCTGCGCCGTGGCGCTGTGGTTCGAGCCACCGGCGCGCCCATCACAGTGCCAGTTGGCGCAGCCACCCTGGGCCGCATCTTCAATGTGCTGGGCAACGCCATCGACGGCCGTCCCAATCCCCAGACCGATACCAAATATCCCATCCACCGGCCCGCGCCCACCTTCGAAGATCAGAAAGGTAGCGTGGAAATTCTGGAAACCGGCATCAAAGTGATTGACCTGGTCGCACCCTTCACCAAGGGCGGCAAGACCGGCATCTTCGGCGGCGCCGGTGTGGGCAAGACCGTGACGATTCAAGAGCTGATCAACTCGATCGCCAAATTTCACAGCGGCTACTCGGTGTTTGCCGGCGTGGGCGAGCGCACCCGCGAGGGCACCCAGCTCTACCGCGAGATGAACGAGGCCGGCGTGATCGACTCGCTGGTGATGGTGTTCGGCCAGATGAACGAGCCCGCCGGCGTGCGCCTGCGCGTGGCGTTGACGGGTCTGACCATGGCCGAGTACTTTCGCGACGAGGGCCGCGACGTGCTGCTGTTCATCGACAACATTTTTAGATTTGTCATGTCGGGTTCTGAGGTGTCGGCGCTGCTCGGCCGTATGCCAAGCGCAGTGGGTTATCAGCCCACACTGGCCAGCGAGATGGGCGCGATGCAGGAGCGCATCACCAGCACCAAGCGCGGCTCGATCACGTCGATGCAAGCGGTGTATGTGCCGGCCGACGACTACTCCGACCCGGCTCCCGTGGCCACTTTTGCCCACCTGGACGCCACGGTGAACCTGGAGCGCAGCATTGCCGAGAAAGGCATCTTCCCGGCCGTGGATCCCCTGGCCAGCACCAGCCGCGCCCTCGACCCGAATGTGGTGGGTGACGAGCACTACCGCGTGGCTCGCGAAGTGCAGCGCACCTTGCAGCGCTACAAGGACCTGCAGGACATCATCGCCATTCTGGGCGTGGACGAATTGAGCGAAGACGACAAACTGCTGGTCTCGCGCGCGCGCAAGATGGAGCGTTATCTGGGTCAGCCCATGTTCGTGGCCAAGCCATTCACTGGCGTGGAAGGCCAATACGTCAAGGTCAAGGACACCGTGGACGGCTTCAACCGCATCCTCAAGGGCGAGCTTGACGAAGTGCCCGAAATCTACTTCCGCCTGAAAGGCTCGATTGACCAGGTGTGGGCCGAGTACGAAGAGGCTCGCAAGCAAGAGCAGAAATAAGAGGTCAGAAGTCAGATATCAGATGTCAGACAGGCTTGATCTGACATCTGATATCTGACTTCTCCCAATCTCCCTATGGCTACCATTCATCTCGAAATTGTCACCAGCGACCGAACAACGTATAGCGGCGACGTGGATATGGTGACCGTGCCTGGGGCCGGCGGCGTGATGGGCATTCTGGCTCACCATGCACCGGTGCTGAGCACGCTACGACCCGGCGAGCTGCGCATCAAAGTCGGCAACGACATTGAGGAATACGCCATCGGCGGCGGCTTCATCGACGTTCACGACAACAAAGTGATTATCCTGGCCGACAGCGCCGAGCGCGCCGATGAAATCGACACGGCCCGGGCCGAGGCCGCGCGCGAGCGGGCGCTGGAATTGCTGAAGAACCCGCCATCCGACAAGGAACAGATGGTGGCCTTGGAAACGGCCTTGCGCCACAGTTCGGTGCGGGTCAACCTGGGCCGGCGCCGGCACGGCAACCGCTCATCGTCATCGTAAAACGAGCCGCACTAAGCGCGTTCGTGGCCGTGTGTGCCAGCCGCACGCAGGCCATTTCAGGCAATCTTTTATAGAATTTCAACGCGATGGGTGCCACACTCATCGCGTTGTTTTTGGGCAGGCCCGTGTCGTGCAGCCTATTGCGACCCGTGCCAGAACAGCTTTAATCTCGCAACATCATCGCGACCACGCGCATGCGGATTTACAGAACAGTGTAGGATAGTGCTGTCGGCTCTGATGAGCGTGTTAGCTTTCTCGGCAGTCCGCGTAACTTTATGAGTATTTTTCGAGCAGATATTGGGATTGACCTCGGCACCGTAAACGTGTTGGTTTACGTGCGCGGCAAAGGCATTGTGATTCAAGAGCCTTCAGTGGTGGCTATTCTGGCGCGCGAGGGCCAGGTGGTCGAAGTGGGCGAAGAAGCGCGCCAGATGTATGGCCGCACCCCGGACGAGATCGAAGTCACCCGCCCCCTCAAAGACGGCGTGATCGCGGACTATCAAGTGACCCAAAAAATGCTGGAGCACTTTGTCCGGCGAGCGCGCGGCTTCACCTTTTTACCGCCCCGCATCGTCATTGGCGTGCCGTTTGGCGTGACGAGCGTGGAACGCCGCGCCGTGCGCGAAGCAGCACTGGCAGCCGGAGCCGGCGAGGCTTATCTATTGCGCGAACCCCTTGCGGCAGCCTTGGGTGCCGGCTTACCCGTAGATACGGCCACCGGCAATCTGGTGCTCGATATGGGTGGCGGCACAGCCGAGGCCGCTGTGGTGTCCATGAACGGCATCGTGGTGGCGCACTCGGTGCGCGTGGGCGGCATTCGCCTCGACGAGGCCATCCAAAACTTTGTGCGCCGCAAATACAACCTGGCCATCGGTGAACAGACCGCCGAGGACATCAAGATACGCATCGGCAGCGCGGTGCCGCTGGAACACGACCTGGTGATGCAGGTGCAGGGCCGCGATCAGGTGGCAGGATTGCCGCGCACGATCGAAGTGACCTCGGGCGAAATTACCGAGGCGTTGCAAGAGCCGTTGGCCCAGATTGTGTCGTGCGTGAAAAGTGTGTTGGAACGCACGCCACCCGAATTGGCCTCCGACATCATCGACCGCGGCATGGCCATGACCGGCGGCACAGCGCTGTTGCGCAAGCTGGACGAATATATGACCAAAGAGACCGGCGTGCCCGCCTATGTGGCGGATGCGCCGATGGCGTGTGTGGCGCTGGGCACCGGCCGCGCGCTGGATCATATTGATGTGCTGCGCCGCACGGAATTCATCAACTGAATCTTTCAGGATTCATCTTTGATTTAAGGCCGCGCAAGTGAGTCAGGTTTCGTGAAGATGAAAGATCAAAGATCAGAAATGAAAGATTCTGTTTCCCAAATCATTCTGGCTTCCGCCTCGCCGCGCCGCCGTGAATTGCTCGGCGCGCTGGGTGTCGAATTTGAAGTGCGGCCCTCAGACGTCAACGAGGACCCGCTGCCCGGCGAGACGCCGTTGGAGACGCAGCAGCGCATTACGCGGGACAAAGCCAGAGTGCAGATGTCAGATGTCAGAAGTCAGATGGCAGAAACGCCATCGGCTTCCGGTCTGACATCTGACATCTGCACTCTCCCCATCTCCCTCTCCCCAACCATCATCGCCTGCGACACCACAGTTCTTCTGGACGGCGAGATGTTGAACAAGCCAGCGGATGAGGCTGAAGCGTGGGCGATGTTGCGCAAATTGCGCAATCGCACGCACGAGGTGCAGAGCTGTATTGTGATTCGGCAGGGCGAGGTTGAAACGCTCGATGTAGTGACATCACAGGTGGTGATGCGCGATTACAGTGATGACGAAATCGCTGCCTACATCGCCACCGGCGATCCCTTCGACAAAGCCGGCTCGTATGCCGTGCAACACGAGCAGTTCCACCCGGTGGCCGAGATTCGCGGCTGCCCGCTCAACGTGATTGGCCTGGCGCTGTGCCGGTTGGGCGCCCATTTGCCAGCGCTGCCGGATTCCACGCCGGCGTGCATGGCCTATGTCGGCCGCACCTGCGCCCAGAATCTGACCCGTGAGTGACCCGTTCGTCTCACACAAAACTTTGCCTAATCTCTCCTTAAGCGCCGCATAGTACAATTTCAACTTGTGCGAGTAGTAAGGAGAATGAGAAACCAGACACGGTAGCTTACCCAAGTCATGCACTGTCGCTCCGTCGCGTGCTTGTATTGAATGCCACATATGAGCCGCTGAGTGTCATATCGGTTCCACGCGCGATCCATTTGTTGTTGGCCAAAAAAGCAGAGCTTGTTGAGAACTCCGATAAAACGATTCGTAGCGCCAGTTTGAACCTGCCGGTGCCCGTGGTCATCCGGCTGCATTACTACGTCAAAATTCCGCACAATCTGCCGCTGCCCCTCTCGCGGCGCGCGCTGCTCATGCGCGACGACTACACCTGTCAATACTGCGGCATTCAACCCGGCAAGGAGCACCTGACCATGGACCACATTCTGCCGCGCTCACGGGGTGGCAAGACTGAGTGGGAGAACATGGCCACGGCCTGCGCGCCGTGCAACCGCAAAAAAGGCAACCGCACCCCCGAAGAAGCGCACATGAAACTGCGCCGGCCACCCATTCGTCCCCGCTTCTGGAGTGTGGCACTGATGGCGGGGCCGAACAACGAAGTGTGGAAGAAGTATCTGCTGACCAAGTAGCGCCCAGAAAGATGGGCGTAGACTAGCGGCATGACAAGCCAGAAAGCAGTTCGAGTGTGGCGCGGCATCGCCGTGGCGGTGGGGCTGGGGTTGATTGGGTTCGCGGCCTGGTTCGCACTGCCTGGCACCCGACAGGTTCTCATCACCCAAACCGGCGAGGACACAGCCGGCAGCCAGCTGCGTGCGCTGTGGAACCTGATGCTAGAGCAGGCACGGCCACCGCTTCAACTTGCGCCAGATGCCAGGATTGACTACTTCGACGGCGTGACCGGTGCGCCGGGTGTGAACACGTTTTTGCACCAGGAAGTCGAGGAGAGTAAGCGTGCGCAACAGCTTCAGATGGTCGCGGACGCCGGCTTCCAATGGATTCGTCAGCCGTTCCCCTGGCAGGACATCGAGATTCATGGCAAGGGCGATTTTGAAGATCGGCGCAACCAGCCGGTTCGCAGCGCATGGGCCAAATACGACAATATCGTGGCGTTGGCCGAGCAGCAGCAGCTCAACGTCATTGCGCGGATTGACGCTTCGCCGGAGTGGGCGCGCAAGGGGTTTGCCGATCTGGGCACGCAGGGGCCGCCAGCCGACCTCCACGACTTTGCTGATTTTGTGGGTGCAGTGGTCTCGCGCTACAAGGGCCGCATTCGCTATTACCAGATCTGGAACGAGCCGAATATTTACCCGGAATGGGGCAACCAGCGCAGCAACCCCGAAGACTATGCGCGCATGTTGTGTCTGGCCTATCAAAAGGCCAAATCAATTGATCCCAATGTCGTGATCGTGGCCGCGGCCCTGGCGCCAACGATCTCGCAGGACGGCGGCGGCTACCCCGGCGGCGGCCTCAACGACCTGGTGTTTTTGCAGCGCATGTATGCCGCCGGTGCCAGCGCATGCTTCGACGTGGCCGCGGCGCAGGGCTATGGCTTGTTCAGCGGGCCGGACGATCACCGCACCAGCCCGTTGCAAACCAACATTGCCCGGCACGTGCTGATGCGCGACATCATGGTGCGCAACGGCGACGCGCACAAGCCGATCTGGCTGGCCGAGGTGAACTGGAATGCGCTGCCGGCCGACCCCAACAGTGTGCCCGGCGGTATCAGTGACTACGGCCGCTACGGCATCACCACGATTGAGCAGCAGGCGCGCTATGTGCCGCAGGTTTACGAGCGCGCCAAACGCGAGTGGCCGTGGGTCGGCGTCATTGCCGTGTGGTATTTCAAGCCGGCCAGCGACTCTGAGAAGAACACAGCGCCGTACTACTTTCGCATGGTCGAGCCGGACTTTACCCCGCTGCCGATTTACGAGGCGATGAAGGCGTATTTGAGACCGTAAGAAGCGGCTAGCGGCTGGCGGCTGGCGCGTTACGACAACGCCAATTGCCCAGCTCCAACGGCAGGAGCATGGCTCGTCGCGGCCAACCCCGCGAAGCTCACGCCGGTCAATGCCTCCGACACCTGCCATAGATGTGCGGCCACCGTTGCATCGTACGAGCGGGCGCTGGATTTGACCTTGGCCGGCGCACCGCGCATGCCCATCAAGCCGGTGGGACCAATGTAATCGCAGCCGTTGACTTCGGGCGCGGTGGCTGCATACAGCGTGGGTAACGCACCCATGGCCGCAGTTTGGGCAAACAGCCGGCTACCCAGGATCGAGAACTGTTCGCTCAGGTGCGAACCACTCATGCGTGGGCCGGCGGCTTGCAGGTTGGTGGCCGCAAAGCCGGGATGACAGCCGACGGCGATGGCACTGGCATGAGCGGCCACAAAACGACGCTGCAACTCATATGCAAATAGCAAATTGGCTAATTTGCTCTGGCTGTAGGCCTGCCAGCGGCCATAGGACTTTGCGCCGTCCAGATTGTCAAAGTCGATGACGCCGGGCACATGCGCGCCACTGCTGACCATGACCACCCGCGCATTCGGCGCGGCCAGAATCGTCGGCATCAGCAGGCCAGTGAGGGCGAAGTGGCCGAGGTGATTGGTGCCGAACTGCATCTCGAAACCATCGGTGGTGCGTTTGTAGGGCAGGGCCATGACACCGGCGTTGTTGATCAGCAAAGGCAGCGCCGTGAAGCGCTGACGAAACGCATCGGCGAAGCGGCGCACATTGCCGAGGTCGCTCAGATCCAGGGCCATGACTTCGACCACGGCTTTTGGATGAATTTGTTTGATGGCCTGCACAGCGGTTTTGCCCTTCTCGGCGCTGCGAACGGCCAGGACGACGTGAGCACCTTTACCCGCCAGTGCCAACGCAGCCTCGTAGCCAATGCCGCTGTTGCCGCCGGTGACGACGGCGAGTTTACCGCTTTGGTCGGGAATGTCATTGGCCGACCAATCTTTTGTTTGAGGTGTGGACATATTTAGCTTCCTTTTGCCAGCGGGAATGGCCTCGCTGCCAGATTTATTTTGATTTGATTTTTGATTGAACGTTCATTCGATTCGGCACAGAAAAAATTTTTAGCGCGCAACGGCTTGCCAGCAAGCAGCGGCAAGCTGTTTGAGCTGAGTGTCATCCAGCGCGGGCTGGCCAGTGACTTGGCGATTAGCCACCCGTGCGGCCACGCCCATCGTCATCTCATAGATCACGTCGAGCGGCAGGTCTTTGAAGGGCCGGTCGGTGTTGATCCATTTGGCGAGAAACACAAAATCATCCGACAGGGCTTCGGGGGTCATGTCCGTTGCCTGATGAAACGGCGAGTGTTTGTATTGCTCCAGAAAACGCGTCTCGTTGGGATGCGCCAGATAGTAGCGATAAGCATTGAGCCAGATTTGGATGAATGCATCGGGCAACGGCAACAGTTGCGGGTCGCCGAGCAACAACGCCTTGCCCAGCTCAACTTCAACGCTTTCGTAAAGCGCATGAATGAGGTCGTCTTTGCTGGCAAAGTAGTGATAGATGATGCCGGCGCTGGCCCCGGCTCGCTGAGCCACCAACGACATGGGTGCGCCGTGAAAGCCGCGCTCGGCGATCAACTCGAGTGCGGCTTGCAGGATCATCTTGCGCTTGTCTGTTTGTGCCGGTGCCATGATATGAATTGAAATAGAATGAACGTTCAATCTATATTAGTGACGACAAGCGAGATTGTCAATGATTTAGAGGCAAGATTTACCGAACGCTAAGGTAGCGCCGCACGCAGCACCCGCAACCAGTTGCCGTGCAGGATCTGGGCCACGTGCGAGACCTCATAGCCGCGCTGCAAGAGTTCATCGCCAATTTTGTGCAGGTCGCGGGCGGTGTTGATCTCGCGCGGGGTGGCCTCGGCTCCAAAGCCGCCGTCGAAGTCGCTGCCGATGCCGACGTGATCGGCGCTGCCGGTCACCTGACAAACATGGTCAATGGCGCGCACGACTTGATCGAACGACACATCGTGCTTTTTGCCACTCCAGTCCTGCTTGAGAAACTTGTTGAAGAGCACGATGCCGATGACGCCGCCGCGCTCGGCGATGCGTTCGATGGCGGCGTCGGGCAGCTGCCGCTCGGTGTTGACGAAGCGATGTGGGTTGCTATGGCTGGCAATGACATGCTCGCCCTCATAGAGATCCAGCGCGTCGAACAGGGCGCGGTGCGAGAGATGGCTGACGTCGAGGATCATCTTGAACTGGGCCATGACCTCGAACAGCTCGCGGCCTAATCGTGTAATGCCGCCGCCCTGCCAGGTGCCGCCGGCATAGCGGGTGGTGTCCCAGGCCGGCCCCACAATCCGCAAGCCCTTCTCATACCAGCGCTCCAGTTCCTTGGGCTCCAGAATGGGATCGGCCCCTTCCATGAGTGGGACGATGCCGATGCGGTGGTGTAGAGAAGAGACGCCGCTCAGAAGCGGAGACGACGGACGACGGACGGCAGGAGCGGGACCATAGGTCGTCGGTCGTCCGTCGTCCGTCGTCAGCCATTCGGACACAACACCTTCTAGATCGCTTTTGGTTCCTATCAGCTTCACATGCTCCGGCTCGCGCTCTTCCCAGCGGCGATAGAAATCGAGCTGAGCCATGCCCTGCTCGTGGGCCTCGTATGGCGTCTCATAGGTCAGCTCGTGCGGGCTCATCTGATGCGTGCGCGGCTGACAGAAGATTGTGCCGAAGACAATGCCGACGCGGCCGCGCACCAAATCAGGCCAACCCACCGTGGCCTGGCCGTTGTGCTTCTGGGCTGCGCTGCCCGATTCCTGATCGCGGGTGTAGCAAGCTGCCCGGCGCAAATCCCGCCGCCAGGTCAGGGCGTTGTAAGCCAGATCGAGGTGGGCGTCGATGATGAGGCGCGTGGGTGAGTTGCCGGATTGCATGCCGCGCAATATAGCTTGAATTAGCGGCAAATTGCAGGTGTGAAGATTCCGGTCGATTCGTGGCTAAGCCGCTCGGATGGTGAGTGTGATGCCGGCTTTCTTTGGCAGAGTAAACGGCTGACTCTGCGCGATAATGGTCTTGTCGCGGAGGATGATCCAGCGGAAAGGGCCTGCGCCGAAATCGCGCGGCGATACCCACCACCTGGACACCCGGGCACCCAACATACTGCGCCAGCCTGGCACATCCAGCCATTGCTGCTGGCTGTCCTGCCATTGAACTACGGCCATTGCGCCGATGAAACGACTGGCGTTGGCCAGATTGAGTTGGATAGATGCGCCGGTTTTGTCTTGCTTTGCAAGCGGCGTGGATGCCGAGATGCTGCCTGGAATAGGGCTGGGCGTGGCTAGCGGCGATTTGAGGGGTGAGACCAGTGGTAATGACGCGACGGCGGGCAGAGCGCCGCTGGCGGCAAATACGCTGAAGGGTAACGCAAGGAGGGTCATGATGAGCACGATGAAGCGCAATAATCTTGATGACATTGTGGGAATAGTGTAGCTAGAATATGCATCGCCTAAATCCAACTTCCTGCCGATTCTAGTGATGGTTTTAGGACTACCTGACTTAGAATGCGTTTATGCTGCTGATTGAAAACTGCGATGTGCTGAGCCCCGGCCAATTGCGAAACACCCTCAAAAACCAGAGTATTTTGATGGATGGCACCCGAATTGTGGCCGTTCAAGCGGTCGATGACATGCCGGTGGCGGTGGTGCAAATGTCGGCCCTGACGGGCGAATCCACGCCGGTGCAAACGATCGACGGCCGCGGCCTGCTCGCCATTCCCGGCCTCATCAACGCGCACACCCACACGCCGGAGAACTACATGCGCGGCGCGACACAGGGCATGCCGTTGGAGCCGTGGCTGGTATGGCTGTATGGCCTCAGCGGCGAACACACCTCGCGCGATCACTATCTGTGCGCGGCCATGAGCGGCATCGAAATGTTGTCGAGCGGCTGCACGGCCTCGCTCGATCACCTGTGGCACGCCGGCCCGTGGAACCGTGATGCACTCGACGCCAGTATGCAGGCCAACAAAGATGTGGGCATTCGCGCGGCCATTGCGCCGATGTATGACGACCACGACTATGTGCTCGACACGGCCGACGCACTGGGCTACGACCTGCGCAACAGCGTGTATGGCATGGCCCACGGCGGCTATCGGCTGGATCG
>Ga0105048_10005147_pt1 | contig 21201 bp, 25 predicted proteins | sample MAT05_FD_78382 | JGI IMG/M metagenome (GOLD analysis project Ga0105048, IMG submission 78382) | Freshwater microbial communities from Lake Fryxell liftoff mats and glacier meltwater in Antarctica - MAT-05 | ecosystem: Environmental > Aquatic > Freshwater > Ice > Liftoff microbial mat | place...
CAAGGAGGAGCGATGCCCATCTGGCTTTCGGGTAACCACCCGCGGGCCACCGAGGGCTGATCACCATCCAGCCCTTCGTCCACCCAACCCCGCCACCCTCCGTCCACCCAACCCCGCAGCCCTCCGTCCACGCAACCACGCCACCCTCCGTCCACCCAACCCCGCAGCCCTCCCTCCACGCAACCACGCCAGGGGCAATGTGAGAGGCAACACTTCTCTCGACCACTTGGCGGTTACTTCGAATTTCAAGGGGCTTTCCCGATAACCGTCCACCTTGGGCGCTGATCAGCGATCAAGGCGGGAATGTCACCTGAAATCCTTATGCAGACCCGTGAACTCGCGGACAGCCCAAAACAAACAGGTGGTTCCTGATTCGATTTTGGGCGCCATGGCGGTAGACCGAACCCGAATCAGATTCCGGGCGCCAAGGCGGTAGACCAAACCCGAATCAGTTTCCCTGCGCCAAGCCGGTACACCGAACCCGAATCAGATTCCGGGCGCCATCGCAGTAGACCGGATCGTAATCCGGGCGCCACCACGGAAGACCGAACCCCAGCTCGATCCTTGCGTCAACCCTGAAGAGATCCACTCCGACACGAACCCTCGAAGGGCTTTCGGCGACGCGGTGCGCCCTAAGCCTTAGCGGGTGCGCGCTTCTCCAACTGCCCCGCAGCAGCCACCGACCAAAGGATGCTCACCCACAGCACGGTCGCAATGGCGACGTGGACCCATACGAGCGCCGCGGGCAGGTGCAGGAGCCACTGGGTGATGCCCACGGTGATCTGGAGGATGATCAGGCCGAAAGCGACCTTGAGTGGTTTGACCGCCCTGGTGTCGCCTCCTTGCCGGTTCAGGATGTAGATCACTGCGATCACAAAGAGGGCGAAGAAGATGGCTGACGCCGCGTGTCTCTGCGCGATCCATTCGAGTGTGTCTGATCCCTTGAAGTCGAAGCGGCGAACCAGTTCCTCATCGTGGTCTCCCGGGTGGGGTCCTGAGGCGGTGGTGATTGTTCCGAGGAAGATCGTCAGCTGGCCAACCGGAATCAGACATCGCGTGGCCCAGACTCCCAGCCGATCCCTCGAGAAGCGGCGCTCTCCGACGTCGTGGCGGGAGCACCAGAACAGGGCAAAAGCGGCGTCGATCAGGATCATCGAGAGGATGAAGTGGAAGATCACCAGTTCGGGCGGCAGGTGCTGCTTGACGACGATCGCGCCAAGTATTGCCTGGCCGATCACGCCGAGCGGCAGCAGACCACCGAAGACGGCAAGGTGCCAGCGATAAGGGCGGCGGAAGAAAGCAAGCAGGGATGCGGCGATAACCGCGATTCCGACGAACCCGGTCAAGAGGCGGTTGCCGTACTCGATCCACGCATTGATCTGGGCGGGCGGAATGTTTTCTCCGTAACACTGAGGCCAGTCCGGGCAGCCAAGACCGGATGCGGTCAGGCGCACGGCCGAACCGGTGAAGACGATCAGGATCAGAGCGACCAGGGCAATTGCGGTCACCTGGGCGTAGCGTTCGGGGGATATCTGGATGCGTTTCAGCATGAAATTTGGGGCATCCCTATGGAAACGCCAGACGGGCGCTCGACTGGTTCAGGTCAGGGCTTGCCGTTGGTTGCGGTCGAAGTCACCAGGAAATCAATCAATTGCTGGAGCTGATCCTTCGGGATTGTGTCGAAACGGTCGGGCATGACTGCGTTCTCATATCCGGCTGTTTGCATGGCGTTCGGATCCAGGATTGACTGTTCGATCTCCGCCCTGGGAGTGCCAGGAATGACCTCGTCGAGGTTCGGTCCGACAACACCGCTCGATTCGGCGGCCGCGAGGACGTGGCAGCTGCCACAGCCGTTGTTGGCGTAAACCTGGGCACCAGGGCCTTCGCCGGGCGCGATCGGCGGCTTCGCACCAGGCACACCGGCGTAACGGGCGACATACGCCGCGACATCATCGAGGTCATTGCCTTCGACGATGTTGGCGGGCATCGAGATGCCGGGGAAGTTGGTTTGTGACTTACCGGGGCGCTTGACCTGAGCGTGGACGATGCCACGGACAGTGTCTTCGTCCATGCCGACCTCACGTGCGGCGGCGAATGCGGTGTCGAGGTTCGGACCCTGAACACCGACACTGGCCGCGGCTGCCATGACGTGGCAGGTGCCGCACTTCGCGTTGAAGAGCTGACGGCCGCGATCCTGGAAGTCGCCGTTGATCGGTGCCGAGGCCGAAGTTCCACACCCGGAAAGGACGATGACGCCAAGAGCGCTGGCGGCGAGGATGAGTGAGAACCGGTGCTTGAGTTTCTTTACGTACATAGGAATTGGTGTAGCCAGGTCATTCTATATATCGGCGCGGGTGGGACGGCTTGACCTTGCCTGCCGAAGCTGGTAATGATTGTCACAAGCTAAAGATGGGGTCCTGGAAAGGGGCAGTGAATGCGAGTCAGCGTCGGCATGTCAGAGGTTGTTCTTCGAGTTGGTCCGGGTCACACTCTGCGGGAAGCGGCGACCAAAATGACCGACTTCGGAATCGGCGCAGCGATCGTCGAAGACGAAGAGTGGCCGGTCCCGAGGATTCTGACCGAGCGCGACATCCTCAAGGCGATCGGAACCGGCAAAGATCCGGACGTTGAAAAAGTCTGCGACCACATGTCCGAAAGCGTGATCACTGCCGGGCCCGAGTGGAGCATGGAACGGGCCGCGGTCGAGATGTCGCGGCGCGGAATCCGACACCTGGCCGTCTACAAGGACGGCGAAATGATCGGCGTGCTTTCAATGCGCGACATCATGCGCGTTTGGACCGCCGACGGGGCAACCTCAGGCGGACCGCCCTGAGGGACCATGCACCCGAGAAATCCGGGCTGCTGCGGCAGGGCCGGGCTGGAGCGGCCAGGTCGGACTGGAGCGGCCGACAGGTCCCGCTGACCCGAAAGTCCAGGCATCGCTCCTCCTTTGCTTCGCCTGACGCAGCAAACAAGGAGCGATGCCTGTTCTGAAGCTTCGGCCCGGCGCATCGCTCCTCCTTGGCTGCTCGCAGAGAAGCCAACAGGGAGCGTTGCCTGTTCTGAAGCTTCGGCCCGGCGCATCGCTCCTCCTTGGATGCTCGCAGAGAAGCCAACAAGGAGCGATGCCCGTTCCTGCGGGTTGCCCTCACCCGAGTTCGAAGGCGGACCGGGTCGACTTTGCCGCCTGTACGGGGGTGAAATCGACCCGGAACCTGAAGGCAACCTGGGCGAGGTCATTCCGGGTCGACTTTGCCGCCTGTACGGGGGTGAAATCGACCCGGAATCCTGGTGCCGAGACGAAGGACCAGTCGCCGAATAGCTCTCAGCGACGCGGCCCATCTCCCCAAAGCCCCGCTGCAAAAGAAAAGCGCCCCAAAGGAGCGCCTTTCAAAGTCTTTTGAGGGGCTCTCAGTCGCGTGTAGGCGCGGAGAAACTCTCTACAGGCAGCTCTGCCCTTACGTCCTGCTGCTCGCGCGGCAGGCTGTAGAAGGCGCGGCTTCCCTTGCGGGCCAGGCTGCGGAGCGCTCCGATCACCAGGACGATGCCGATCACGGCGAAACACCATGATGGAAACATGAAGCCAGTGGCGAAAATGCCGGCCAGCAGGCCGAGGATGCCGAAAGCGAGGATGAACGGCGCCCAGGACGGGGCAGGCATCTGAATCGTTTCAGTCGGCTCGATGATCTTGTTGGGTTCAGTCATGGTCTTCTATCCGGACTCAGGCCGCGAGGTAGAGCATCGAGAACAGGAAACAGAAGGCGAAGACCGCGGCGGAACCGGCGCCAATCATCATGCCGGTCGAAAGATTTGATTTTTTAGTCTTGCGGTCCATGGGGGAGTTTTATCAGGAGACGGCGTCGACAGCCATGGCCACGAACAGCAGGGCCAGGTAGGCGAGCGAATAGAGGTAGGTCTTGAGCGTCAGTGCCGGTGAAGGATTGCGCCAGAGGGCGAAAGAAAATGCGAAAAACACGGCGCCCAGGACGATCGCCGAAAAGAGATAGAAGGGGCCAAGAAGTCCGGTGCAGTAGGGCCCGACCGTGAATCCGATCATGAAGACCGTGTAGATCAGTATCTGCCGGCGAGTCTCCGCTTCGCCCTTGACCACGGGCAGCATCGGAACTCCGGTGCGCACATAGTCATCTTTGATCATCAGCGAAAGCGCCCAGAAGTGGGGCGGGGTCCAGAAGAAGACGATCAGGAAAGGCCACATCGCCTCCCAGCTGAGACTGCCGGCCGCAGCGGCCCAGCCGACCAGGGGCGGAACGGCTCCAGCGGCACCACCGATAACGATGTTCTGCGGGGTGATTGGTTTGAGCCACAGCGTGTAGATGAAGACGTAACCCAGCAGCCCGGCCATCGCCAGCGCGGCGGCCAGGAAGTTCACGGTGAACCAGAGCTGGAAGAAAGCGATGACACCGAGGGAGATCCCGAAGATCAGGCCGTGGATCGGGGGGATCCGGCCATTGACCAGGGGACGGCCGCTGGTGCGGGCCATATTGGCATCACGATCGCGGTCGACGTAGTGGTTGATCGCGCCGGCCCCACCCGCGGCGAGGTAACCACCGAGCATGGTCCAGAGGATCAGGGAGAGCTTCGGGCCTGCCGGATCGGCCACATACATGGTCGCCAGGGTGGTGAGCAGCAACAGGCTTATGACCCTGGGCTTGGTCAGGGTTATGTAGCCGCGAATCAGGTCCAGCGTGTCACTGAGGGGACTCGCCGGCGCGGAGTCAACTGTCTGGGATACGCGCGATGTACGCGCATCGGCGCTGCCGATCATGGAATCAGGCTACCGGTTGCGGCGCCTCGGCCGTGCTGCCCGTATCGGCATCACGTCGAGCAAGAGCGTCACGAATGTCGCGCATCGGCTGCGTTCCGCGGACGTCAGGCAGCACGTCGAAGTTGTGAGCGACCGGCGGCGAGAGGGTCAGCCACTCGAGGGTGTCGCCGCGATACGGATCGGGCAGGGCGACGGCTTCATTCTCACGGCTCTTGATCAGATTGCCAACCGACATGATCACGCCGACGAAGAGGATGAAAGTGCCGACCGCAGCGATCAGGTTGAGCACGTCCATTGCCTGTCCACCGACGTAACGGTAGGAATCGGTGACCTGGCCATCGACTCCGGCACCAAACAGCGGCAGCAGGGCGATCAGCGCGCCGACGAACATGACAAAGAAGGAAATCCTGGCCCGCTCTTCATTCAGCATGCGGCCAGTCATCTTGGGATACCAGTAACTGACTGCAGCCAGTCCGCCGAAAACGGCGAATCCGATAAGTGCGAAGTGGGTTGCTGCCCAGGCGTCATAGGTGTGCTGAAGCTGCGTGCCGACGGCAATCGTCGACTGCGCGACTTCCGCGGCGAGTCCGATCGAAGCAAGCGAAAGGGCGCCCATTGCGTACCTGAGCGGCGCCCGCATGTGGAAGTCGCTGGCCGAGACCGTGGCGATCAGGTTGTAGAAGATCAGGCCGAAAGGCACGATCAGCGAGATCGAAGCCAGCATGGCGAAGTACTTCCAGCCGCTGGGCAGCGGGGCGGTGATCATGTTCTGGGTCCAGGCGAGGGTTCCGATCACGGCGATCGCCGCGAGCGAGCCGATCACTACCTTGCGCCCGATGACTTCGCGCCGGGTGAAGGTCTGAACGATCTCGGAGATCGCAGCCAGAATGGTGATGGCCACGGTCATGTAGACCGCGGTGAAGAAGATGTAGCTCATGTGCTGCCAGAGGATCGGCGATCCACCGGAGCCGCCGACAAAGAAAGTGCCATCCAGCTTACGGTCGATGAAAAGCATGGTGATCGCAGCGAGGAGGATCGGCGCAACTATCACCATCAGCCAGGTGACGATCGAGGCAGCCCAGGTGAAGATCGGGGCGCGCCGCCAGGCCATGCCCGGAGCCCGCAGGTTACGCAGGGTAGTCAGCAGGTCGATCGAGAGCAGCAGCAGCCCGAAGGTGATCATCCCGGTCGAAGCGAGCCAGACGTCAACCCCGTTGTTCTTGGTGAAAGTGAGTTCGGAGAGCGGGGGAAGCGGGTTGATGCCGGCTTCCGGCGGGGTGTAGAGGAACGAGGCGTAAAGGACAAAACCACCGAGGACGAAAAGCCAGAGGCCGGTCTGTCCGACCCGGGGCAGGGCGGTGCCGCGGGCACCGATCTGGAGCGGGACCACGTAGTAGAAAAGCCCGATGCAGAGCGGCAGTGCGAACAGGAAGATCGCGGTTTCTCCATAAACGGAAAGCAGCCGGTCGAAAGTCACGGCGTTCAGGAATACGTTTTCCGGTACGGCAAGCTGGATCCGAACGAGCAGCAGCTCGAGGGCGGCCAGGAAGAGCGAGCCGAAAGCGGTGGAGATGAGAACGAGGCCGATCGTCTTGTGGTCGGCGCTGGTTGCAATCTGCGCCCAGCGGGCACGAGGATCGGCGGGGGTCGCGGCCGAAACCTCGGGGCGGGTCGGCGGCATCGTGGTCGGGTAGCTACTCATCGTCGGCCTTTGCATCCTTCACTGTCTTGTCTTGCGCGTCCTGGGTCAGGGCGGCACCCGAAGTGTCGGTTATGTTTGAAAGTTCGACCTTCTCGACCCGGTCCTGTGCTGCCTGGATGTCCTTGGCGAGCTGGTCAATGTAGCTCTCGTAGGCGTCAGGGGAGACGACTTCGACCCGGGCCTCCATCGTGTCGTAGCCCTGGCCGGAAAGAATGGCGGAGCGTCCGTTGTGGACTCCCTCTTCATCGGCCCGGAAGTAGATGGCGTTGGTCTTGCCGGGGACGGCGTCTGCCTTGCCGGTGAGCGAAGGCACGTTCCAGCCATGGACAACATCGGTCGAAACCAGTTTCAGTTCAACGGTCACGCCGGCCGGAACGACCAGACGGTGATAGGAGAAAGCGCCGTTCGGGTAGTTGTAGCGCCAGATCCACTGCTGGCCAGTGGCGATGATCTCCAGCTGCTTGTCGGCATTGACGTCAGCGACGGTTTCGGTGGAGACCGGTACGACCCGTGACTGGTCGGAGAAGACGGTGGAGGTGACGAAGATCGCGAGGGCGATGACGGCAAGCCCGACGCCGACCTTCAGCTGGGTGCCTTTCTTCTGTCCGGCGTCCTTTGAAGCAACGTGGCGGGTACGCGGGCGGACGGCCCGGAGGATCGCGAGGTTGATCGCAACGATCGCGATGATCGCAACGATGAACAGGATCCAGTGAAGGGTGTTCGACTTGTCAATTCCGGGCGAACCAGCGTCCGGGTTGAGCGAGATCGCCATCGCCGGTCCGGCGAAGGCACCCAGGCCGGCAATGAATCCGGCCAGCGCGATGAACAAAGACACGGTTTTTTTGGAACGAGGCAGCAAGGCCGGGCCATTCTAAACGCAAGAGCCGGACAGGGGGCTTCGCGCCAAAAGCTTTGCCGCCCTGAGGTCGCATACTCTGTGGTTCCGGATGAGATCGCCGAACGCATTCAAGCCTCGGATCCCATCGCCCCGAACCGCAGTCCGGTTCAGCGCAGTGGGTGCCCTGGTTGCCGCAGTAGTGGTTCCGCACGTGCGGCGGCAATTGCGCATCCCAGCTTCGGTTACGGTGACTTCCACAGTCGCCGCGCCGCTGGCTATTGCCATACTCTGGCCACGCTCGAAGCCGCGCGACATCGCTCTTTTCTTCGGCCAGATGTGGGCGTTCGCAGTCAGTCATGAGCTTCCTTATGACGATCCCGACCGTCTCCGCGAGCGTTTGCGAATCGAGTACCCGATCAAGATCGATCGGTGGATCGGACGCGGATCCCTGCCCAATGCACGACTGCAGCGGTCGATCCACGCGGGGCCGGCCGGACCCACCGTGACCAAGATCGCGGCCTGGGCCCACTGGATCTGGTTCATCGAGCCTTACATGGCGATGTTCTGGATCCTCGCCCGCAAAAACAGCATGTTCCCGCAGTCCGCCCGGCAGATGGCGGCGACCTTTGACCTCGGCTGCACCCTTTATTTCCTGGTGCCGACCGCTCCACCGTGGTGGGCATCCGAAAATGGCTATCTAAGAGAAGTCATTCCCCACGAGTCCGACCACGAAGTCGATGAAACCGTCCAGCGGGTGATGGTCGAGTTCGGTGAGGACCTCTGGGGACCCAGCTGGACCCGGATCTTTGGAACGCTCGACGGTAATCCCTGGGCGGCGATGCCCTCGTTGCACTTCGCAACTGCAGTGATGGCGGCGATCCTGGTCAGTGATGCCGGCGGCAAGGTCGAAGGAGCGGTCGCCTGGGCCTACGCCGGCACTCTCGGGTTCTCCCTGGTCTACCTGGGTGAGCACTACGTGATCGACCTGCTGGCTGGTGCCGGCATCGTCGCCCTCGCCAGAAACGCCGAACCGCTGACCCGCCCGTTGGTCCGTCTCATCAACAACCGCCTGCGCCGCCTTGAGGCGATCGCCGCCGGTTGAGGCCTAGCATGCGCTTCGAGGTGACGAGATAACTGACGAAGAGAAGATCTCGCCGGTCGAGGTAGAGGGAGACGAGGGCGACGGGCTACCGGTCGTCTCGACCCGTGCCGCGGTCCAGACGGTTGTGGTGATGACCGTGCTGATCGTCGGCATCTACTTTCTGCTGCCCAAGCTGGTCGGTTTCGGTGACGCGGTGGGCGAGCTCAAAGATGCAAATCCGGTTTATATCGGGATTGCGATCGGCTTCTGCGCACTTTCCTTCATCACTTACATCGCGCTCTTTCGGGCCGTGGTCGGTGGCAACGCATTTCCGATTTCATGGCGCGAGGCTTACGAAATCAACATGGCCGGATTCGCGGCGACCCTTCTTTTCTCGGCCGGGGGTGCCGGTGGGGTGGTCCTCACTTACTGGGCGCTGAGGCAGGGCGGGATGGAGCGGCGCGACGTCGGCACCCGCATGGTCGCTTTCATCGTCCTCCACTATCTGTTCTATCCGCTGGCGATCGTGGTTTTCGGGATCCTGCTGCGGACGGGCGTGCTCCATGGCAGCACCGAGGTTTCATTGACCATCGTTCCGGCGGCGATTGCCGGACTGGTGATGATCGTCGGGCTGGCCATCGCTCTCGTCCCGAGCGATTTCGAGCGCCGGATCAAGAGCCTTGCGGCGTCCCGACCGAAAATGAAGTTCCTCGCCAAGCTGGCAACCGTGCCGGCCACCCTGGCCGAAGGGGTGCGGGTGGCGCTCAAGCTGGTGGCCCATCCGTCCAGGGCCGGCCTGGCCGTGCTCGGCGCGGTCGGATTCTGGGCGGCCAACATCGGCATCCTCTGGGCTTCGTTCAAGGCTTTCGGCATTGCGGTGCCGTTTGGTGTGGTGGTGATGGGATTCTTCATCGGCATGGCCGCCAACCTGATCCCGTTTGTCCCGGCCGGAGTTGGCGCGGTGGACGCAGGCATGATCGGCACCTTCGTCCTGTTCGGATTGCCGGAGACTGAAGTCTTTGCCGCCATCCTGATCTACCGCCTGGTCGCCTTCTGGCTGCCGATTCCCCCGGGCGTGTTCGCTTTCTTTCAGTTGCGGAAACGGGTGAAACGCTGGAAGGCGGAAGGTTTGCCCGTGGACCGGCAGCCAATGCCCACCCTGATCAAGGCGGAGACTTGATCAGGGGTCTATACTTCATTAAGTGAAGTGACCTTCGAATCAATCGACTATGACCCGAAAGAAGCAGACAGATGAGTAGCAACAAGGTTGAGAACCTGATCATCATCGGCGGAGGACCCGCCGGATACACCGCTGCTCTGTACGCCGCACGCGCCGAGCTCGCCCCCCTTGTATTCGAAGGTTTCCAGTGGGGCGGACAGCTCCAGAACACGACCGACGTCGAGAATTTCCCCGGTTTCCCCGAAGGAATCATGGGTCCCGAGATGATGACCAAGTTCCGGGCGCAGGCCGAGCGTTTCGGCACCCGATTCGTCACCGATGACGTTGACCGGGTCGAGCTGAATGACGGCGGAATTCAGAAAGTCTTCCTTGGCGACGAGGAATACCTGGCCAAGTCAATCATCCTGGCGATGGGTGCCGAGCCCAAGCGCCTTGGCATCCCGGGAGAGATGGAACTTTCCGGCCGTGGTGTATCGACCTGTGGTGTCTGCGACGGGGCTTTCTTCAAGGGCAAGAAGACGATGGTCATCGGCGGTGGCGACACCGCTCTCGAAGACGCGCTCTTCATCTCCAAGTTCGCATCGACCCTGGAACTGGTCCATCGCCGCGACGAGTTCCGCGCGTCGAAGATCATGCAGGAGCGCGCCGAAAGCCTTTCCAACATCGCCCTGAAGACCCCTTACGCGCCGGAAGAGTTCATCGCCGGAGAGAGCGGGGCCCTGGAGGCCGTGCGCCTGCGCCGGTCAGACACCGGTGAAGTCGAAGACGTGAAGGTCGACGGAGCTTTCGTCGCGATCGGCCACATCCCGCGATCCGAGATCGTGGTCGGCCAGATCGACACCGACGAAGAGGGTTATGTCGTGACCGAAGGCAAGTCCACCCTGACCAACCTCGGCGGAGTGTTCGCGATCGGCGACCTGGTCGACCGGGTCTACCGCCAGGCGATCACGGCGGCCGGCTCAGGTTGTCAGGGCGCGCTCGACGCCGAGTGGTACCTCAGAGATAACACGTAAAACAGGGTTCATGATAGTTCCGAAGCCAGTGCGGCCTGAAAGGCTTCGCTGGCTTCGAGCGTTTTGGGGGCCGGGAAGGTCGGGATCTTCTCGCCGTCGATCAGGTTGACTGGCTGGACTTCCCTGGTGGTCGAGACGAGGAACGCCTCGCTGGAGGTCATGACGTCACGGATCGGGAAGCGGCCGACTTCCACCTCGCAGCTTTCGATGATCCTGCCGCGGGTGATCGAATCGAGCACCCCGGTATCGGTCGAGGTGGTGCGCAGCGGCCCGGTCTCTGAAACCCAGAAGAGAGTGGAGGTCGGGGCTTCCAGAACGGTGCCGTCCGGCATCACCAGCAGGGCTTCGTCGGCCCCGGCCTTTTTCGCAATCCTGGTGGCCTGCATGTTGGCGGCATATGAGAGCGACTTGACGGTGTTGAGGATCACGGACGGCGAATAGCGCACCGTCCCGAGGGAGATCGTCGGCGGATGGACCAGCAGGTGCTCGAGCGTTATTACCCGGCGACCGCTGCGGGTGGAGACGATCCGCATGAGGCAGTCCGGGTTCTCCTGGGTGGCGAGCAGGGCGAGGGTTTCCCGTTCGATTGCTTCACGGTTGATTTCCAGGTCGATCGCGGCCGCCGATCGTTCCAGCCGGTCGAGGTGATCTTTCAGCGCGTAGAGCCTCCCCGAATAGGAGCGCAGCACCTCGAAGACACCATCGCCGCGAAAGAAACCACCGTCTGGAAGCGGCAGAAGGGCTTCGTCCGAAGGTGTGACCTGTCCGTCAATGCTGGTGAGGAGCGCGATCTCTGGCATCCCGGAAGCTTACCCACAGGGGTGGGGGCGATCCGCACGCGTATGGCGTGCTGATGACCCCCACTCTCGCTGGACCACTTCGGGTGGGGGCGATTGACACGCGTTATGCGTGCGGATCGCCCCCACCCCGGGCTAGAAGGGTCGTGGCAGGGCCTTGCGGTTAGTTGAAAGCCCTGATCCGGACCAGGAAGTCGGTGAGGATCCTTGCGGTCGCTCCCCAGATCATGACCCGCTCCATCTCGAAAGTGGGGGTCCGGATCGGGACTCCCCGCCTGACCAGTCGGCGCATTGCGTAGTTGTCGACCAGTTCTTCGATGCCGAATTCGAGGATCGCGGCGACCTCCGCCGGGTTCGGCACCAGGGGTTCGTCTCCGGAAACCAGGCCCACGAACGGCTGGATCCGGTAGGAGGTGACGAAAGTCCCGACCGGCGCCAGGGCGCCCATGATCTCGACCCGGTCGGGGGAAATGCTGACCTCCTCGTGGGTTTCACGCAGCGCCGTGAACTCCAGATTCGTGTCGCCATCGTCACTCATGCCGCCGGGGAAGGAGATCTCGCCCGCGTGTTTCTTCAGATCGGCATTTCTCTCGGTGAAAATCAGCCGCGGCTCATGCGGCCACCCGGTGATCGGCACCAGGACAGCGGCCTCCCGGTTGCCGTGCGTGTCGAGCTGGATCGCGTCCTCCGCGGTCAGCAGCAGCTCGGGGAGATGGAGAGAGTCGTACGTCACGGGTATTCAGATGATGACCGGCACGGTTCCGCCGTCAACACCCCAGGCGGCGCCGGAAACGAATGAGGCCCGGTCGGAGCAGAGGAACGTGATTACCGAAGCGATCTCTTCCGGGGTGGCCAAACGGCCGATCGGGCGTTTAGCCCCAACGGCGTCGCGGGCCGAATCCCGGGAATCGAGACCCGCAGCTTCTTTCGACTGGTCGAGCAGGCCGCCCGGATCCACCCAGAGCTCCGACGCGGTCGGGCCGGGACAAACCGCGTTCACGAGTACCCCCTGTGATGCGTACCGGTCGGCGAAAAGGCGGGAGAGGGAAAGCATCGCGGCTTTGCCGACCGAGTAGTCCGGCATCTGGGCCGATGGTCGTTTGCCAGCGGTCGAAGAGACGTTCACAACCCGGCCCCAGCCGCGCTCCAGCATGCCCGGAATCGCGGCTCGCATCAATTTGAGCGGCGCCATCACGCTCAGCTCGTACTGGTCGCGGAAGTCCTGTTCGGGTGCGTCTTCAAGGTCGCGCCATTTGGCCGCACCGGCGTTGTTGACCACCACGTCGAGCTTGCCGAACTCCTGCTTGGCGGCGGCCAGAATGTGCTCGCCGGCGCAGTCAGCGGTGATGTCGATTACCAGCACTCCGGCATCGCCGCCTTCGGCCCGGACGACTTCTGACATCGCGGCCAGCTGTTCGGGGTTGCGGGAGATCATGAGGACCTTCGCGCCCTCCGAGCAGAGCTGGCGGGTCGCCTCGAAACCGATGCCGCTACTGGCGCCGGTCACGGCACAGACGCGGTTTTCGAGGCCGAGGTTCAAGTGGCGACAGTCTCCACTGGAACCGGATTCATCAGCAGGCGGTGAACCGGACACTTACCGGCGATCACCAGCAGCTTCTCCCGCTGTTCGGCGTCGAGATGGTCGGGGAAGTCGATCGAGACCTTGAAATTGGACGGGTTGCCGTTTTCGTACGTCGTGTTGACTTCGACTTCGATGCCGGCCAGATCCCAGCTCTTGCGCGCGGCGTAAAGCTGCATGGTCATCAGGGTGCAGGAGGCGAGGCCGGCACTGACCGCTTCGCTCGGCGTCAGCTCTTCGCCGCCACCGCCGCTCTTGACCGACGCGTCGAAGACAACGCTGTGGCCGCTGTCGAAATCGACCTCGCTGAGGAATCCGTCCTTCTGGGTGACCGTCGCTCTGGTCACGAGGACTTCCTTCGGCCTTCGAAGAGGTACGGATCATCGACGTCGGCGAAACGGGCCATGGCGAAAACCAGGTCGGATGAGCGGTTGAGGAAACGCAGGATCTCGGTTGAAGCGAGCTCGCCGGCGAGCTGGATCAGGACGGTCTTGCGTTCGGCCCGCCGGATGATCGTGCGGGCGATATCGAGCTGGGCTGAAAGCTGGGTTCCGCCGGGGATCACGAACTGGGGTGGAAGTTGGACCCGTTCCATGTATTTGTCGATCTCGGGGTCGATCGCGTCGACCATCTCGGCGTTGATCCGGCTGATGCCGTCTTCCAGGCGATCGGCGGCTTCGGGCGCGGTGGCCAGTTCGGCCCCGGCCACGAAAAGTTCGTTCTGGAGGGCGAGGATGTCGGCCGCGATTTCTGTCTGGTCTGGAGAGCAGAGCGCGCGGGCGAGGCCGAGCGCCGAGCAGGCTTCGTCGAGTGTGCCGTAGGCGTCGGTCCGGTTGCCGGACTTCTCGACCCGCCCGCCGTACCAGAGGCCGGTGGTGCCGTCGTCGCCTTTCTTCGTATAGATCTTCATATCCGCGATCCTAGCCGAGCGTTGCGGCCGCGGCGGCAGAGACCGCCCCCGTGTGACGTTTCAGATCAACCGGCTTCGATCTGCGATCTGCTGCCATGGAGGGACCGGTATCCGGGCTCAGTTTCGAGCCAGAAGTTCGACACCCCTGCCGTCCGTGAGCCCGTGGAGCGCGGCGTCAAAAGTGACCAGGACCTCGCCATTTCGGCGGGCCAGGGTCAGGAGGTGAGCATCGGTGACCTGCCGGTACCCGCTGAGCTCCGGAAAGTCCGGATCGGCGATCGAAACATCGTCCGGGAGGAAGCGATGAGCGGATTGGGATCGCAGGGCTTTCAGGACCTCGCGGGCCGCTTCGACCCCAATCGCCGCGGGCAGCACCTTGGGATTGGAGGAAACCCGCACGAAGCCGCTCTCGGTGATCGGGCAGGTGGCCCAGCCATCCGCTCCTTTGCTTGTGAACCAGTCGCGAATCGCGACGTGGTGAACATGTGAATCCCAGGCGAGCGCGATCAGAGCGTTCACGTCCAGGAGTGCCATCGCGTTCAGTCCTCGTCGAGAGCCCGGCGGACCATCTCCGGGGTAATCGGGGCTGTGCCATCGGGGACCCGGATGGTCGGTATGTCGCTTTCGACGTCGACCTTGGCCGGGGTCAGTCCCCGACGGGCGAGGTCGGAAAGAACCGAGCCGAGGGAACGGCGTTCAGCTTCGGCAAGTTCGCGGGCTGCCGTTACAACGTCATCGTCGATGTTGAGAGTTGTACGCACAGAATGATGCTAGCGCATCAGTGCATCAACTCAGCGGATTAAAGGCCATTCCCGAGAGCAGTTTCGGGAAGAAGTAGGTTGACTTCGGCGGCATCGTCTCGCCGGCGGCAGCGACCGCACGGACCTGGTCGATCGGTGTCGCCCGCAGGATGAATGCCGCCTGGTAGGCACCTTCGTCCAGCAGTTTGACCGAGGCATCGATGCTCTTCGCGTAACCGATCCCACGCTTGGCTTCGACGTCTTCTTCCGACATGCCGAGCAGCTCGGACAGCACCACCTTCTCGAGGATGGCGGCATCGAGGTGCCGGTAGGCCTCTGACTTGCCTTCCATCAGCGAGTCGAGCGCCAGCGGGTCCTTGAGCCTCAGCTTGAAGTACCGGCCGGTGGCCTGGTCGGCGTAACCAAAGCAGCCGATGCCCTCCATGCCCACCGGGTCGAGGCCGTCCAGGTCAGTCGGCTCCATGTCGAAAGCAGCCGCGATGCCGTTGTTCAGGTGGTCGCGGATGTCCGGGTTGCCAGCCAGGCCAGAGATCATCCGGTGGGTGGGGAAGACGGTCAGGCCCGGGTCGTCGAGCCCGGTCAGGGCCATCAACGTGAAGCACTGCGCGCCTTCGCCTGGCACTTCGGACATGTAGGAGCGGGCCGTTTCGTAGCGGTGGTGCCCGTCGGCGATCAGCAGCTCGGCATCGGCCAGGACTTCGGCCACGGCGGCGTGAACCAGCGGGTCGGCGATCGGCCAGAGGCGGTGGGTGGTTCCTTCTTCGTCCGTAACTTCAGCCCACGGTTCGACTTCCGTGGAAGGCGCAACCTGCGGCCAGGCGTCGCGGCTGGTCAGGGAGAAGATCGGGGAAAGGTTGTACCGGGTGGCCCGGGTCAGGTCGAGCCGGTCCTGCTTGGGCCCGGGCTGGGTCCGCTCGTGCGGGCGGATCCGGCCGGGGCCGTAGTCGGTCACCCGCACCCGGGCGAGGATGCCGTTGCGGGTGTGTTGGCTGCCGTCAGGTGCCGTGTAGTCCTGGCTGAGCGCCCAGAGGGTCGGCTCGCGGTCCTGTTTCAGGACTCCGCTGAGGGTCCATTCCTCCAGCGTTTCGGCGGCGTGGACGTATGGATCGGAGCCTTCACCCGTGGCGACCGGCAGGTCGATCTCGACCACGTTGAACGGGGAGTGCTGGAGCAGCTTCGACCGTTCGGACGCGTCGATCACGTCGTAAGGCGGGGCGGTGACCGCATGGAGGCTCGGTACGGCGGCGAGGTTGTAATGGAGCGCGGAGAAAGCTCTGACGTCGGCCATACAGACACGGTACCCCCTCCGGAGTAGGATCACGCCCCATGGTCACTGGAGAGGATTCATCGGGAAAGCCGCTGCCGTACGCGATCATCGGCGCGGGACCGGCCGGACTTGCCGGAGCGCGGAATCTTTCACGCCGCGGCATCGAGTTCGTCGGCTTTGAAATCCACACCGGGGTCGGTGGCCTCTGGGACATCGACTCACCGAAAAGCACGATGTACGAGTCGGCCCATCTGATCTCTTCGAAGACGACCACCGCCTACGAAGAGTTCCCGATGAAGGACGAAGTCGCCGACTTTCCTGGCCACCGGGACATGTACGACTATTTCAACGACTACGCCGACAACTTTGACTTGCGGAAACACTTCCGCTTCGAGACCGAAGTGATCCGGGCCGAGCCCGACGGTGAAAACTGGCTGGTCACCACCCGCGGCAAGGACGGGAACGAAGTCACCGAGCCCTACGCCGGCCTGATCATCGCCAACGGCATCCTTTCCGAGCCGAGCATCCCCGAGTTCGAAGGGGAATTCACCGGCGAGATGCTCCACACTTCCGCCTACAAAAGCCCGGAGATCTTCAAGGGCAAACGAATCCTGATCGTCGGTGCGGGCAACTCCGGCTGCGACATCGCCGTCGACGCGGTCCATTACGCCGACTCGGTCGACATGAGCATGCGCAGCGGCTACTGGTTCTTCCCCAAGTACATCCTCGGCAAGCCTTCCGACACGCTGAACGAAGGCCGCGCCCTGCCCGCCTGGATCAAGACCAGGGTGGACGGCCGGGCGATCCGCCTGATCACCGGCAACCCGGCGCGCCTCGGTTTCCCCGAACCGAACGGCCGGATATACGAAACCCATCCGGTGATGAACACTCTGGTGCTCTACCACGCCGGCCATGGCGACATCAAGGTCCAGAAGGACATCGAGCGCTTCGAAGGCAAGACGGTGCATTTCAAGGATGGGACCGAGAAGGATTACGACATGGTCATGCTGGCCACCGGTTACAAACTGAACTACAGCTTCATCGATCCGGAGCACCTGAACTGGAAGAAGAACCACCCGGACCTCTACCTCAACATCTTCACTCCGAAACACCGCAACGTTTTCGTCCTCGGCATGGTCGAAGCGACCGGGCTTGGCTGGCAGGGCCGCTACAACCAGTCCAACCTGGTCGCTGAGTTCATCCAGGCGGGCCGCCGCGATCCGGCGAAAGCGGACGAGATGTGGCGGCGGATCAACGGCCCGCGACCCGATCTGTTCGCCGGCTACAACTACCGCCAGATGGACCGGCTTCCGTACTACGTGAACAAGGATGCCTACCGCAACCAGATCGGCAAGCATCTGGAGATCTTCGACGCGGCGGTCTGATGCCCGATCCGGGACTCGGTTCCTGGTTGATGCTGCCGATTGGCAATATCGATGATGTAAACCTCGACTTCAGCGACTCGTCGCTGCTCATCCTCAATGTGGTGCTGGCGATCATCATGCTCGGCATCGCGATGGACACCAAGGTGTCCGATTTTCGTGAGGTGCGGAAGCTGCCGAAAGCGATGACGGTTGGCATCGTCGCCCAGTTCGTCGCACTGCCGGCGATTACTTTCGGCCTGACCCTGCTGCTCGGGGTGCGGGGGTCGATTGCGATGGGCATGATCCTGGTCGCCTGCTGTCCACCCGGCGGCACCTCGAACATCCTCACTTACCGCGCTCGCGGCAACGTTGCGCTTTCGGTCTCGATGACGGGGATTTCCAGCCTGATCGCGATCTTCGTGATGCCTCTGAACGTCGCTTTCTGGGGCGGGCTCCACCCGGAGGCATCGAAGATCCTGCAGGACGTCGACCTGAGTGCGCTGGCGATGCTGGCACATGTGGTTCTGGTGATCGGGGTGCCGTTCATCATCGGCCTGACGATCGCCAGCCGGAAGCCGGAATTCACGGCGAAGGTCCAGCCCTGGGTGAAGCGGTTCAGCGTTTACGCACTGATCGGTTTCATCCTGGCGGCGCTGATCGGCAACATCGGGGTTTTCTGGGCTTACATCCCGATCGTCGCGCTGGTGGTGTTCCTGCATGACACGCTTGCCCTGGCCCTCGGTTATGGCATCGCTTCGGCTTTCCGGCTGGAGGAATACAACCGCCGGGCGATCACTTTCGAGGTCGGGGTTCGGTATGCCGGTCTCGGTCTCGGCATGGTCTTCAGCTTCTTCGATGGCATCGGTGGCATGGCCCTGGTCGCGGGATGGTGGGGCATCTGGGACCTGATCGCGGGGCTGGCGCTCTCGAGCTGGTGGGCACGAAGACCGACCGGCCGCGAAGAGCCCGCGGCAGCCGAATAGGGTGGCGACATGAAAAAGGTCTACGTCACCGGCGGCAATGGATTCCTGGGGCATTCCGTAGTGAAAGGGCTGGTCAGCGCCTGGGATGAAGTTGACCTGGTGGTCAGCGCCGACCTGCGTGATCCGGCACCGGAGCACCGCATCGATGGCGTGATTTACGCCAAGGCCGACGTGACCGACGCGCAGATGATCTCCGACCAGATCCTCGACAACGAGATCGACACTGTGGTCCACCTGGCTTCGATCGTCAACCCGGGCAAATCGACCACGGTCGAGCAGGAGTACGCGGTTGACGTGACCGGCTCGAAGAACGTGCTCGAGGCCTGCGTGCGGCACGGGGTCAAGCGCATCGTTGTTTCATCAAGTGGCGCGGCCTACGGCTACCACGCTGATAGTCCGGCCTGGCTCAAGGAGACGGATCCGGTGCGTGGCACCGACACCTTCCCGTACAGCCTCCACAAAAGACTGGTCGAGGAGATGCTGGTCGAATACAAGGAGAGCGATCCGTATCTCGAGCAGGTGGTGCTGAGGATCGGCACGATCCTGGGGGAGAGTGTCGACAACCAGATCACGGATCTCTTCCGGGCGAAGCGGCTGATCAAGATCCGCGGTTCGGATTCACCTTTTGTCTTCATCTGGGACCAGGATGTGGTCGCGATCATGCTCCAGGCCGTGCTCGGTGAAAAGACCGGCGTTTTCAACGTGGCCGGCGACGGTTCGATGACGGTCGACGAGATCGCGAAGGAACTCGGCAAAGGAACGATGCCGATCCCGGTCAGTGCGCTGAAAGCCAGCCTCAAGGTGGCGAACAAACTCGGCAAGTCACCGCACGGACCGGACCAGACCGACTTCCTGCAGTACCGCCCGGTGCTGGACAACACCAGGCTCAAAGAAGAGTTCGGTTACACCCCGAAGTACACAACCCGCGAGGCCTTCAAGGCCTGGCAGGCGTCGCAGGGGCTTTAGAGTCAGAAACCTGCGATTAGCAGGAACATTTGACACTTCTGTCACCCACCTGTGAGCAAATCCTTGGGACCATTAACCCACGGCCCATCCCGAATACATCCGAATGAAAGCGATCCAGCTTCGCCAGGATCGAAAATTGACGATCGACGAAATCGCCGAATGCCTGGCCCTGAACCGGACGACCGTCTACTACTGGGTAAAGGACATCGAGATTCCCCGCAAGCCGGGCAAAGGGTTCGCGTCTGAAGCTCAGCAAAAAGGCACACTCGCCATGCAGGAAAAATTCAGGCGGGCGAGGGAGGCCGCTTACATCGAGGGGTTCGAAGAATTCGAAGAATTGGCAAAGGACCTGACCTTCAGGGATTTCATCTGTATGTACATCGGGGAGGGATACAAGCGCAGCCGAAATGAGGTCGCCATATGTAACTCAGACCCTGCCGTGGTCAAGCTCGCGGACACCTGGATACGACGCTTCAGCGTGAATCCGATCAGGTATTCGATCCAGTACCACGCGGACCAGTCCTTGGATGAACTGAGAGCATTCTGGTCCGAACATCTGGACATCGATCCCCAGGCAATCAAGTTTCAGAGAAAGTCGAACAGCAACCAGCTAACCGGCCGGAAGTGGCGCTCGAAGTACGGCGTCCTGAATGTCTCAGCGGGGGATACGCGGTTTCGCAGCCGCCTGCAGGCATGGATGGAACTGACGAAAGCCGATTGGGGATAGACTCGCCGCGCGCGGGGTGTAGCGCAGCCTGGTTAACGCGCCGCTTTTGGGGAGCGGAGATCCCCGGTTCGAATCCGGGCACCCCGACTCCGGTTCAATTCTCACAAAGCCCCGCAACCGCGGGGCTTTGTCGTTCGCGAAAGCTTTCGCTGAATCTCAAAGGGTCGCTGGTTCAAATCCAGCCGCCCCGATGAAAATCTCATGTCCAGCTCGTCCGTTCGGCCGAGGATTTGATCGATGGTCTAGCCGGATTGGGCTTGGGAACAATCTAAGATCATGGAGGAGCGGCATCTCTGTGCGACGGTAATACCGGCGCAAACGCGACGGAGTAACCGGCGCACCTAGTAGGATCGGGGCATGAAGAATCCGTTCGTCTTTGATCGTCCTTTGGGAAACGAGCCTCAGATTGAGCGCGAAGCTGAACTTCTGGAGTTGACTAAACGCTTCGATGACGGAGTGAATACCCGGTTGGTTTCGCCCCGCGACTACGGCAAAACTTCTCTGCTCAAGTTGCTCTGCGAACGTCTCTCATTGCAGGGCACCCCGACCGTGATTGGGTCTGCCCCGGGTTTGGTTGACACCTGAAGGGTGAGTGTGAGTCCTGACGGCAAGATCGTAATTCCACCGCAGGCTCGACGCTCACCGCCTTGGGAATGAACCTCGGTTGCTGAAGTGGCTAGACGTAGAGCATCGACTCGGCTAGATTCAGTTCGACTTAGATCGCTGCGAAGTTTGTTGCCAGCGAGAAACCCGTATCGCCTATGACGAGACCCCTGTGGGTAGTGCGAACTTTAGTGCGAATAAAAACGTTCAAAGTTAGGAGCAGAGCCACATGAGCCCCATTTTGAACCAATCGCCCCGATGAAGGATCGCCGTTTCACTCCACCGCCTTGGCAATTCAGCTGAGTCCGAGTCCACCATCGCTCGTGAGTACCTGACCGACCACCCAGGCGCCGGCGTCGGTAGTGAGCCAGCCGATCAATTCGGCGCACTCTTCGGGTTGGCCGTAACGGCCGAACGGGGTCGTCGCCAGGTGCTGCTGGAGATTCTCCAGGGGCCGGTTAGTGGTCTCGGGATCCCATGTAGCCAGTGTTGACCGGGCCCGGGTTGATGGTGTTCAGGAAGATCCCGAGTTCAGTCAGTTCAGCGGCGACGGTTTTGGTCACTCCTGCGAGTGCCGCCTTGCTGGTCGCGTAGGCAACCTCGCCTGCATGGGGTCGATGTCTTGACCGGACGTCATCCAAAAA
>Ga0105048_10005158_pt1 | contig 21185 bp, 9 predicted proteins | sample MAT05_FD_78382 | JGI IMG/M metagenome (GOLD analysis project Ga0105048, IMG submission 78382) | Freshwater microbial communities from Lake Fryxell liftoff mats and glacier meltwater in Antarctica - MAT-05 | ecosystem: Environmental > Aquatic > Freshwater > Ice > Liftoff microbial mat | place...
CGACTCGCCCAGCTTGCGCTGGCGCGCCTTCGGGCAGCTTGCGCGCCCCTCCAGCAGCGCGCTCAAATCCTCCCAGCCCGCCTCGGGCGAAGCCTCCGCGTCAGCAAGCTTGCCCAGCGTCGCAACCACCCGCTGCCGCGGCCCCGCCGCCGTGCGGACGGACTCGCACAGCGTCCAATAATCGTAACTCACCTCATCAACAACCTTGCGATGGCGGCGTAGAAACATGCGCCGAATATCCCCGCTCCGCCCCCGCCCGCGCAATGGGGTCTTCTTCACTACAACGCCAAAGCGCCGCACCCTCTCTGTAGCCCGCGCCCCCCGCCGAACCCCACAGAGAAAACTTTTTTCGCCCCCGCCGCCAACTGCGGAACTTGGGTTAGCTGAAAGAATCACAGGACTCGATTGCAGCCGTCCTGCCTCTGCCGCATTCATCTCGTACGATTTGTCCAGTCCTGTTACCAGATGTGTCCCGTTGCCAGATGGCGGCGTGAGCATGGAAAGTAGCGTAGCTCTCCAGAGCTGCGCGGTTGAATCCGCACGGGAAGCCTCGTGTTGCGCAGCTCTGGAGAGCTACGCCACGGGACCCCGCCGCCGCCTCCTGCATTCAGTCTGAATAGATCGTATCACTCCAGGTTTCGTGGGAGAGGCAGAGTGAGCGGCAGAGCCAGAGGCAGAAGAGGTGACACGAGTGTTCTCTGCCTGTGATTCTTGCTGGCCAGTGTGACATCCCCCCATTCAGGGGAGGAGCGAATCCCGCGAATGCCCGGTTGAGACTTTTGCCGGTGGGGGATTATCCTTCCGTCATCCCGTTCCATGATCTCCCGATTCTCATTCAGCGCTGCCGCCGTTCTCCTTTGCTCCGGATTGCTCCGCGCCGCGCCCGATGCGCCGGATGCGAACGAGCCGCAGAACGACTCGAAGGACGCTCCGCGCGTGACGAATGTGAAGCCGCTGGTGAAGTGGACCTTCGATGCAGACGAGCCGGGGACGTGGACGGGAAAGAAGGCCATCGAGCCGCAGGGTCCGCAGAAGCCGGCTTATCCTGGCTTCGCCGCCGGGAACAAGGCCGCTTCATTTTCCGGCACGAACACATTCATCACCGTGAAGGAGAGCGACATTCCGGGTGTGAATCTGCGCTTCGGTCTCGGTGATGCGATCACCATCGAGACGTGGGTGAACGTGGCGGACATCAAGGAAGCCACCTACTGCTATCTGGTCGGCAAGGGGCGCAATAAGAGCAAGGCGTTCGAGGCCGAGAATCAGAATTGGGCATTGCGCCTCAGGTGCGAGAACGGACTGGCGCGGCCGTCATTCCTTTTCCGCTCGGTGTCGGAAAAGGTGGACGGGCAGAAGGACTATCATCGTTGGGTCGCCGCGGAGGGCTTCGGGCCAAGCTCCGGCTGGCATCATGTCGCGGTGACGTTCAAATTTGGAGATGGTGACAGCATGCGCGGCTATGTGGACGGCAGGGAAGTGAAGGGAGCCTGGGACATGGGCGGCAAGTCGGACCTCGCTCCGGTGAATGACGCCGACGACGTGCTCATCGGCACCGGCAACGGCGGCGGGGCGGGAAATTCGCTGATTGGCTTGCTCGATGAAGTCGCCGTGTATCGCGAGGTATTGCCTGAGGTGCTGTTCGCGCAGAGGTATCAATTTGTGCCGCCTGCGCCGCCCGTGGACCCGGCGAAGCTGCCCGCGGGCAAGGTGCTCGTGCAAATCTGCGAGGAAGGCGTGCCGGCGAAGAATGCGTGGCCCGCGATGCCGCCGCGGGCGACGGAGAGTTTCACGGAGGAGGCATTCGGCCTGGTCGAAGTGCCGCACAAGTACGTGGACACCGGCGTGCGCGGCGATCGCCCGATTCCGTATGTGCTGCGTGCCGCGGCGAAAGTGACGCTGCCTGCGGGGAAACATCGGCTGCTGCTTCGCGGGCGTGGTTCGGCGCTTCTGAACGTGGATGGCAGGCAGGTGCTGAACACTCCTTTCCCCAAGCCCGACCCAGGCGGTCACGGCGCGGTGAAGGAGCAGGAAGGCTATCTCGATCTCGGTGCCGATTTCCGTTTCGCGCCGCCGGGGAATCAGGAGGCGTGGTGCGAATTTGAAACGAAGGGCGGTGAGCATGTGGTCGTGATCGAGACGATGGTCGGTGGCGTGATCGGCAGCAAAGGGAGGCGTCGGCCAGAGTTGGGAGAGATGGTCGTGGCGTGGTCGCGACAGGGGAGCGAGTCGTGGGAACTGCTGACACCCGGCGGGAGCACACTGCCATACACGGATGCCGCGTGGCCCGCTTACGAAGCGGCGCAGCGCGCGCGGCTCGATGTCTTGGACGCTGCGAACCGTGCGAAGCAGCGGGCGCAGCATGCGGCCTATTGGGACAGGCGCCACGAGTCCGCGCAGCAGTGGCTGGCGGGCACGCCGGAGGTGACCGTGCCGGCGCCGGTGAAAGGCTATCCCGAGGGCAATGCGATCGATCGTTTTCTCGCGACGAAAATGGCTGCGGTCGCCGCGCAGAACGATGACTCGCACAAGGGCACGATCGATTTTTTCCGCGACGTGCTGCCGATTCTCGAAACGAAATGCTTCGACTGTCACAAGGGCGGGAAGGCGAAAGGCGGACTGAAACTCGACGCGCTTGGCGACGCACTCAAGGGTGGCGATTCGGGCGACCCGGCGATCGCGCCGCGGCATCCGGAGAAGAGCGAAGTGATTGCGCGGGTCAACTCTGACGACGTGGAGTCCGTGATGCCTCCGAAGGGCGGGCCGCTGGCGAAGGAACAGATCGCCACTCTCACGAAGTGGATCGCCGAGGGTGCGAACTGGCCGGAGTTTAAGGCGGACAACGTGAACGTGACCACGCTCACGGATGACCTCGCTTTTTTGCGCCGTGTGACGCTCGACACCGTCGGAGTCGTGCCGACGCTCGCGGAGATCGAGGAATTCACGCAGGACAAGCGCGCGGACAAGCGCGCACAAGTCATCGACCGTCTGCTGAAGGATCGGCGCTGGGCGGATCATTGGATGGGCTACTGGCAGGACGTGCTCGCGGAGAATCCGAACATTCTCAACCCGACGCTGAACAACACAGGGCCGTTCCGCTGGTGGATCTACGAGTCGCTGCTCGATAACAAGCCGATGGATCTTTTCGTGACCGAACTGCTGCGGATGAAAGGCAGCGAGCGCTTCGGTGGCCCGGCGGGATTTTCAGTGGCGTCGCAGAATGACGTGCCGATGGCCGCGAAGGGCACAATCGTCAGCACCGCTTTCCTCGGCGTGGAGATGAAATGCGCACGCTGTCACGATTCGCCGACGGGCAAGAGCACGCAGGAGGATTTGTTTTCGCTCGCGGCGATGCTGAACATGAAACCGGTCGAGGTCGTGCCGACCAGCAGCGTGTCCGCCGAGAAACTCACCGCGGGCGGACGCAAGCCGCTCATCAGCGTGACGCTGAAGACCGGCACGAAGGTGGAGCCGAAGTGGCCATTTGACGAATTCTGCAAAGAAGCGCTCGGGGTAAAGCTCGCGGAGAATCCGAAGGACGAACGCGACCGTCTCGCCGCGCTCGTCACCGCGCCGCAGAACGAACGGTTCGCGCAGGTCATCGCCAACCGCGTGTGGAAGCGCTTCATGGCACGGGGAATCGTGGAGCCGGTGGACGACTGGGAGAAGGGCAGGGCGACACATCCCGAATTGCTCCGCTGGCTCGCGCGGGAACTCGTGCGCGGCGGTTACGACGTGAAGCAACTCGCGCGGATCATCCTGAATTCCCACGCGTATCAGCGCGCGACCGATCCGGCGTTGAAATCACCCAGCCCGCTCTTCGCCGCGCCCGCGCCGCGCCGGCTCGGCGCGGAGCAGATCGTCGATTCACTGTTCGCCGCCACCGGAAAACCATTCGTGCTCGAGGAAGTGAGCCTCGACATCGATGGCCGCCGTGACCTGTCGAGTTCCATTTCACTCGGCCAGCCGCGCCATTGCTGGATGCTCATGGGCACCAGCAACGAACGCGACCGCCCCAGCCTGGCCCTGCCGCGCATCCAGGCGATTACCGATGTGCTCGGCGCCTTCGGCTGGCGCGGCTCGCGCCAGGACCCGACGAGTGTCCGCGAGACTGCGCCGAATGCCCTGCAGCCCGCCATCCTCTCAAACGGCACGATGAGCATCTGGCTCACCCGCCTGAGCGACGATCACGGCATCACGCAAGTCGCATTGCAGAATCAGACCGCGGCAGAACTCGTGGATGGACTCTATCTCCGTCTCCTCACTCGCAAACCCACTGCGGAGGAACGCGCGCGTTACGTCGAGCATCTCACTCCCGGCTACGATTCCCGCGTGGCGAAGTCCCTCGGGAAAACAACTTCGGGCAGCACGGCACGCCGCCCTGCGAAGTATGTTTCATGGAGCAACCACCTCGATCCCGAGGCCACACTCGTCCGCCAGGAGCAGGAAATCGCCGCGCGCCGTGGCGACGAGCCATCTGCCCGGCTCGATGACAAATGGCGGCAGCGTCTCGAGGATGTGCTGTGGGCGCTGCTGAATGCCCCCGAATGGGTGTTTGCACCGTGAGCCATTCATGAAACCTTTCCCCAGAACCAACCCACGCCTTTTGTCACCAACGCAATCCTAATCCCATGCCCGCCCGATCCATTCAAAATGTCGCGGTATTCCTGAGTGAAGAGCGCTGCGCGGGCAGGGCGGGTTTGCAACCCGCTGCGCCGGGTATCCTGCCCGGCGCAGCGAACGCAAGATCGATGTTCCAGCGCAAAATCAAGCCCCGTGACGTGCGCAGGGCCGCGTTGAAAACGCGGCCCGGCGGGTTGCAAACCCGCCCTGCCCGCGCATCCGCCGCCTTCGCGTGCGCCGCTTCCATTTTCATTTGGCCGGGCGAGTCAGAGGGAGATTAGGAACAAGATTAGGATTAAGATTAAGACATCGAACAGCACCCGAACCATGAACCGCCGCCAATTCATCCACTCCTCCGCCTCGCTCGCCGCGTCACAGCTCTTCGCCAGCACGCCCGCCATCTCCATCCCGCGCGGCAAGGCCGAGCATTGCATCTTCATCTGGCTCGGCGGCGGCATGGCGCACATCGACACCTTCGACCCGAAGGAAATGGGCAACACCAAATCCGATCCGAAGAAGGCCGGCAGCTACTACCCGTCCATCGAGACCGCGGTGCCGGGCGTGCGCGTGAGCGAGCATCTGAAAAAGACCGCGCGACTCATGGAACGCATGACCGTGATCCGCTCGGTGAATCATCGCGTCGTCGATGAGCACGCATTTGCCACGAACCTCGTCCACACCGGACGCATGATCAGCGGCAACGTCGTCTATCCGTCCATCGGCTCCATCATCGCGCACGAGCGCGGTGCGGCGAACCCCGAGGTGCCTGCCTACATGCTCATCGGATATCCAAATGTCAGCCGCGGCCCCGGTTTTCTCGGCGCGAAGGATGGCTACGTCTATCTCACCGACACGAATGCCGGTCCGGCGGGATTCACCAGCCCCGATTTCATCACCGCGGAGCGGAAAGAGGCGCGCCTGCGTCTGCTGCAACCTTTGCAAGCCCAGGCGCCGAAGGAGTCCAACGTCGCCGACTACGAAATCGCGCAGCGCGAGGCCCTGCGCCTCGCCGGCCCCGGCTTCATGCGCAACTTCCGCATCGACGAGGAACCCGCCTCCCTCCGCAACAGCTACGGCGGCGAGTTCGGCCAGCGCTGCCTCCTTTCGCGCCGTCTCGTGCAGGCCGGTGTTCGCTTCATCGAGGTTTCGCACAACCTGAACTTCCTCAACGGCACCGGCTGGGACACGCACAACGAAGGCCAGCTCCAGCAGCACCAGCTCATTCAGGAACTCGACACCGCGCTCGCCGCGCTCATCACCGACCTCGAGCAAAAGCGGATTCTCGATAGGACACTCATCGTTGTCGCGACCGAGTTTGGACGGCCTGCGACTTTCGACGGACGCGGTGGACGCGGCCACCAGGGCACGACATTTTCGATGGTGCTCGTCGGCGGCGGCCTCAAGCACTGCGGCGCGTATGGAGTCACGGACGAGTTGGCGAAAACGATCGTGGAAAACCCCGTCAGCCTCCCCGACTTCCATGCAACGATCCACGCCGCACTCGGCGTGGACCCGGCGAAGGAACTCATGGACGCCTCGCGCCCTGTTCCGGTCACCGATGGCGGTAAGCCGGTCGCGGCGCTGTTCGCATAGCAAGGAGCCGGGGCGTCCCGCTCCGATAGAAACGAAGCCTTGGGAAGGACGCCCCATCCGCATGCGCAAGCTCCGGCCAGCTCGCCAACTCGTCGCCGCTCTGGTAGGTCGCTTGGCTAGCCCGCATTTCTCACAGTCGATGCGAGGAAAGTGATGAGTAATTAGTGATGAGTCGCGCCACCGCCCGGAGAACTAATCACTAATTACTCATCACTCCACGAGCGGCCTCTGCAACACGCTGCCGTCACTTTCTCCGTGAGTGTGAGAAATGCGGACTAGTCATGCTCGACGCCCTGCACACCAACCAGGCGGCGGGATGGCCCGGCGATGCCCACAACAGGCTCCCTCCTCCCCGCACCCTCCCGCCGCGCAAGCCGACGACTCGTCGGCGCTACATTCTCCGCCCGCCGCGCAAGTGCGTGCTATATCCGAAAGGCATTCCTCGTCACCCCCTGTTTCCTCGTCCCGTCAAACCGCCGCGTCCGTCCGCGACGGGAGCGTCCCCAACCGTGAGCGCCTTGCGGGTGAGCAACTGGAGATTGGAACGAATCCGGCTCAACGGAGGCGTTTTGCGAGGAAAGCGACAGGCCTCCTTCTTACTACTTGTCTGTCACTTTGTTCTCTTTGTCTGTCACTTTGTTCTCTTTTCGGTTCGCAGGTTTCGGTTTGCAGGTTGGCGCACGACGAGTATTCTTGATGCTCGCCGTATCAACCAAAACCGCGCCTGTCGCGCCCCCACCAATATGAATCATCAATCTGGCACCTCCAGCTCCCGCCGGGAGTTTGTCAAAACCTCCTCCGCTGCGGCCATCGGCGGCGCGCTGGTTTCGCAACTCGGCTTTCCTTCCATCACCTCCGGAGCGACGAACAGCGACAAGCTGAAGATCGGACTCATCGGTTGCGGGGGGCGCGGCACTGGCGCGGCCAATCAGTCTCTGAACGCGGACAGCAACGTGGAGTTGTACGCGATGGGGGATGTGTTCGAGAGCCAGTTGGACAAGAGCATCAAGGCGCTCAAGGCCAACCATGAAAGCAAGGTCAACGTTCCGAAGGAACGGCAGTTCATCGGACTCGATGCGTACCGAAAGGTTCTTGATTGCGGAGTGGACGTCGTCGTCCTGACGACGCCGCCCGGATTTCGTCCCACTCATTTCAAGGCGGCGATCGACGCGGGCAAACATGTCTTTCTCGAAAAGCCGATGGCCACCGATGCGCCGGGACTGCGTTCCGTGATGGCGACCGCACTGGAAGCGAAACAGAAGAAGCTCTCCGTGGTGGCCGGGTTCATGTTTCGCTACGATGTGGTGCTCGGCGAGTTCATGAAACAGATCCATGACGGTGCCATCGGCGATATCCGCGCGATTTTCGGCAGCTATTACACCGGACCGGTGAAGCCGATGCCGCCCGCCGAAAACCGCCCACCCGGGATGGGCGATGTGGAATGGCAGTTGCGCAATTGGTACAACTTCACCTGGATCTGTGGCGATGGATTGGTCGAGCAGGCCGTTCACAGCATCGACAAGATGGCCTGGGTGATGAAAGACGTCATGCCGATCAAGGCAGTCGCGGTAGGCGGACGGCAAAGCCCCAACAACGAGGGGAACATATACGATCACTTTGAAGTGAACTACGAGTTTCCCGGAGATGTGCGCGGGTTTCTCGTTCATCGGCAGATCAGCAATTGTTTCGGCGGGGTCCGCGATCAAATCATGGGCACCAAGGGGCTTGGCGTAATCGGTGGTCGTCGCTCTCCTGGCGAGATTACCGGGGAGAAAAACTGGCGCTACGCCGGCCCGCCGACGCCAGACATGTACCAGATCGAACACAACGAGCTTTATGCAGGCATCCGCTCGGGCAATCCGATCAACAACGGCGATCGGATGTGTACCAGTACCATGATGGCACTCATGGGCCGCATGGCGGCCTACACGGGAGCGGAGATCACTTGGGAACAGGCGCTGAATTCACAAGAGAGACTCGTGCTGGAAAACCTGACGTGGGATATGAAATTGCCCATCGCTCCGATGGCCATCCCAGGCAGGACGAAGTTCATTTGACCACGATGAGCTGGCAACCGGCATACAGCCCGAACCGGGCTATTTGAACGGAAACTCGTCCTTCAACATCACCTTGCGAATGGCTGATGGCTTCGACTCCTTGCCGTCGGCGTCGAGCGTGGTGACGAAGAAATACAGGGGTGTTGCGGGGCGGAGGCGGTCGAAGAACAGCTCGTTGGGCTGCTTGAGGGTCTTGGCCATTTTGTCCGTGGACTGTTGATCCACGGCGAGGGCTTTGGCCCCGCGGCCATCGGGATAGACGGCGACGTAACCACGGTAACGCTTCGCGCCCGCCACCGGCTCGACTTCGCAATAGAGCTTTGTGCCGTTGTAGAATTCCGCGGGCGGATACATTTTCCCGATCTTGGGCGGCGTGCCTGTGCCGGTCTTCGCCAGCTCGGCGTGGGGATTCGGCAGCGGTGGCAGCTTTCCATCGTTCAATACATTGGCCGCGGAGCGCTGGGTCAGCACCGGCGCGGTGGTCATGTCTTTCGCGTCGGCGTATTCGGCGGTGAGATCGTCGAGTTCGATCGACAGATCCTTCACCGGCAGCATCTCGTCGGCGTACACCATTTGCGGGCGCATCTCGATCATCACTCGCGTGAGCTTCACGGGCAAATCCACGATGCCCTCGGCGTCCGAGCCCCACCAGGTCGTGTCGGCTTCGCGGAAATTGTCGCCGGGGGCATTGCCGGGCAGCGGGAAACTCATGTAGCGCCAGCCGTCGTGATTGATGGATGACCACGAATGGATGTCGTCGCAGTTCCACGCGTCGCGCGTGCCGCAACTGATCCACTTCTCGCCCTTCGCGTCCTCGATTTCGTAAATGAAGCGGTTCCATGCGGAATTTCCGTTGACCCAGAATCCCAGCGCCTTCGCCTTGCCGGGAATCTCGATGGGCTTGGCTGGCGCGAACACACCGTAGAAGCCGACCATCGGTTTTTTCGCGTCAGGGTTTTGCAACTCCACGCGGAAGACCGTGGATTTGCGCTGTTCGTTCTTTTTGCGTTCGGCCTGCATCGTACCCGGCTCGCGCGGCATGTCCCAATGATTGGTCTGGTAGCGCTCGAACACCGCGGGATCGTATTTCCAGTCCCGCGCCTCGAAATTCTCCAACACCTTGTTGTTCGCGAGCGGCGCGTCGGCGTACGTGGGTTCGCCGACAGCCGCGGACTGGATCGAGCCTTTGCGCACGACGAGCCATTGCGGCGTCGAGGAAAGCGTGACCATTCCCTGGCGATCCTTCAGCGCGACCGGAAACGCATTGCCGTGCGTGTCGTAGCGCGTGATCTGCGCATCGCCCTCGACAGTGAGGACCAGCGGTCGCGTGCCGCGAATCGTCCACACGGAATACACGAGCCGGTCGTCATCCTTGAAGCGGACGCAGTAGGCGCTGTGCGATCCCGTATCGATCCAGCCGTCGTATTTGGCGACGTCGAGCACGCGGGTCATGGTGGCGAACGCCGCCGTGGCGACCTTGGGATTGGACTCCGGCATGCGGTCAATCAAGCCGGTCGCGCCGTAGTGCGACGAACCCCAGCCATCACCCGACACTTGATCCGCCCACGTGCGCATGAACTTGGTCGTTCCCAGCGAAAGCGACAGCACAGCGGTCCGCACGACGCTCTCGGCCTGCTCGTCATTCGTCAGCGCCATCGGGCCGCTCGGCGGAAAATAGCTTTCGAGATGAACCATTTCCTTTTTGCCGACGAGGCCCTTTTCCTTGAGCTGATGGTGCAGGAAATAGAGCAGGCTCGGCTCCGTCGCGCGCGGCTGGCGTTCGGGCATGCGCTCGAACTGCGGCAGGTCCAGTCCGTAGCCATCGAACAGATCGGGTGTCCAATCCGGCAATTTGAAGAACGCCTCGAAAAAGTTCCCAGCGCAATGACCGAAGATAAACTTCACGCCGGGGGCGTGCTTCCGCACGCCCTCGAACGCCGACTTCCCCGTCAGCCAGTGCGTACGAATGCGCAAAACCTCGGCCGGCGTGTACTCGAACGGCGGCTGTCCCATGGCCCACGTCGGCATGCCGTGCGTCACGCGCAGCGAAACCGCGTCCTCCGCGAAGACATTCACGTATTGCAGATCGGGATGCAGCTTCACCTGCTCCGCAGTTTCCTTTCCTTTCTGTTCGGCATAGGCGCGGTACTTGGCCGGGTCGTAAGGATTCTCGCTGCTCCACTCCGGCATCTGCCGACTTACGAGACGATAATGCATTGGCGCGATGCCGTTCATTTTCCGCACTTCGTAAAGGCTCACCGGCGCCTCCTTCGGATTTTGCTTCTCATCGAGTTGGAAACTGTTGATCGCGCCGAGAAGTTTCAGGATGCGGAGGTTTTCTTCCATCGAGGGATTCGTCTTGTGCCCGCCGCCCCAACTCCACAGGCTCCACGGGCTGTTTTCCGGCGTGGCCTTGCGCGTATTCGGCGGCAGTCGCAGAAAGTTGCCCGTGCGCGACTGGTGAAAGTCGCCAGCCTTCACGACCGTCTGCACCGTGTAGAGGCCCAGCATTTCCGCCGGAGGCAAAATGCGGATCTCCTGCTGCTCCGAACCGGCCTTCAACGGCACGCGCTGATGATGCTTGCTGCTCTTGCCGTAGGGATCGGTCACCGTCACGTCCACGTCGGCGTCGAGCGGCTTGCTGGTGAGATTGCGCAGCAGCACGCGCCACACGGGTTTCTCCGGGTCTTGGTAAAGGTTTCCGTTCTGCGCGCCGGTACCGCGCGCAAAGACCGGCGCTTCCTCGAGCGTCAGCCCATGCACGTGGACACCGCTGGGCAGTCCACCGGGAAATGAATTGTAATACGCCGGGTCCGGATAGCCGCGGTAACCATAGATCGCCTTCGTCAGTTCGATGCAATCCATCGGATCGGCCGCGAGCGCCGCCGCATCCAGCTCGATGGGAACCAGCCACAGCGCGCCCGCCGCGCCCCACGCGACGCGTTTCGCCTGCTCCGGCGCGGATGTCGCCTGATAAGTCGGAATCTCGACCGTGGCATCCGTCACCCACTGGGTCTTGGGCTTGTAAAAACGGACCGTGAGCACCGGCACGGAATTCGGATCGCCGTCGGAACCGGCCAGCACCCATGCGCGCCGATACGTGCGCCCCGGCACTCGCATCGTGAACCTTGTCTTCTCGACCTCCTCGGGAACCATGACAGATTCGCGCGCGTCACCGTCCCGCATCGCGCCCATGCGCATCGCATGGACACTCTTCCCGACATCGAGATGATCTTCGCCGTGAAATCCCGCCGATGTCACAAAGGGCACACCCTGAATCGCGCCGATCCTTCCGCGTTCCGCCGGCAGGTCCGTCGCACACCCCGGCCCGGTCGCATTGCAGAAATCATCCAGCGGCACCGGCACGAACGCGCTGGAGATCGCCTCCAGCGGACGCACCCGCAAGCTCAGCACCCGCGCGTCGTCCAGCAGCGTCAGGACCGCCCTGCCGGGCGCAGTCGCCCCCTGATAATCGCCCGCAAGCCGGCCATCCACAAACATCCGGGCCGAGCCTTCACGCACTTCCACCCGCAGCCGGTGAATGCGCTCGTGGGCGACCGGCACCTGCTGCACCGTGCGTTCGAGCATCACGCGCAAATTCTCATCCATCAGCGGCGACACATCGGCGAGCGTGTAGCGCGGCTTGATGTTCAGTAAATTGCTCTGGCTGCCGGAGCGCGACGAAGTGGAGTAGGAATAATCATCACGGAACCGCGCGCGATTGATCCCGACCGCGTGCGAGACCGCCTCAGCCCCTCCCGGCTCGACCAGCGACAGCGTCGCGCCCGTGCGGGAGGGACGATTGCCGGCCGCCGCGGAGCCCCGCAAAGGCAGTCGCACCTCCGCCTCGATTACCACCGGCGGACGGAACGTCTCCTTCGAGGTGAAATCCAATTGCGCCGACTTGCGGGGGACAGACAGCGCTTGGAATGCCACTCTCGCGGTCGTCTCGTCCGTGACGATCTGCGCGCGCGCCGGGTCGAAGTCCCAAGCCGCCGCCGCCTGCTCCATGATGTTGAGCGGCAGCGACACCTCCGCCGCCTTCTGCGCATGCATGCACGCTGTGAATGCGATGAAAATAACGACGGCAATTCTGAGGGGTGTGATCATGGCGATGGGAGAGGAGCGTGAATTGAACAAGTTGGTTCGACAAAAACAAACGACCATCAGCGCCCGGCTTTATTGAAGATATTCAGTCCCGCTCTTGCTTGGTCTCGAAGCGATTGCGCGGGGATGACAACCGCATCGCAAACGATGTGCATCCGCCATTTCTGCAAAAATTCTCCGTCACTGAGGCTCCCTTTGCTGCGGTGCTGGCGAAGATTGTTTGGACGGCTCGCGGAGTTGGATCCCGCGTGCTGTTTCCGTGAAGGGGCGATTTCCTCACGGGGCCTCGTGCCGCACCTTGAGATGCGCGAGGTAGATGTTTGTCGGGTTGTGGCCCACGCCTTTTGGCTGGGGATATTCGTGCGAGGAATAGTACGTGAGCAGCACTTCGTCGCCCGCGGGGCCGTCGGCGAAACTTTGATGCGCGCAATCGCCGCCGCTCGGGATGATCCACGGATTCGTCACGCCGCTCGCGGTAACCGTCCACACCTTGCAAACGGCTGGAAAGCCGGCGGGTTTTTTCTCAGGGAGAAAGCGCGCGGCGAGCAACATGCCGCCCGATTTTGTCGCGCGGAAAAGGGGGTCAGGAGTTAATGGCGCTCAATTAAGAAATTAGCGTGCGATATATTCTCGATGAGTCACTTGGGTCTTCTGTGCCGCACTGTTGCGATATGCAGGCCGAGATCGTCGGCTCGCAAACCCGCATGAATGCTCGATCCCGGTTTCGGCGTAAGCGGTTTGCGAACATCTATGGGGGCCTCAGCGCGTTTGTTTTACGCACTAATTGAGCGCCATTAACTCCTGACCCCTTTTCTGCGACGCCCGGCCCGTTCCCGGCGCGACGCCGTGAAAAGCAAATTCTGGGAGCCTGTCGGACTTGACTGAAATCGCATTTTAGAGAGACAAGACGATATGATTCGCAAAAATTATTCCAGTGATTCAGGCGCGGAGAGTTGGCTGACTATGACGAGAAGAATTTCAGGAAGAAAACTGCGCAAGTCTGGCAGGCTGCCAGCCCCCCTCCTCTCCGCGCTCATCCTAGCGTTCCTCTCCCCACTCGCGGCGCTAGCCGGCGGCGGACCCTCCGGCTGCGTGGTGCTTTATGACCCGAGCGACGTGAACGCCGTCACCGTCGCCGCCTGTTACCAGCAGGTGCGCGGCATCCCGGAGCGGAACATGATCCCGTACGTCTTCCCCGTGTCGTTCACCCGCACCACCGGCTGGGATTTCATCTACTCCCTCCGCCAGACTCTTGCCGCGCGCGGCATCGACCAGCAGCTCCAATGCATCGCGCTCGCTGCGCCCGCCGCGCCCGAAAGCGCCAGCCAGACGCTGCCCACCGGCAACATCACGTCGCTCCACAGTTTCATCTACGCCAGCCCCAGCTACGGCCAGGCGACTTATCCCTCGGCCATCTATAACGTCACCAACACCGCGTATTCCGACGCGCCCGCAAACTTCCGCGGCCCCGTCCCCACCGGCACGCGGGCGCTCTCCGGTGCCACAGCGATCAACGGCAAGACCTTCTGGCCCATTAGCAGCATCGGCCTCACGGGGCGGTCCAGCCTCAGCCCGAAGGAAGCGCTCGCCTTCCTCGAACGCTCGAAGCTGCACGACTCCGCCAAAGCCGACGGCACCGTCTATTGGCCGCTCAACTCCAACATCCGCAGCCTCACGCGCCAGTCCGAAATCCGCGACGTCGCCGAGACATGGCGGACCCGCGGCATAAAATACTGGGTCACGGGCGACAGTGCGGCATTCAACGGATGGCCCACCAATCGCACGGACATCGCGGGCGGCATCGCGGGCATCGCGAACTTCTCGATCCACAACGGCAACACCATCCTGCCCGGCTCCTGGATCGATCACCTCACCAGCAACGGCGGCGAATGGAACACCTTCAATCCCGGCCAGACCTCCGCGACGCAATGGCTGCGCGCCGGTGCCGATGGCTCGAGCGGCACGATGTCCGAGCCATACGCCGTCGCGGGAAAATTCCCGCACGCGCATATCCAGACGCACTTCCGCGCGGGCGCATCGCTCGTGGAGGCGTTCTGGCAGTCGATTGAAAATCCCGCGGAGATTCTCTGTGCGGGCGATCCGCTGCTCCAGCCGTTCGCGGATTTTCCGGTGGTGAATGTGAGCGCGCCGGCCGATGGCGCGACCGTCAGCGGGAACCTCGCGATCAGCGTGACGGCCAGCGGGACCAACGGGAAAGTGATCGAGCCAAATCTGGACTTGTTCGTCGGTGGAAAGCGCGTGGCGATTGGCGCGGCGGGCGAAACGGTGGCCGCCGCGCGGGTGGCGGGCGGGTTCACTCTGAACACCGCCACGATCCCGGATGGATGGCACGAGCTGCGCGTCGCGGCTTACAACGCGGATGCGGTCCGCACGCAAACGGAGGCGCGGTTTTCCATCAACGTGAACAACGCCGGCCAGTCGCTCGCGCTCGCCGGGCCGGCTACGATCAACCCCGATTCAACCGCAAACTTCGCCGCCACCGTCACCGGCCTCGGCGATCTCACCGCGCTCACCTTGCAGGCAAATGGCCGCACCCTCGGCACCTTCCCGGTCGCGGGCGGCGCCATCACCGCGGACCTTGGCGCCACTGGCGTGCGCGCACCGCTCGATGGGAGCTGGACGCTGTTCGCCATCGGCACCCGCGCCAATGGCCAGCAGATTTTCTCCCCGCCGCTCACGACCGTCGTCTCGTGGCCGGCCACGCCCGCAACGCCCGCGCCCGCGCTGGGTGGCGCGCTCGCCGATGTGCGCTTTTTCCTCGATACGAGCACGGGCGGGTTCAACTGGGATACCGCCACGCCCGACGCGATCAAGACCACTGCGGGCGACCCGACGCACGGCCTTTACCTCACGCCGACGAACATCCCCGGCATCACCATCAGCGACTACACGACGAAGAAACCGGGCTACCAGCTCGACTTCTGGTTCCACGCGCCGAGCGATGATTGGTACGAGATCGGATTCGATTTCGGCGCGGAGAAAAACTCGCAGACGCGCAGCGCGTTCATCGATGGCCTCGCGCTCGTGGAGAGCGATTTCCGTTTCCAGCCGCGCCGTCTCGCCGCCGGCTGGCATTCCGTCCGATGCCGCACCGCGCTGAACAACGCCTTGTGGGCTTCGTGGAAAATCCGCATCCGCGGCGGGTCGAGCCAGGACTTTGCCCCGATCACCGGCGCCTCCGCGGCGAACACCGGCCCCGGCACGCCCGCGCAAATTCCGACCATCAGCTCGATCACCTCCGCCAATCCCGTGACTGGCACGACCGTCACCCTCACCGCCAGCGCCACGGTCGCGAGCGGCTCCCCGCTGACGTATCATTGGACGCAGCAGAGCGGGCCGGAGCCGGTGGTGTTTTCGACGAATGGGACCGGCTCGCCGCTCACCACCGGCACGTTCAGCGGCGCGGGAAATTACACCTTCGCCCTGCGCGTCTCCGGCACTGCGGGCAGCGTGACGAGCACGCGGTCCGTCACCGTTTCCCGCACACCCACGGCACCCATTTTCATCGGCACCGGCGTGGTGACGACCGGCACCACCACGGTGATCCGCGGCGATTCGCAGACCGCGATTTCCTACACCAAGGACCAATTCGCACGCCGCATGGAGATCACGCCGACCAGCGCCGGCCAGCCCACGATGCGGTGGAGCACGACCGACCCGAACGCCACGCTCACGCCCCTCACCCCCGACGGCGAGCGCATCTCCTTCCGCTCGCTCTCTGGCGTCACCAGCCCGCAGACATTTTCGCTCACCGCCACCGGCATCAATGGCCGCACCGGCGCGGCGACGACCTCGATCCTCGTAAATCCAAACTCTCCCCCCGAGGCGAGCGGCACCGCTCTGTTTGACATCAGCCAAAGCGGCCCGGGAGCGTCCGTGCAGTTCCTCGCCAGGGCGAGCGATCCCGACGATTCCTACGGCCTGCATCTCACTTACGCATGGTCGGTCATCTCCACGCCGGCGGGCCAGACGCTCACGCTCGCGAACACGATTTATCCCACCACATCCGGCACGCCGTCCGGCACCGGCAACTATTCCGTGCGGCTTGTGGTGACCGATCGCGGCGGCGAGACCGTGGCCGGGACGCGCACGTTCTTCGTGGATGCAGCAGGCAACGCCGTCGCCCCGCCCACCGTGAGCAATCCCTTCGCGGGATCCACATACGTCGGCGAACTTGCGAACTTTTCGGTGTCCGCCAGCAGCGGCGCCGCTTTGCAATGGCAGGTCAGCAGCGATTCCGGCGCGACGTGGCAGAGTATCCCCGGCGCCACTTCCTCATTGATCACCGTCGGCCCCGTAGGGATTGCCGATGCCGGGAAACAATACCGCGTGATCGCCACGAACGCGGCAGGCACCGCCACGAGCGACATCGCCACTCTCACCGTCCAGAACCCGGACGGCGGCGTGATCCAGTTCGCTGGCGAGACCTTCGTCGAAGTGCCGGAAGCAGTCGGCACACTGCAGATCACGGTGCTCCGCGCAGGCCAGAGCATCGGCGCGACCTCCGTGCGGGCCACGCTGATGGCCGATGGCGGCTCCGGCCTGGGTGGCGGCGGCAGCCCCGTGCTCGGCTCGGACTACCAAGGCTTCGACGGTGCGAATCAGACCGTGAAAACGCTGACCTGGGCCGCGGGCGACAACTCACCGCGCATCCTCACCGTGCCGATCATCAACGACGCCATCGCCGAGAACACCGAGTCATTTTACGTGGAACTCGATAACGTCACCGGCTCCGCCGAGCTGACCTACAGGACCACTTATTACGTGAGCATCCTCGACGAAGATGGACCGGGCACCGCCTCCTTCAGCGCGGTCGGCCCGGTCACTTACGAGAACCACGGCAGCGCGGTCTTCACCGTTCAGCGCACCGGCGGCACGGCCGGCACGCTGGGGGTGAATTATTCCACCGCGAGTAAAACCGCCGTGGCCGGGCAGGACTTCACGGGGATGAGCGGACCGCTCGTTTGGGCGAATGGCGACACGGCAGCCAAGCTGATCACCGTCCCACTCACCAACGATGGAGTGCCGGAGGGCGACGAGACATTCAGCGTGGTGCTGAGCGGCAGTGCGGGCACGGTCGGATTTCCATCGATCGTCACTGCCACGCTCAAAGACGCGCCGTATCAGACGTGGCAGCGCACCTACTGGCCCACGCCCACGCCGCCGCAGTTCGGCACGCTGGCCGCAGGCGTGCAGTCGTTCGCGCCGGCGTTCCTCTTCCGCTGCTCCGAGACGGGCGGCACGTCGCTCAGCGCCGTGAATGGAATCGGCGCGCTCGTCGTTACCGGCACGCTCGCAAAGACCGGCACGAACAACTTCTTGCTGAACCAAATCGGCCCGCGCCCCGCCACATGGTCCGGCCTGGAAAACACGAACACCGCGCTCGGCCTCACCGCCAGCGGCGCGACCACCACGCCCGCGCAGTACTCGGCTGGCGCCTACGCCAGCCTCGGCAACGGCAACTCCCTCGGCCCGAAAATCGCGAACGGCTTCACCTTCACCGCGTTTGTGAAAACGAACATTGCCGACCGCGTGATGAACGTCTTCGGCGCGCAGCACGCCAGCAACGGCGAGCAATTCTCCGTCTTCGTGAATCGCGAATACAACAACGCGCTCGCCCCCGTGCCGCACGCCCTCCGCGTTTACGTGCGCAGCGATAACAACAGCATCCTCGACTACTCCGTGGTGCTCGCGAACACGCCCACCGGCAGCCTGTGCGACGGCCAGTGGCATCACATCGCCATCACCGTCCCGAAGTTCACCGGCACCTCCACCAGCTCAAATCGGGACAACGCCGACTACCCGCGGTTCTACTTCGATGGCGTGGAGCTGAACGTGCTGAATGTGCGCGGCGTCGAGGCGATCCTTTCCACGCACACGTTCTCCGAATTTGCGAACGTCCGCCTCGGCGCCGGCGGCGCGGCATCGGTTGGCGCATTTTTCCACGGCACGCTCGATGAAGTGGCGGTGCTGCCGAAAGTGCTCGCCCCCGCGGACATCGTGCAACTCATGGGCGCGGGCCCGGCCACGCTGCCGCCGCCCGCCGCCGCGCTCACCGCAAACCCAACCGGCGACGGCCTCATCAACGGCCTGAAATACGCGCTCGGCCTGAACCCGCTGCTGCCCGGCGTGCTGCCATTCGCCCAAGGCTTCATCACCGTCGGCACGGAGGACTACCTCGCGCTCACCTACACGGAAAACGTGAACGCCACCGACCTCGGCAAGCTCGTGGAAGTCTCCGGCGACCTCGCGCAATGGGACAGCGGCCCCGCGTTCACCACCGTCGTGAGCAGCAGCACCGTCAGCGACATCCGCACCGTGACAGTGCGCGATAACGTCCCCGTCACGCCGGCCAGCCCGAGCCGCTTCATCCGGGTGAAAGTCAGCGGCCTGTAAGAAGCGCAAGATGGAGGAACGGTGTCCAAGCCTGTAAGTCATACCAATTTCCAATTGAGATGATGACAACCTGACTGCTGTAATCAGAGAAGCGGCCTGTGAATGACAATGGTGAATTGGTATCATAACCAATCATAGGAGGCGGCGAGCGGGGCCAGGAGACAGGGCCAGGAGAGGCAGGCAAACAGCCGTCGGTAGAGCCCCCGGATGAGTTTCACGGAGCGCACAGTTGGGTCGCCTGGCTAATGTGCCCGGCGCTGGTAGAGCCACCGGATGAGTTTCACGGAGCGCACAGTGGCTCGCTGGAGCGTGATCCACGTGGATGGGGAAATGGGGGCACATGGCACGCAGCATCCGAATCCAGATTGCAGGGGGTTTTACCACGTGATGGCCCGTGGCAACCGGCGGGAGAAGATCTTCGCGGATGACGATGACCGGCGGTTTTTCCTGGGGATCCTCGCCGAGGCGTGCGGGATGACGGGGTGGCGCGTCCACGCCTGGGTGCTCATGGGCAATCATTATCACCTGTTCATCGAGACGCCGGAGGCGAATCTCGTGCAGGGGATGCAGTGGCTGCAGAACGCCTACACGCGGCGCTTCAATGTGCGGCATCGCAAGTGGGGCCGGCTTTTCGGCGACCGCTACAGCCGAGCGGAGCGAGACAGCCTGCCGCAGGCAGCCCGCCGGGCGCGCGCGGTGGCGCGCGGCAACGCGGTGATCGTCGAAGGATCCGCAGGGGATTATTACCGGACGCTGATGGACTACATCCACCTGAACCCGGTGCGTGCGCGCATCATCGAGCCGCGCGGCGGGCAGAGTGTGATGGATTATCCGTGGAGCAGCGTGGCCGGGGGCTATGCGCTGCCGGCGAGCCGACGGGCGAAATGGCTGGCGGCGGGACACGGGCTGGGCGTGATGGCGCCGAGGCGGGTGGTGAGGGTCTTTGGTTTGAAGCCATTGGCGTAGCCGGTGCGGGCCTCGGTGCGCTCGAAGGGCTGGGCCTGGAGCACGGCGGAGCGTTCCGCGCACATGGCCTCGTTGACGAGGATGCGGAGGCTCGCGGCGAAGGCGTCGGCCATCACCGTGGCAGTGCAAATGGTTCTCGAACTTCGCGCGGTCTCAGCGTTGCCCACGCCTCGGGCTCGATGCGGCGCGGAGCGACCGCATCAAGAGGGCGCTATCAAAGCGCCCCTCCTTGATCTCGCGCCACGCTTTCTTGGACCTGAAATGAATCACACCCCCCTCGCCTTCCGGTCCGCGAATAAGCTGTCACGAATATCGTTGACGCATAGGTGCCAGGCCCTTAAGCGTCTTAACGCCATCGATCATCTTGATCGTTGGGAAAGGAAAACCTCCTTTCAACTGTAACAAACAACCAAACACCCTGTAACAAACTAACCACATGAAAACATCAAACCACTCGATCATGAAGACAATTGCCGCGAGTGCGGCAGCGATGTCCTTGGCGTCCACCGCTTTTGCCGGCGAGGCCGTCCATATCAGCAAGAATCCCACGCCGCTGGCTCCTGAGGAGTTTTACCGCGCCGGTGAAATCCAACTCGGCCTCAGCGCCCTCCTCGGAGTGCGCCAAAGCCCGGCGAATAACCTGGGCCGTGCCGGGCTGGCGCGCCGGTCTCCGTGGAACAAGACCACGGCTTGGGGTGTTGACGCCGAAATGAACTACTTCATTACCAGGAACTTCGGTATCGGGGTGGAACAGGAGTATTTCAACGTCGGCGGCCGTCCGTTGTGGAACAGCGCCTTCAACATGTATCTGCGCGCTCCGTTGCACCAAGGCAGCCGTTGGGCTCCCTACCTCTTCACCGGCGTTGGTGTCATCTACACTGGCGGGCAGGGGCGTTTTGAAGCACACGGCGGCGGCGGTCTTGAATACCGCTTCACCCAGAAGCTCGGCACGTTCGTTGACGGACGTTACGAGTGGGTGAATGGCCGGAGAGACGTCATTCCGCAGTTCGGATCCTTCCGTTGGGGCATGCGGTTCGTGTTCTAAGGAGCGTTAACGCGCTTCGAAAACTCGGAGACGCCGGAGCAGCGTAAGCGTCCACCCCAGTGCCATGCGGTTTGCGTTGACGGCGCAGTTTGACCGGCTGCGGGAGTCGTAGATTGCGTAGCCGGACAGCTGCGCAATTTATGCGGCGGCTTGTCGTGCGCTGCCTTGCCTCTGTGCCTTGGACCAGGCTTCGGGGGTGACTCCGGGGATCTGGCTCACGGTCATCTTCGGCAGGCGCGTGAGCACGTCGCGCAGGTAGGCGATGGGATCGATGCCGCGCCGGCGGCAGCTCTCCACGATCGTGTAGAGGATCGCTGCGCGTTCCCCGGCCCGGGCTTCGCCGATGAACAGCCAGTTCTTTTTCCCAAGGGCCGTGGGGC